>Ga0116229_10001288_pt1 | contig 38674 bp, 39 predicted proteins | sample S1TSphgellanicum_3_FD_87313 | JGI IMG/M metagenome (GOLD analysis project Ga0116229, IMG submission 87313) | Host-associated microbial communities from peat moss isolated from Minnesota, USA - S1T2_Fc - Sphagnum magellanicum MG | ecosystem: Host-associated > Plants > Peat moss > Unclassified...
GGTGCGCACCTTGCTGGAGCGGTATCGCGCCGAGAGCGGTTGCACCGTCCTGCTCGCCAGCCACAACATGGCCGAGGTGGAGCGCATGTGCAGCCATGTGCTGATGATGAAACAGGGCCGCATTGTGGACCGCGGCACGCCGGACGAGTTGCTGGCGCGTTATAACCGCGACGACCTGGAGGAGGTATTCCTGGACATTGCGCGTGACCGCCAGGCGGAAATCGCATGATCCCGCTGCGACGGATATGGGGCCTGATGTATCGCCACCTCACGCTGTATCGCCGCAGTTGGCCGCGGCTGGTGGATTTGGCATATTGGCCGGTGCTGCAAATGACCATCTGGGGCTTTACCAGCCGGTTTTTCGCCATGCGGCTGGGCACCAGCATGACCATTACGGTCGGCGTGCTGCTCGGCGGCGTGCTGCTGTGGGAAACCGCGCTGCGCAGTCATCTAGGGTTTGCCGCGACCTTTCTGGAGGAGGTCTGGAGCCGCAATCTTGGGCATATTTTCATCAGCCCGTTGCGGCCGTGGGAAATGCTGGCGGCGCTGGTCGCCATGTCGATCATTCGCATGGCGTGCGGGTTGTTGCCGGCCATGGTGCTGGCGGCGGTGCTGTATCATTTCAATATTCTGTCCGTCGGGCCGGTGCTGGTGCTGTTCATGCTGAACCTGATGATCATGGGGTGGTGGATCGCGCTGGCCTGCGTCAGCCTGATTCTCAGCCAGGGCGGCGGCGCCGAGACGCTGGTCTGGTCGCTGGCGGCGGGGTTGGCGCCGTTCGCGGCGGTATACTATCCGGTTTCCATCATGCCGCACTGGCTGCAACCGATCGTGCTGGCGCTGCCCGCGGCGCATGTGTTCGAGGGCTTGCGGGCCGCCGTTTCGCAGGGCGTCATCCGGTGGGATCACATGGCATGGGCGGCCGGCCTGAACGTGGTCTGGACCGCCGCGTCGGTCTTGCTGTTCTGGCGCCAGTTCCAATCGGCGCGGAACAACGGCGCCCTGATGAACATCGGCGAGTAGCGCGGTGGCGTCGGCCCCGGCATCGACCCGCTTCTGGCTGCTCCGCCATGCGGTCGTTGAAGAAAATTCGCGCGCGTTTCTCTATGGCCGCATGGACGTGCCGATCTGCCTGGCCAGCCGCGCCGGCCAATCGAAAGCGTATCAATCGCTCGCGTCGCGCCTGCCGCGCCCCGCCATTTGGGTGGTGAGCCCGTTGCGCCGCACGCGCGACACCGCGCACGCCATTGCCGCGGCGGGTTACGATCTGCCGGCGCTCACCGTGGAGCCGGACCTGACCGAGCAGGATCTGGGCGACTGGCAGGGCCTCGTGCATGCCGACCTGCCGCCCCTACTGGCCGAGCCGGCGCATGCGTTCTGGCCATTGGGCGCCACGGAAACGCCGCCGGGCGGCGAAAGCATGTCCCAGGTCATTGAACGCGTCGGCGCGGCCCTCGAACGTATGGCCGTGCTTCACGCCGGGTGCGACGTTGTCGCGGTCAGCCACGGGGGCGCCATCCGAGCCGCCTTGGCGCATGCGACAGGCGCCGGGCCGGACGCCGTGCTGCACTTTGCGGTTCAAAATCTGTCACTCAGCGTGCTCGAACGTTTTGAGCTTGGCTGGCGTGTTGTCTGCGTCAATGAGACGGGGCCCTGGCTAGAGCCCTGACAAAACGCGTTTTTCCGGATTCGGGCAGACAAACCGCGATCAAACGTCGAGTCAATTCTTAACTTGCCACGCTAACGCCATAATGTGCCATACTATTTCCCGCCATGCATGGAGGGAGTCCCATGAGGTTCTTTATCAAACGCGCCCAGTCGGCCCTGGTTATCGGCGGCCTGGCAGCCGCGCTCGTGCCGGCGACAGCCCGGGCCGATACCGCGCAGGGCCAGCAGGAATTGGTCGACCGCGCGACGCTCGCGCTGAACGAGGTGCTGGACAGCGAGGATAGCGGCCTGGCGCGGCAGGAATTGCCCCAGGCGCGGGCGGTGATGATTTGCCCGCAGGTGTTCCGGGTCGGGTTTTTCCTCGGCGGCGGCGAAGGCGGCGGTTGCGTGCTGCTGGCCCGCGGCGGCCAGGGCACCTGGTCCGGCCCCGCCTTCTACAGCATGGGCGGCGGCATGTTCGGCCCGCAATTGGGCATTCAGGATGCCGAATTGGTGATGTTCATCATGCACCCCGCGGCGTTGCGCGCGGTGATGGACAACCAGTTTCGTATCGGCGGCGACGCGTCCGTCGCGTTCATCACGATCGGCGCCGACGTGCAGGGCGCCACCACGTCGGCGCTCAGTTCCGACATCATCGCGTTCGCCAAAACGCGCGGGCTGTACGGCGGAATTTCGTTGCAAGGCAGCGTCATGTCGTCCGACAGCAGCGGCGACCAGATGTATTACGGCCAGCCTGTCGGCCCCGTGGACATCGTCATGGCCATGCGCGTGAGCAATACCGGCGCCGACCCGTTGCGCGCCGCCCTGATGCGCTTCGGCGCCCCACCCGCGCAAACCTACGCCGCCGCCCCCGGCTACAACGCCCCACCAGAAGCCCCCCCGGCACCGCCGGCCTACGCGCCGGGACCGGTACAGCAGGAAAGTCTGCCGCCGCCGCGGTAGTCGGAAAGGAAGCAGTGCTTTTTTGAAAAGAAGAACCAAAAAACTTTTATTCTGTTTTCGTGCCGAATATTGAGTCTGACATATCATCGCGGGTAGGCCATGGCTCAGCATCAGCGACGACGGTGTTGAGTGCCTGCCAAAAATCCTTATGGACCTGCGGCGGATCGGGGCTGTCGAACAGGCGCTGGGTCAACAGAATTGCTGTCATGCCGCGGGCCGGATCGTTGAACCACGAGGTGCCAAAACCGCCGTCCCAACCGTAGGCGCCTTGAGGAACGCCATCCGGGCTGTCCTTCACCATGACGCCGACACCGAAACCCCAACCCCGGGCAGGCCCCAATATAAACCCGCCGTCCTCCCGTTGCGCGTCCGTCAGGTGATTGGCGGTCATGAGATCGAGCGAGGCCGGCGAGAGAAGTGGGCGGCCGTCGGGCGCGTGGCCGCTCAGCAAGAAGCGCGCGAATGCATTGAAGTCGCCGGCCGTGGAAACCAGGCCGCCGTCGCCGGCGGGAAAGCTGGGCGGTTGCGCGTACATTCCGTGCGGCGGGTCGAACACCGCCAGATGGCCGTTTTGGTTCCGGTATGCGGTGACGAAACGGTCCAGTCTGTCGCGCGGGACGTGGAATCCGGTGTCCACCATGCCGAGCGGCTCGAATATTCGTTCCGACATCAGCACATCGAGGGTCTGCCCCGCCGCGCGCGATATCAGCACGCCGAGAACGTTGGAGCCCGCCGTGTAGAGCCATCGTTCGCCGGGCTGCGCCATCAGCGGCAACGTCCCTACGCGCGCCATATATTGGTCCGGTGTCATGGGCAGCATGGGATCAGGCATGCCGAAGCCGGGGAAACCGGCAATCGCGCGGGCGATGGGAAACGTATCCGAGAAGACTACACCCAATCCCAGGCGAAATGTCAGTACATCCTCCAGCGTAATGGCACGGTTCGCCGGAACGGTGTCATCGAGCGGCGCATCGATTTGCCGCAGCACGCGGCGGTTCGCCAACTCGGGCACCAGCCGGTCGATCGGCTCATCGAGCCGCAACAATCCGTCCTCCACCAGCATCATCGCCACCGCGGCCGTGATCGGCTTGGTCATCGATGCAATCCGGAAGATCGTGTCCCGCCGCACCGGCCGATCATCGTCAAGCGACATCGTTCCGAGCGTAACGATGTCGGTGTCATTCTGCTGGCAAACCAGCGCCACCAGGCCCGGGATGGACCGGTTGGCGACATGCTGCCCCAGGATAGAGTCCAACCTTGGCAGGTCACTCTGCCTCGACATCATCCTGCTTGCTTCCTCGGCACAGATGAACAGCTCAGCGGCCGGACAGGATGAAAATGTTTCCATCGGGGTCGCGAAAGCGGGAGAAGGTTCCCCAGGGCTGCTTCTCGGGCGCGGTGATTTCAACGCCCCGTTCGATGAGCTGGCGGTAGGTGTGGTCGATGTCGTCGCAATGAAAAGAGCCATTGAAGAAGGTGCCGACGCGGTCCTCGTGACCTTCGGGCGTGAACAGCACGACGCCTGTCTGCGCGCCCGGCAAGCCAAGTTCGATCCAGCGCTGCTTGCCCATCGGCTGATCCGTCATGACCTTGAATCCCATCTTCTCCGTCCAGAACACGAGAGCTCGTTCCTGGTCCGACGTGGGTATGCTGGCAAATTTCAGGTGCTTGATCATGGCGCTACCTCCTGGTTGCGAGGATACGTTCGGCGCTTGACCGCTTGAAGTGTCGCAGCCATTGCTATGGCGATGGCTGCGACACTGACGATTGATCCGTATGTCGTCGATACGCTGATGCGAGACCTGGTCGGTCATGACCGGCGGCCGGCGTCATACCTGGTTTATTTGGCGATTTTGCTCGCGGCGCGCGACAAGGCGGCTGCCTTGAGCCACCAGCAGCTTGCCGACCGCACGGGGCTCTCCAAGCGCAGCGTGCAGGAAGCCATCGCTCACCTGTCGCGTCGCGAACTCCTTGCGGTCCAACGGCGCGGGCGGACAGAAGCGGCACTGCTCAGGCCGCTGACGCCATGGCGGCGATAGGGTACCGATGATAACATAACGATCTTAAAATCAGGTTCACGGCCCATGAGCCGTCAGCAAACTCACCGAGGGCACCAGCAAAATCCCCGTCCCGGCGCCCAGCGCGGGCATTACCGGCGCACCCTCGCCAGCCGCAGAGACAAATGTCGTTTGGTTCTATTCTTCAGAAAAGAACTGCCTTCTTCGCCTAGCCCTTGCCTTGTCGTGCTTGTCGCCACAACACCAAGCCCAGCCCCGCCGCCGCGGCGAACAGCAGAGCAGCTGCGGCGACCTGGGTGAAGCGGCCGACCTGCACACCGCTGCCGAGCAGCGCGAAAATGATCGTTTGCGGCAGGTAACCAATCAGCGTGCCGGCGAGAAACGGCGCGGGGCGTACGCCGGCCACGCCGGCCAGCAAGTTCAGCAGCATGTTGTTGCCCACTGGCAGCAGACGCAAGGTGAGTGTCACGCTGAACGGCCGCGCCACCAGCCGGCGATGCATGCGCGCCAGCCAGCCGCCTTTGGCCAGGCGGCGGCGCGCCCAGGCGCCGGCGATGCCGCGTGCTGCCACGTAGTCCAGCAGGCAGCCCAGCATTTGCGCGAGCAGCGCCAGGGCGCCACCCTGCCACGCGCCAAAAACGTAAGCGGCGGCGAATGGCACCAACTGGCGCGGCAAGCCGGCCGCGGTCAGCAGCGCGCCGGCCGCTATTAAGGCAGCCGCGCCCGGCAGCGTCGGCCGCACCGCGCGCAAATCGCCGATCCCGGTCGTGCGGAGCAACAGGCCGACGCCCACCAGCAGGAGCGCGATCGCGCCGGCCCGCAGCAGCGCCCGGCCAGGCTGCGGCGGAAGGACCGGTGGCGGAAGGATGGGCGGCGCCGGAAGGACGGATTCAGCCTGTCGAGCCAAATCCACCCGCCCCGCGGGCCGACGCGACCGAAAACGCGTCAACCTGCCGCAGCACCGGACGCAGCACGGGCACGAACATCAACTGGGCGAAGCGGTCGCCCGGCACCAGCACCACGGCCGACATCCCCCGGTTCCAGGCGCTCACCATGATCGGGCCGGTGTAATCGGAATCGATCAGCCCGACCAGATTGCCCAGCACCAGCCCCTGCCGGTGGCCAAGCCCCGATCGCGGTAGCACCAGGGCGGCAATGTGCGGATTGGCCATATGCAGCGCGAAACCGGCCGAAATGAGCACCGGCGCCGTGTCCGGCGAGATCGTCACCGGCGCCTCCAGGCAGGCATGCAGGTCGAGCGCCGCTGCGCCATCGCTGTGGTAGCGCGGCAGGCCCCATGTGTTCAGGCGCGCGTCCATTATCCTGATTTCGACATCTTGGCTCATGCGCTCGCCGATAAACGGAGTGCGGCCGGATGGCCAGGGGCGCTCAACTTGCGAGTGGCAGGCTCTCGAAAGGGTCGTGGCTCGGCACATCGAGGCACGCGAAGTGGCGTACATTCCGGGTCAGCACCGTGTAGCCACGCGCCTGCGCGGTCGCGGCGATCGAAAGGTCGGCAAGGCCGGGCGAGTGGCCGGCGCCGCGCGCCTTGTCCGCCAGAGCGCCAAGCACGCGTGCCGCCCTCAGGTCCAGCGGCAGGACACGTGCGCTATAGAGATGCAGCAGCGTCTCGAGCCACTCGCCAAGCCGGTCGGCCTTGCGCGCACCGCCCTCACGGCGGGCCTTGGCGATACCATCCTCCACCTCGGCAACGGTAATCACGGACAAATACAGTTTCTGACTGTGGCGCTCCATCCATGCCACCAGCGCGGCCGATGGCACCGCCTTGGTCGGCGCGCCGGCCGATATGACGTTCGTATCGACCAGATACACGCCTACAGATCGGCCCACCGAACATCACCTTCCGCGCGATCCGGCACATCGTCGGGCTCGACCGGGGCGGACATCAGCAACCGGCCGAACGACGGAACGCGCGACAGGCGCTCCCATTCCTTGAAGCCGAGCAGCACCGCTGCGGGCTTGCCATGACGCGTAATAATCGCCGGTTCGCCCCGCACAGCGCCGTCAATGACCGCTGACAAAGTCGCTTTCGCCTCGCGCAGTTGGATTTCAAGCATGGAGACCTCCTGTGACTACTGTAGTCACGTGCAGTCGTTTGCGCAAGACGTTTCCACTGCCAAACCCTGGCCTGTACAAACCCTCGCATCGACGAACCCCTGGCGTCTACGCGCCGGCTTCCTCTACGCCCGCCTGATCCACCACCGCTTCATCCACGGCGGCGATGTTGCCATTCATCGCCTCGGTCAGTACCTGCGCCAACGCCTCCGCCCTGAACGGCTTCTGAAGAATGGCCCGCACGAACGGGCCGATGTCGCCCAGGGTCGCCGCGCTGTAGCCGGTCATCAGCACCACGGGCACACCCGGCAGCATGGCGCCAATCTGCTGCGCCAGTTCCAGTCCGGTCATGTGCGGCATGGTGTAATCGGCCAAGACCAGGTCGATATCGGGCTCCGTGCGCAGCAGCAGAAGCACGTCCCGCGGCACTTTCGCCTCGAGCACCCGCGCGCCCATTTCCTCCAGCATGGCGCGGGCGATCTCGCGCACTTCGAAATCGTCATCCACCAACAGCACGCGCACGTTTTCCAGGGCGCGCGGCCGTGGCGGCCGCAGACTTGCGCGGCGGGCCGGCGCCGGCAGCGTCGTCGCATGCGGCAGGAATACGCTCACCGCGGTTCCCTTGCCGGGCGCGCTCTGCACCTTCACGCCGCCGCCCAATTGCTGCGCCACGCCCAACACGTGCGGCAGGCCAAGACCCGTCCCCTGTCCGACATGCTTGGTGGTGAAAAATGGCTCAAAGGCGCGCGCAAGCACATCCGGCGCCATCCCTGTGCCGGTATCGGCGACGCGGAGCACGGCATATTCGCCCGCCGGCGGCTCCTCCGCCCGGCGCGGCTCGCCCAAAACCGCGTTTCCGGTGCCGATCACCAGCCGGCCGCCCCCCGGCATGGCGTCGCGCGCGTTGATCGCCAGATTAAGCAGCACCAGTTCCAACTGTGTCGGGTCGGCGACCCCCGGCCAGCAATCCGGCCGCAAATCGGTGACCACTTCAATCGCCCGGCCCAATGTCGTGCCTAGCAGCTCCGCCAGACCCAGCACCAGCGCGTTGAGATCGACAGCCTCGGTTTGCAGATGTTGGCGCCGGGCAAAGGCGAGTAACTGGCGCGTCAGAATGGCGCCGCGATCGGCGGCGCGGGCCGCATTTTCGAGCATTGCGTGCGCCCGCTCGCCCCGTACATGGGGCGCCAGAAGATCCAGACACCCGCCGATCGCCATCAGCAAGTTGTTGAATTCATGCGCGACCCCACCGGTCAGCTGACCAATGGCCTCCAAGCGCTGGCTGCGCCGGCGCGTCTCCTCCGCCTCCAGGCGCGCCGAAATATCCTGCAGCGTGGTTACCGCCAGGGCCACATTGCCGTCGCGGTCGCGCACCGGACCGGCACTCACCTCCAGCTCCAGCACCTCGCCGTCGGCCCGCTCCACGGTCAGAATATCGCCCTCGGTCATCACACCCCGCCGGGCTAGCACCGGTGGCCACGCCGACAGTGGCACTATGCTGCCCTGCCGCCGCACAGTGGGCCGGGTGCCGCCGGAGAAATCGTTCCTGCCCTCGGGAATGCCGAGCAACCGCCGTCCCTCGCGGTTGGAATACAGCATCTGTCCGTTCCACTGACTTACCATGACACCAACCGGCATGTGGTCCAGCACGAGGCCCAGGCGCGCGCGCTCCTCCTCCAGCGCGCGGTTGGCGTTCGCCAGTTCCATGGTGCGTTCCGAGACCCGCGCCGCCAGGGTCGCATTCATGTCCGACAGGGCGACGCGCCGCTCGATCAGGGTGGCGCTGGCCGCCGACATGGCGCGCGCCACCTCGTCGGCCTCGATCAAGCCACCGGGGATCGACGGTAGTTCCTCCGCGTCGCCGAGCCGGCGGGCCACCGCGGCCAGCGCCTCGATCGGCCGCGATATGCTGCCTGAAACGACCAGCGCCCCGAGCAGCCCCAGCGACACCAGCACGCTGCCGACGCCCAGCAACAGCAGCAGGGACAGCCGGGTCGACGCATAGATGTTGTCCACCGGCGCCATGACGGCAATCGCAATGCCGAAATGCGGCGACCGCTCGGCGGAGAACAGATCGTCAATGCCTTCCAGCGACACGCCGCGGCTCACCAGCGGCACCCCTTGTCGCAGCGCCGCGTCCACATCCGCCGGCGCTGCGTGGCCGACAGACTGATCGGCGCCTTCACTGCGGGCAACGATGTGTAAAGCGCTGTCGAACACGATGGCAAACCGGCCCTCATGCAGGCGGAGCCGGCTGACCACAGCCTGCAGCCGGCTCCGCGGCACAAACGCGGTCAGCGCGAACACCGGCAGCCCGCCGGCTTCCACCGGCACGGTCATGCCAATTTCGGCGGGGCCGGTCGGTCCGGTTTCCCAGGTGACAGCCGGCCGCCCGGTATCGCGCAGGTCCCACGGCACCGGCACGCGCGCGGTTCGGCCCGGAACGCACGCCACCGGCGCTGCGGTATCCATCAGGCAGTCGCCGGCAGGATTGCGCAGCACGATGCGGGTGCCGAAGCTCGTGGCCGCCGCGGCCTGGGTCGCGAAATTCCTGATATCGCCACGCGCCAGCGCGCCACTGGCAGCCAGTAAACGTAATTGCGCCGCGGTCTGCCCGAGGTCCGCGTCCACCTCGGCCGCGACCCGTTCCACCTCACCGCGAAGCTGGTTTTCGGCCGCGGTACGGTCCGCATCGAGGCTTTGCCAGGTGACCATGGCGGCCAGCGAAAGGCCGGGCAAAAGCAGCAGGATGGCCAGGCGCAACAGTCGGCTGCGGACCGTATCCTCGAACCTGGGCGCGGCGCTGCGCGCTTTGCTGACAACCATTAATTACCCGGCCATGGCGAGTGCTTCGGCAATGCGCGCCGCCAGGCGGGTCGCCACATCGCGCTTTGACAGCATCGGCCAGTCTTCGCGGCCCGCTGCGCTCAGCAGCACCACCTGATTGTGCGTGCCACCCATGATGCCGGTTTCCGGCCGCACGTCGTTCGCCACCACCCAATCGCAGTTCTTCGCTGCAAGTTTGGCGGTGGCGTGGGCCAACACATCCTCCGTCTCCGCCGCGAAACCGACCGTCAGGCGCGGGCGGTGTGGGCCTGGCGCGGAGAGTGTGGCCAGAATGTCCGGGTTCGGCACCAGCGCCAGCGCCGGCGCGCCCGAGGATTTTTTCAACTTGTTGCGCGAAGGCAACGCGATACGCCAGTCGGCCACGGCTGCGGCGAACACCGCGGCATCGGCCGGCAGCGCCGCCCGACACGCCGCCATCATGTCCTCGGCTGTCTCGACATGATGAACTTCGATACCCGGCGGGTCGGGCAGTTCGACAGGGCCACTCACCAGGGTGACGCGCGCGCCCAGCGCGGCGAGCGCGGTTGCAATGGCAAAACCCTGCCGGCCACTACTGCGATTGGCGATGTAGCGCACCGGGTCGATCGGCTCGTGCGTCGGCCCCGCGGTGACCAGGACATGGCGATTGGCGAGCGGCCCGGGCGGGGACAAATCCTGGGGCCGATCGCGGAAGAAATCCTCGATGGCGGCCAGGATTGCCGGCGGTTCGGCCAGCCGGCCGGGACCGAATTCGTGACACGCCATCGGCCCGGTGTCGGGGCCGATCTGGCGGATGCCGCGGCTGCGCAGCGTGGCCATGTTCGCCTGGGTGGCGGGGTGCTGCCACATGCGCACGTTCATGGCCGGCGCCACCAGCACGGGCTTGTCGGTGGCGAGCATCAGCGTGCTGGCCAGGTCGTCGGCCAATCCGGCCGCCATTTTGGCGAGGAAATCGGCGGTGGCCGGGGCGACAACGAGCAGGTCGGCGGCGCGCGAGAGCTCGATGTGGCCCATCTGCTGTTCGCCGGTGAGCGACCAGAGGTCGGTATGGACCGGGGCTTCGGTGAGGGTCTGCAGGGCAAGCGGGGTGACGAAGTGGGTGGCGGCTTCGGTGAGCACGGCGGTGACGCTGTGGCCGGCGGTGCGGAGGAGGCGAACCAGTTCCTGGGATTTGTAGGCGGCGATGCCGCCGGTGACGATGAGAAGGATGGAAGTCATAAAGAAGGCCAGGGGCTCTGCCTCTGGTCCCCGCCGGGCACTTGTCCCCGTCGTGCGAGGCACGCATCCGCGTGACGGGTCCGAGGTAGAGCCCTGGCCTCCGTTTTAGTCAAAGGCGCCATCCACTATGAATGGCGACCGCCCCCCCCGACAAATTCTCAAACGCCACGCGCCCCAGTCCCGCCTCCTGCATCAACCCCGCCAACGTCTCCTGATCCGGAAAGGTCCGAATACTCTCCGCCAAATACCGGTAACTCTCGGCGTCCCCCGCCACCGCCCGCCCCACCGCCGGCAACACCTTGAACGACCAGCCCTCATACAACGGCGCCAGCACCGCGACCTGAAAGCGCGAAAACTCCAGGCAGAAAAACCGCCCCCCCGGCCGCAACACCCGCCGGGCCTCCCGCAACACCGCCAGCCGATCGGTGCAGTTGCGTAACCCAAACGCCATCGACACCACGTCGACACAACGATCCGGCAGCGGCAAAGTCTCCGCATCGGCCACCACATAAGCGAAATCCGCCGCCAGACCGCGCGAAATCGCCCGATCCCGCCCATGCGACAGCATCGCCTCGTTAATGTCGGTCGCCAAAACCGGACCGCCCCCAAGCGCGCGCCAGTTCGCCGCCACGTCCCCCGTGCCGCTCGCCAAATCGAGCAGCGTCTTGCCCGCCCCCGGCCGCATGCGCGTCGCGAAAATCCGCTTCCAAACCCGATGCACGCCAAGCGACATCAAATCGTTCATCACATCGTACCGCGGCGCCACGCTGTCGAACACGGCGCGCACCAGCGGCTTCTTTGCCGCCCGCGGCACACGCCGAAAGCCGAAATCGATATCCTGGTCGGGTTCCGCGGGTTGGTCAGTGCTCATGGGAACGCTATAGCCCACTCCACGCCGATGCCGGAACTCCCCGAAGTAGAAACCGTCATGCGCGGGCTCGCCGCCCGCCTGCAAGGCCGCGTCCTGACGCAGGTCGAAGTGCGCCGCGCCGACCTGCGCTGGCTCCTGCCACCCGGACTGGCCGCGCGCCTCACCGGCGCCCGCGTGATAGGGTTCCGCCGCCGCGGCAAGTATTTCTTCGTCCGCCTGGACGGCGGCGACAGCCTGCTCGTGCATCTCGGCATGTCCGGCCGCATGGGCGTCGCCCCCGCCCCGCCGTCCTTGGCTGCCCCCGCCCTGCCAGTCGCCCACGAGCACCTCGTCGCCATGACGAACGACGGCTGGCGCGTCTCCTTCGTCGACCCCCGCCGCTTCGGCTGCCTCGACCTGGTGCGCACCGACGCCGAAGACACCCACCGCCTCCTCGCCGGCATGGGCCCCGAACCCCTCGAACCCGCATTCACCCAAGCCATCCTGTCGGCGGCCCTCGCCCACAAACGCACCCCCATCAAAGCGGCCCTTCTCGACCAGAGCGTGGTCGCCGGCCTAGGCAACATCTACGTCTGTGAATCCCTCTTTGCCGCCCGCATCTCCCCCCGCCGTCTCGCGTCCAGCGTCGCCGGCGCCCGCGCCGCCCGCCTGGTGCCAGCCATCCGTACCACGCTGGCCGCCGCGATCGCGGCCGGCGGCTCCTCCCTGCGCGACTACCGCCAAGCCAGCGGCGAACTCGGGTATTTCCAACACGCCTGGAAAGTCTACGGACGCGAAGCCGAGCCCTGCGAACTCTGCCCCGGGCCCCCCGCCTGCGCCGGCATCCGCCGCATCGTCCAGTCGGGTCGCAGCACGTTTTTCTGCGCGCGTGTGCAGCGGTAGGAAGGAAGTATTCTTTTGAAGAAAGAAACAAAGAAGTCTTATTTTTATACCGCTATAATAACGTTCGTCATTGCGAGGCGCCGTTGCGCCGTGGCAATCCAGAATGCCGGCCATATAACAGTGCTTCAAAATGGAGTCGCATACTGCCATCGGCCCCAGCGTCTCGGCCATTCAATGGCATCGGCGAGTGAGTCTCGCCGTTATAAGAAGCTCATGAAAGTCATGCAGTGCTGCACGCTAACGGGTACAATCGATCACGTCCGAATCGCGGAATGCCTAAATCGCCTGTCAAGGGAATTCCAAGCGCGATTCCCTAGCGGCGGAGGTTGACTCACATATATCTCAATGGTTATGCGTTTGGTCATAGCCGGGGGTTATGGATTGGCGATGCCGGACCTACACGATGCGCTGTTCCGAACGCTTGCCGATCCGACGCGGCGGGCTTTGTTTGAGCGGCTTTGCCGGGAGGGCGAGCAGTCGGTGGGGGCGCTGACGGCGCGGGCGGGGGTCTCGCAGCCGGCAGTTTCGAAGCATCTGGGGGTATTGAAGGACGCGGGGCTGGTGCGCGACCGGCATGAAGGGCGGCAGACGCATTATAGCGCGCAACTCAGCGCGCTGGCGCCGCTGGTGGATTGGACAAGCCAAATGACCGGCTTCTGGAAAGGCCGGTTCGATCAACTGGAAGATCTCCTCAGAAGGATGGACCAATGAGCGATATCGAGACCGAAACACGCTCCGTCATTGTCGAGCGGGACATACCGTTTGCACCGGAGAAGATCTGGCGCGCGCTGACGCAACCGCATTTGATCGAGGAATGGCTGATGAAGAACGATTTCGCGCCCGTGGTGGGGCACAATTTCAATCTTCGCGCGGACTGGGGCGCCGTCGCGTGTCAGGTGACAGCACTCGAGCCGAACACGACGCTTTCATACACCTGGGCGGCCTATGGGCTGGAGAGCGTCGTTACTTGGACGCTTACGCCTACCGGCACGGGAACACATTTGCGCATGGAACAGTCGGGGTTCCGGGCGGATCAACAACAGGCCTTCCTTGGCGCCAAGGCGGGGTGGCGGAAATTCATTGCCAAGCTAGAGGGGGTTTTGGCGACGACGGATTAGGGAGGAAGGAAGCAGTTCTTTTTTGAAAAAAAGAACCAAAAAACTTTTGACTCGAGAGGGTACGCTATGACGCCATCGGAACGGATTGATGAGCTGATCGTGGGCATTACGGATTGGCGGGGGGAGGTGTTTGGCCGCATTCGTAAGATCATTCTTGAGGCGGACCGGGAGATCATCGAGGACTGGAAATGGATGGGAAGTCCGGTTTGGTATCGCGATGGTATTATCGGGGTTGCCGGCGCGTTTAAAGGGAAGGTGAAGCTTACCTTTGCCTACGGGGCGTTCTTTCCCGATCCCGACAAACTGTTCAACGCCGGCTTCGAGGGTAACGCGCGGCGGGCGATCGATTTTTTCGAGGGGGACAAGATCGATGAGCGCGCGCTGAGAAGTCTCGTGCGGGCTGCGATCGATTATAATCAGAGCAGATTGAAGCAGAAAAAACCCGCGGGTTCTGCAACGAGAAGTGTCAAGCGCAACAGGGCATAGACCGTCGGCGGCATTCTGGATTGCAACGGCGCAAGGGCGCCTCGCAATGACGATCGTTGAGAGGTCGTTATAAAACAAAAGTTTTTTGTTTCTTTTTTTCAAAAAAGAAATACTTCCTTCCTTGCCCTAAATCCCCCGGCCCCGCCGAACAATGTCGTTACCAAACCGCTCCCGCAACTTGTCGATCGCGCCCTGACGCGCGACATCGCGAGGCGTGTCCGGATCAGCAAGGTCGACAAGGTCCGCGTCGGCGAGGGGGGCCAGCACGTTGGCGCCGATGCCGATGAGGCGGAACGCCGTGCCGTCGGTTTCGCGGGCGAGGAGTTTGCGGGCTTGGGCGAAGATGCGGTCGGGCAGCGCGGTTGGCTGGGCGAGGCGGGTGGCGCGGGTGCGGCAGATGAAGCGGGTGGTTTTCAGTTTGAGGGTGAGGCCGGCGGCGGCAAGGTTTTTATCGCGCAGGCGGCCGGCGAGGCGTTCGCAGAGGCGCCAGAGCTGACGTTCGAGGGCGGCGCGGTCAGACAGGTCGGTGTTGAAGGTGGTTTCTGCGCTGATGGATTTGGCGCCTTCGGCGGGGTTGACGGGTCTTGTGTCCTGCCCGCGGGCGCGACGGACGAGGGCGGGGCCGTCGTCGCCGAGGAGGCGGGCGGCGGTGCGGTCGTCGAGGGCCTGGAGCTGGCCCAGACGGGTAAGGCCGAGAGAAGCGAGGCGGCGTTCGAGGGCGGGGCCGACGCCGGGGAGCAGGCTGACGGGGGCGGGCGCCAGGAAAGTGGGGGCGTCTTGGCCGAGGATGAAGAAGCCGCGGGGCTTGTCATGGCCGGCGGCGAGCTTTGCCAGCAGGCGGTTGGTGGCCAGGCCGATGGAGACGGTGACGCCGACCTGGCGCTCCACGTCGCGGGCGAAGCGGGCGAGCACGGCGGCGGGTGGGGCGCCGTGCAGGGCCTGGGTGCCGGTGAGGTCGAGCACGGCTTCGTCGATGGAGAGCGGTTGCACCAGGGGGGTGAGGGTGCGCATCAGGGTGCGGATTTGGCGCGCGGCTTCGGTGTATTTGGCGAAGTTGGGCGGGACGATGACCGCGTCGGGGCAGAGTTTGAGAGCCTTGAACATGGGCATGGCGCTGTGCACGCCTGAGACGCGGGCGATGTAGCAAGCCGTGGTGACGACGCCGCGGGTGCCGCCGCCGACGATGACGGGACGGTCGGCGAGTTCGGGGCGGTCGCGTTTTTCGACGCTGGCGTAGAAGGCGTCGCAATCCACGTGGGCGATGGCGAGGGTGAAGAGCTCGGGGTGGCGCAGTGTGCGTCGGCCGTGACAGGTGGGGCAGACGGGCCCTGGGATATGGGTGGCGCCGCAGTCCCGGCAGAGGGATGCGTCTTGGAGCGGCATTGCGGTTCGTCCCGGGGCGGTTCGTCCCGGGGGGGACGCGGGCATGGGGCGGCTCCGTGCGGGCGGCCGGGCTTGGGAGTGCCGGTCTTGTGCGGGGCAGTGTGGCACTTTACCCCGCGTGGCAGCCAGGATTGCAGGAGCAGCGGAGCGGCATGGCAGCCGATGGGCCGGGAATGGATACGGAATTTGAGGTGACGGAGCTGCAGGCGGCGCTCGCGCGGTTGGCGGCGGAGAACGCGCGGTTGCAGCAGGCGGCGGCGCAGGCGGCGGCCAGTGCTTCGGTGCAGGCGTTGCGGGCCGGCGCGCAGGGATACGAACTCCACGCGCTGCGCAAACAGATGCGCATTATGCGTGGCAGCCTGCTATGGCGGTTGACGTTGCCGGTGCGGATTGCGGTGGATTTGGTGCGGGGGGCGCCGCCGACCGGGTCGGTCGAGGCGGTGCGGCTGCGCCTTGTATTGTCGGTGCTGCGTCGCCAGGGCGTGCGGGCGGCCTCTCACCACGTGCTCTCGGCGTATCGCAAACGGGTTCGTACGCGGGCACATATGGTGCGGACACGCCCGGTGCCGGCCGAAACATCGCGCCTGGATGCTGCGGCGGGTACGTTGCCGCCGCCGAATACCGTGTTGGCGCCATCCGTGTTGATCGTTGCTGAGCTGACAATACCGCAATGCGCCAAGTACCGCGTGTGGCAGAAACAGGCGTATTTTGCCCGGCTCGGGGTGCCGTGCACGGTGGTCGATTGGCGCTTCGAGGAGGATTGTCTGTCGGCTGCGTCGCTGGCGACATTTGCCATTCTCTATCGTGTGCCGGCGCTTGCGCCGGTAAAGCGCCTGATCGAGACGTTGCATAAGTTGCGGGTGCCGACGGCATGGGAGGTGGACGATCTGATTTTCGACGCCGCGCAGTATTTGCAGAATCGCAATCTGGCGACGTTGGATCCGGCGCTGCGCGAAAGCGTGCTGTCGGGGGTGGAGCTTTATCGCGATGCGATGCTGGCCTGCGGGCGGGGAATTGCGAGCACGGAACATCTTGCCGCGGCGATGCGCGCCGCGGGGCTGGCGGATGTTTCGGTTGTCGAAAACGCACTGGATGAACAGACGCTTGCGTTGGCCGACAGCATTCGGGCGGCGCGGCGAGTGCATGATGGGGTGGTGATCGGATATGGGTCCGGCACGAAAACTCATGACGCGGATTTTGCCGAGGCGGCGCCGGCGCTGCTACGGCTGCTGGCGGCGCGGCCGGAGGTTCGGCTGCGGGTGATCGGGGAGTTGAACCTGCCGGAACAATTTGGCGCGTTCGGATCGCGGGTGGAGCATTTGCCGCCGGCGCATTTCGCAAGGTTTCTGACGCAGCTTGGCGAATGCGATATCAGCATTGCCCCGTTGGAGCCGACCCTGTTCAACGATGCCAAGAGCAACATAAAATTCCTGGAGGCGGCGGCGTTGGGTCTGCCGTCGGTGAGTTCGCCGGCAGCGAATTTTGCCGCGCTGGTGCGGGATGGCGAGACGGGGATGCTGGCCGCAAACGCGGATGCTTGGTTTTCGGCGCTGGACCGGTTGGCTGGCGACGCTGGATTGCGGGCACGAATGGGCGCGGCGGCGCGGCGGGCAGTGCTTGATCGTTATGCACCCGAGGCGGTGGCGCGCGGCCAGGTCGCACCATTGCTGGCGGTGATGCCCGATGCGCGGACAACCGGCAAGTTGCGTGTGCTGATGGCGAATGTGTTTTATGCGCCACGCAGTTATGGCGGTGCGACATTGGTTGTGGAGGAATTGGCGCGGCGCCTGCACGCGCGGACCGGCACTGAAGTGCATATTGTCGCGTCGCTGCCGCAGGAGGCTGATCCACACTGCATTGTACGGCGTGAGCAGGACGGCATTGCGGTGTTCGAGTTGCCGGTTGACGGCGACATGGTCGGCGAATTCGACGATCCGTTGACCGGGCGCGCGTTCGGCCAGGTGCTGGACGCGGTGCGGCCGGATGTAGTGCATCTGCATTCGGTGCAGGGGCTGAGCGCGAGCCTGGCGACCGCTTGCCTGGCCCGCGATATTCGGTATGTCATTACGCTTCATGATGCATGGTGGGTCTGTGCACGCCAGTTCATGGTGCGGGCTGACGGGACGAATTGCCATCAGGCTGCGATCGATCTTCGGGTGTGCCAGGACTGCGTTCCGGGGGCGCGGCATTTGCAACAGCGGCAAGTTTTGCTGCGCGCTGCCCTCGATGGGGCGGCCGGGTTGATATCTCCGAGCGAGGCGCACAAGGCGCTGTATGTCGCGAACGGCATACAAGCCGAGAGGATCAGGGTTATGCCGAACGGCGTACGTTTGCCGCCCGGGAAGTTGACGCGGACGCCGGCGCGGCATTTGCGTTTCGGTTATGTCGGCGGCGATGCGGAGGTGAAGGGATTTTCCATTGTGCGCCGCGCATTCGAGGCACTCGAGCGGAACGACTGGGAGCTTGTTCTGGTGGATAATACGCTCAATCTCGGGTATTCCAGCGTGGATGCGTCGGGCTGGCGCGTCGGCGGCGTTGTGCGTACTGTTCCGGCCTACACGCAGGCGACGATGGATGCGTTTTTCACCGGCGTGGATGTGTTGCTGTTCCCGTCGCAATGGAAGGAAAGTTTTGGGCTGACGGTGCGCGAGGCGCTGGCAAGGGATGTTTGGGTTATCGCGACCGAGGGGGGTGGGCCGGCGGATGCGATTGTGGAAGGTGTGAACGGCAACCTCATTGCGCTTGACGGGCGGCACGAGGCGCTGACAAGAGCCATTGCAGCGCTAATGGATCGCCCAGGTGGTCTGGCAGATTTCGTCAATCCGTATCGCGAACAGATTGGTGATTTCGACCAGCAGGCAACCGAGCTGGTTGCATATTTGTCAAGATTGGCAATTTCCTAATAAGCAAGAGTCTTTTGGTTCTTTTTTTCAAGAAAGAACTTCTTCTTCTGTGGTGCAAGCATGAACAACACTTCCATCGACGCCATCAACGACGTTGCGTTAGCACCACTTTTCTGGCGCCCCGCGAGGCTAGGAGTGCTGAGCGCCTGGTATGGCCACGTGCCGTTCGCGCACTGGCTTGTCAGTGTGCATAGGCCGGCGAGCATTGTTGAGCTTGGAACGCATTGGGGAGTTTCGTATGCCGCCTTTTGCGAGGCGGTGCTGCGGGAGCAACTCGATGCGCGTTGCCTGGCGGTCGATTCATGGCAGGGCGACGAGCATGCCGGGTTTTATGGCGCCGACGTGCTGGCCGACCTGCGACGTTTCCATGATGCAAGGTATGCGGCGTTTTCGACGCTCAAGCAAAGCCTGTTTGATGCGGCGCTGGACAGCGTGCCTGATGGCAGCGTGGATCTACTGCATATCGACGGACGCCACCGATATGAGGATGTCAGGCACGATTTCGACAGTTGGAGGGGCAAGCTGTCGGACCGGGCGGTGGTTTTGTTCCATGATACCAACGTGCGCGAGAATGATTTCGGGGTGTGGCGCCTGTGGGCGGAATTGGCGCCTGCGGCGCGATGTTTCGAATTCCTGCATTGCCATGGGCTTGGCGTGCTGGCGGTTGGGGACGCGGTGGGAGGCGAAGTCGAGGCGCTGTGCCGCCTTTCCGGCGGTGCCGCGAATACGTTACGGGAACGATTTTCCACGTTGGGCGAACGCTGGATGGCGACGCGGCAGTTGCGTGAGCAGGAGGAAAGGTCGGCCAGGCTGGCGCACGAGCTGGGGGAGGTGCGTAAATGGGCGGATCACGCGCAAGGCGAGGTGAACAAGCTGTTCCCGCTATATCGGGATTTGCTGGAAGCGCATCGGGGGACCAGGGCCGCGCTGGCGCAGGCGCGATATGACCTGGCAGTAGAGTCGCGCAGGATCCCCGAAATCGCCGCGCGGGAGGTTGATGCGTATGCGCAATTTCGCCACCGGGCCTTGCAGCAGCTGACTGAAGCACGGGGGCACATCCGGGCATTATGCGAGGATCGAGCCGTGCTTATGAGCTCGACTTCATGGCGCATTACGAAACCTTTGCGCCGGCTCGGTGCGATACTGCGCCCGGTCGCGGAGACATTCGAGCCAGACCCTGCATGGTTTGGAGATCCGGCGGACCAGCTTCCCGATGCCGAACAGGGGAAGGGCGGCGAGCCGGCTGGCCCGATTGAAAACGCCGAAAACGTAACGGCGGACCCGGGTGCGTCGCCTTGGCCGGCCAACTTGTTGCCGCGGGCGTTATTCATTTCTGGTGAGGATCATACGCCGGGCACGATTTATCGTGTGGAGCGCTACACCGACACGGCGCGGTCGTTGGGATTTGAGGCGCGCTTCATGTCGCCAGCGCCGGTGGGTCCGCCCGACCTGGAGAATACGCGCCTGGTGGTGATGTGGCGCGTGCCGCACAGCGTGCATATCGAGGGCATTGTGAGAGTGGCGCATGACCAAGGCGCCACGGTTATTTATGATGTGGACGATCTGATGTTCCGGCCTGAAATGGCGGTCATCGATATTATCGACGGCATTCGCTCGCAGAAATTTTCGGAGCTGGAGACGCAAGCGTTTTTCGCGCGGATCGGGCGGGCGTTGAAAGCGTGCGATTTGGTAACGTGCCCCACCGAGGAATTAGCGCGGCATGCGCGGCGGATGGGCAAGCCCGCTTACGTGCTGCCGAACGGGTTCGACGCGGCCAGTCATGGCGTTTCGCGTGCGGCGCGGCGTCAATGGCTGGAGCATCGCGATGATTTGCTGCGCATCGGCTATGCCGCCGGGTCGCGCACTCACCAGCGCGATTTTGCTGTCGCCGCCGCTGCGGTGGCGCGGATCCTGCGCGAAAACGACAACGCCCTCCTGACAGTGTTTCGCGACCCTTCCAGCGGCGAAGGTGTCGTTTTGATGGAGGAGTTTCCGGAGTTTGCCGGGCTGGAGGCGAAGATCGAGTGGCGCGACATGGTTGGGTTGCTTGACCTGCCACGCGAACTGGCGCGCTTCGCGGTGAATATCGCGCCGCTGGAGGCGGGAAATCCGTTCTGCGAGGCGAAGAGTGAACTGAAATATTTTGAAGCCGGTCTGGTTGGGGTGCCGACAGTGGCCTCGCCGAGCGGTCCGTTCGTGCGGTCGATCCAGGATGGCGTGACGGGGCGCCTGGCGACCTCGGAGGCGGAATGGTATGCTGCGCTGCGTGATCTGCTGGCGGATGCGGCAACGCGGCAGCGCATGGGCATGGCCGCCTATCACGATTCACTGGGGCGCTTTGGCGCGGCGGCGCGCGCGCGGGCGTTTAGTTTGATGCTGGCGCAGATCGAAGGCGGGGCGGCCGGCGCGGCGTCGTTCGAGCGGGACCGGTACCGGGCGTCGCTGCCGCGGCCGCTTCCGCCGACAGTGCCGGCCAGCACGCGATTGTTCGAAAGCGACAAAGGCGGGGCGCCGCTTGTGACGGTGATTGTTCCGGTGTACAATTATGCCGATTACGTGCTCGAAGCGCTGCCGAGCATCGCCGACCAGACTTTGGCGGAGCTTGATCTGGTGGTCATCGACGATGCGTCACCCGATGACTCGGCGCGGATGGTGACGGACTGGGCGCGCGGTCATGCGCATCGCTTCAACCGGCTGATCGTGCTGCGGCATGAGGCGAATGCCGGGTTGGGCTTCGCGCGCAACAGCGGATTTGCCGCGGCGGAGACCGACTTCGTTTTGCCGGTGGATGCAGATAACAGGCTGCGGCCGGACGCGTGCGCGACGTTGCTGGCGAAAATCGAGGCCGCCGGCGCCGCATTTGCCTATCCGGCGATCCAGGAATTCGGCACCAAAGCGGCGGTTTTCGGCACCGAGAGGTATTCCGTTCTGCGACTGCAACGGGGAAATTATATCGATGCGATGGCGCTGGTGCGCAAATCGTCGTGGGCGCTGGTGGGGGGGTATGACAACGTGCAATATGGCTGGGAGGATTACGATTTCTGGTGCCGCCTGGCGGAATATGGGGAGTATGGGGTGCAAGTTGCCGATGTGCTGGCGGATTATCGGGTGCACAGGCAGTCGATGCTGCATACCACGACCGAGGTTCGGGATCATAAGAATGAGCTGATCGCTGATCTCACGCGGCGGCATCCTTGGGTGGATGTGCCGAAGAAGGAAGAATAGAAGGTGTTTCTTTCTTGAAAAAAACTTTTATTCGAAGATTTGCTGCCAGGTTGCGCTCAAGGCCAGGTCAACCTCGTTCATCGAAACCCGTGCGCCGCGTGCATGCAAACTCGTCACGCCATGGTCGGCAATGCCGCAGGGGATTATGCCGTCGAAATGATCCAGCGTCGGGTTTACGTTCAACGAAATGCCGTGCCAGGATACCCACCTGGTGACACGCACGCCTATGGCGGCAATTTTCGCGTCGCGCCCTGTGGCGGGGTCGGCAACCCAAACGCCGACGCGGCCACAGCGAATCTCGCCCCTAATGCCGAATGTGGCCAAGGTGGCGATGAGCCAGCGCTCAAGGCCATTGACGTAAGCATGCAAGTCCCGCGCGGCCACGCTGCCGTGCCGCCGATCCAAATCCAACATGACGTAAGCGACGCGCTGGCCAGGGCCGTGATACGTCCATTTGCCGCCGCGGCCGGCGTCATGGGTGGGAAAGCGATCCGACACCAACAGATCCGCCGGACGCGCGGATGTGCCGGCCGTGTAGAGCGGCGGATGTTCCAGCAACCATACACACTCCGCCCCGGTGCCGGCGCGCACGGCAGCAATGCGCGACTGCATCTCGGCAATCGCGGCCGGATACGCCACCGGAAACGCTGCAACACGCCAGTCCACACCGGTTGAAGCTAATCCATCCATCGGCTATAGGCCCGCCCCTGCCCTGCGGTCGTGGCGGAATGGTAGACGCGCAAGCTTGAGGTGCTTGTGGGGGAAACCCCGTGGAAGTTCGAGTCTTCTCGACCGCATGCCGGGCATTTGGTCCCTGGGTTGGTAAGGAAGAAGGCCGGGGGCTCTGCCCCCTGGACCCCAGCTAAGGACAAGTCCTTAGAGCGTATTACTTAAGGGGAGTCCGGGGATAGGGAGGGGGGGCACACGCCTCAATGCGGTCTGGGGACTTGTCCCCGGCGGGGTCCAGGGCAGAGCCCCGGCCGTCTTCCTTACTAACCAGGAATAAAGCTCTGTGTGAGGCTGGCGGCGACCATGCGCCAGCCGTCTACCATGACGAAGAAGATTAGCTTGAAGGGCAGCGAGACGCCGTTGGGGGGGAGCATCATCATGCCGAGGGACATGAGCACGCTGGCGACAACGAGGTCGATGATGGTGAAGGGGAGGTAGAGCAGGAAGCCCATTTCGAAGGCGCGGCGCAGTTCGCTGACCATGAAGGCGGGGATGAGGGCGCGCCAGGGGGGTTGGGTTGGGTCGGTGGCGGCGGGGAGGTGGCCGATATCCTGAAAGAGTTGCAGGTCGATGGGGCGGGCGTTGGCGGCCATGAAGGTGCGGAATGGTTCGGCGGCTTTTTGCAGTGCCTCCATTTCCGGCATTTTGCCTTCCTCCATGGGCTGGATGGCGGTGGTCCAGGCCTGGTTGAGCGTTGGCTGCATGACGAAGAAGGTAAGGAACAGCGCCAGGCCGATCAGGACCATGTTGGGGGGGGTGCCTTGCGCGCCGAGCGCGCCGCGCAGCAGGGAGAGCACCACGACGATGCGGGTGAAGGCGGTGACCATGACCAGCAGGCTGGGCGCCAGTGAGAGCACGGTGAACAGGGCGGTGATTTGCACCAGGCGGCCGGTGGCGCCGGGGTCGCCGGGATGGCCGAGGTCGAGGTTGAAGGATTGGGCGTGTGCGGCGGCGGGGAGGAGTATCAGCGCCAGCGCGACCATCATGGCGCGTTTCATGGCGGGCTTGCGGGCGCGGCTGGTGGTGGCCAGGGTAACAGGGTGTCGTTCGGGCCGCCGGTGAGCACCAGAGCGGCACCGCCTGGCGCATGGATCAGGTGCAGGCGCCGCCGTGCGTCGAGCGCGAGGGTGGCGGTGAGGTGCAACGATTGCGGGTTGACGGAACGGGTGGGGGTGCGCAGGCGGGCGGCATAGCCGGCTAGCAGCACCAGGGCGATGACGGCGGCCAGCGAGGCGATGGCTTGCAGCAGGAGCGGCCAGGTCATGTCGGTTGGCGGGGGGGCGGCAGGGCGAGGCGCAGGCTGTCGATCTGGGCCCGCAACTCGTGCAGGGCAGGGATCAGGCGGCGGGCATCGGCGTGTGGCAGGTCGAGGGTTTTTGCGCAGAGCAGGCCGACACCATCCTGAATGCCGTTGAGGTCGATCTGGCGGCCGACGATGGCGAGTGCGCGGGCAACCGCGAGCGTGCGCGACAGCCGCTCCGCCAACAGCGCGAGCTGTTGCGGTGCGGCGTCGGGCAACGGGGGTGGAAATGCATCTGCCGCGCGCATGCCGCCAGAAAGCATGGGTTGGTAAAGAAAGTACGACCCGCCTTCGTGTGTGTGTGCAGATTTCGGTGCCGGGCCGCATTCTTGTGCGATTTCCAATTTGTTTACCGGCGTGTGGGAGGGTGCGCTGGCATTTCGGCGGGTTTAACATGGCGGATCTGTTTGCGTTGGCCGAGCAGCGGTTGGAATGGATCGATCAGCGGCAGCGCGTGGTGGCGCAAAATATTGCGAATGTCGATACGCCGGACTTTCAGGCGCGCGATTTGACCCCTTTTGACCAGTTGGTGCGTAACCAGCCGGTGGCACCTGCGCTGACCAATCCGTTGCATATGGCGGGCCGCGTGGAGCTTGCCTCACTGAAGCGGGAAACGCCGGCAGAACGATCACCGGACGGCAATGGCGTGGGTTTGGAAGGACAATTGACCAAGGTGGCGCAGGACGAAACGAATGCCGCGCTGGTTGGCAATTTATGGAAGAGCTACATGGGGATGTACATGACCGCGCTTGGGCATGGGGGCTAGTGCCGTGAGCGGCTCATTTTGTGGCGGTCGGGCGGGTGGAGTTGGTTGGCTGAAGCTCACCCTACGGCAGCGGCCGAACCGGGTGCGCGCGATGGATTTGACACGATGGATGTGACACGATGGATTTGACTCAGGCGCTGACGATTTCCTCACGCGGGATGGACGCGCAGACGGAGCGATTGCGCGTCATTGCCGAGAATCTTGCCAATCAGGATAGCAGCGGCAGTACGCCGGGGGCTGCCCCGTATCGCCGCAAGACAGTGCTGTTCGAGAATGTGCTCGATCGCAGCCTGGGGGCACCGACCGTGCGGGTAAAATCAGTGGTGCCGGACCCGTCGGCGTTTCCGCAAAAATATGATCCATCGAATCCGGCGGCCAATCCGAGCGGGTATGTGTCGATGCCGAACGTGAACAGTTTTACGGAAATGATGGATATGCGTGAGGCGGAACGGTCTTACAGCGCGAACCTCAACGTGATGCAGGCTTCGCGTTCGATGCTGACGCGCGTGATCGATTTGCTGAAGTGAGTTATGGGGTGGAGAATTCGCCATGAGCAATGCCTTGCCGGCGATTAGCACGAGCGGTGCGATTAAGGCGTATCAAAGCGTGGATGGCGGGCTGGCGCAGGGGGATAGCGGCGGATTTTCCGCGCTGTTGAGCCGGGCGTTGGACGGTGCGGTGAATGCCGGCAAGCAGGCCGATGCGCAGGCGACGCAGGCGATATCGGGTCATGGCGATTTGACGCAGGTGGTGACGGCTGTTTCGCGTGCGGAACTGGCATTGCAGACGAGCGTGGCGGTACGGGACAGGGTGTTGCAGGCCTACCAGGATATTATAAAGATGCCGATTTGAAAGCGGGGTGTTGGGAAGGAAGAGGATTTTTCGTTATGTTGCAACATCGGCAGTTGGGTTGGTTTTCGCAGACCGCTCGCATTTGATTGGGCAAAGTTGGCGGGTTGCGAAGGGCAACCCACGCTACAGCGTTGGCGAGGGTGGGCTAGTTGACGGCGCAAAACGCAAGATAACACGAAGCTCACAAAGAAAACAAAGCGCACAAAGTTACGTGTGAGAGGCGGATATCGCTTCGCTCCTCCGCCCTACGAAAAAAGTTTTTTGTTTCTTTTCTTCAAAAAAGAAATACTTACCTTTTGTTTCCTTCTTCGAGCGCCATCGCCAGCGGCGCGAGCCAGGGTTCGTAGTGGCGCCATTGGTCGAGGCCTTGGCGGAAGATTGGTTGGCGCACCTGGTCGGCGCTGGCGGTTGTCACGGCGCGTTTGTTTTCCCAGAAGCGCCGGCAGGCGGGTTCGAAGGGGAGGTCGCAGTGGGCGAGCAGGCGGCGGATTTCGGCTTCGGTGTCGGCGACCATGTCCTCGTAGAGGACGCGATGGATGCGGCCGGGCAGAACGCTGTCGAAATGGCGCATCAGGCTGGTGTAGTCGTTGTAATAGCGGCCAAGTTCGGTGAGGTCGTAGGTGAAATTCTGGCCGCCGGCGAAACATTGGCGGAAGGCGGAGAAGCAGCTTGCCATGGGGTGGCGGCGGGCGTCGATGATTTTGGCGCGGGGAAACATCAGGTGGATAAGGCTGAGGTGGGCCCAGTTTGCTGGCATCTTGTCGATAAAGAACGGCTTCTCCGTGACGCGGTAGAGGCGGCTGCGTTGCAGATAGCGGGATGACAAGGCTGCAATTTCAGCGTCATCGAGGTCGGCGACGCAGGCGGGGTAGACGGGCGGGTTTGTGTGGCAGCTGCGGCTGGCGAGGTCGGTGGCGATGTGAATGATTTCGGGCAATTCCCTGGTGCCTTCGATCATGCTGTGGCTGGCGAGGATTTGTTCGATCAGCGTGGAGCCGGCGCGGGGCATGCCGACGATGAAAATTGGCGACCGGTCCCTGCTGCCGCACGCGGCGCGGGCAGCGAAAAAGGCCGGGTTGAACACTTCCATCGTCTGCTGGATTTCGGCTGATGTTGCGTTGGCATCGTAGGTGATTTCGCGCCGGCGGGCCGCAGCACCGTGGGCGTAATGGGCGAAGCTGTCGTCGTATTTTCCGACGTGTTCCAGCGCCTGGCCGAGCGCATAATGCAGAAACACGCTGTCGGCGGTGGCAACGCCGGGTTTGGCGAGTTGGCTGTGCATGGCGGCAATGTCGGCTTGCGGCAATGGCGCCGGCGCAGTGCCGACCAGCCCGAGATAGGCCTCGGCGGTGCCGGGCGCGAGGTTGAGGCATCTCCGGTAGGCCTGGGCGCTGTCGGCGCGGCGGCCGGCGTGGCGCAGCGCCCTGCCGTAGCTTAGCCAGAGCGCGGGCTCGTCGGGCGATTGCCTGAGCAGGTTTTCATAGGCATCGAGCGCGCGGTCGAAAGCGCCGATGGTGGCGAGGCAAGACGCCAGAAGTGTGCGGTAGCTGACGTTATTCGGATCGTTCGCCAGCAGGCGCTCGATATGAGGAATGGCGAGGCCGGCCTTGTCGAGGCGGAACAAGACGACAGCGTAGGTGTGGCGGGCGGCGGCAAAACTGGGCGCCAGGGCGAGCGCCTGTTCCAGCGGCGACAGGGCTTCGGGCGCGCGGCCGAGGGCGACGCAGGTTTCAGCGAGCAGGCGCATGGCGGCGACGTCGGTCGGCGCGGTGCGCAGCCGTGCGCGCAGAAGCGTTCGGCCACGTCGCATTTTCCGTCCAGCAGGGCGTGGGCGGCGCGCATCAGGTCGGCGTCATCGGCCGCACCGTCGACATAGGACATGTAGGCGGTGTCGGCACCTTTGGTGTCGCCGGCGCGCATCAGCAGGTCGCCGAGCTTGCGCCACGCGGCGCTCATGGCGGGATCGCGTTTGACGGCCTGGCGAAGCGCTTCGATGGCGGCGGCATGATTGCCGCGGGCTGCGAGGCTCAATCCGAGGTCATATTGGGTTCGCGCTTGCCTCGTTTGTGGCGGGGTTTCGGAATGGGCGGTGAAATTGAGTGGGCCTGTGGCGCGTAGGTGCGGCTGGGACCGCCCGGTAAGTGAAGCGCCGATGCCGGGCAACTGGTTGGCTACGGCGGGGGCGCGCGGCGGAGGGTCATTTGGGTTTTTCTGCGGCGCGACGTTTCGCGTGGGCGCGCATTTCGGTGGCCGCACGGACTGCAATTCTCCATCGTTCAGGTCGCCTTTATTGCAAGGCGCCGGTGTTTCGGTGCGCCGGCGGGCGTGGCCCTTTCGGGGCTGCCATGCGCGCACATATACATGGCAATGCCTTGCAGGCCATGCGTGATTAGCGTTCAGCAACAGGGGGCCGGGTCGTCCGCGCGGTGACTTCGACAGACACTGGAATTGTCTCAATGTAAAGAGGCCGCGGCCATATTTTGATGCAAGTAAATTTCTGTCGAAAGGGTGAAATTCCCAGTAGTTTTTATCACCGGCGGCGTTATCATAAAGCAGCATTGGGGGCGCACCCTAGTGTCACACGGGATCCCTGAGCGGTTCGTCCGAAAACGGAATTGGGGGCGTTTGGGGCACACTTAAACATAGTCGGAGAACACATATCATGTTGAAAACAGCACTCGCGGCTGCGCTCATCGTTGGCGCCGCCTCGTCGACGGCTCTTGCCAAGAAGGGCAGCCCGACACAGTATTATTTCGCGACGGCGGATGGCGGTGAATATTGCGACGGCCTGCTGCTGACGCAGAAGGGCAAGACATATAGCGGCACACATAACAGTCCGACTGGCTCATGCAGCGAGGGCAACTCGGCCTATGGCTTCTCTGCCGATGGTTTTAGTTCTGGCGCCATGGGCTCTTATGAAACGGTCACCGCGAAAACTGTGCTGGCGACCATTTCGACCGAAGACGAGCCGAACGGCGGCTCGGACTTTGAAATCATCTTCAACCTCGACATCCAGAACAAGATCTGGTCCGTGTTCGTCGTCGAAGACGGCAGCTCGCCAGTCAATGGTGGCCCGCTGGTCATCGGCGGGGACGATAAGCCGCACAAGTTTCTCAACCGGCCGGCGATCCGCAAGTAAACTGGTCACCGGCATCACCATGAACCGCATGGAGGCGCGCACGCGCGCCTGGCGCGGTTTCGGTACATCAACGTTGGAGAGAGACATATCATGTTGAAAACTGCATTCGCGGCCGCCCTGCTTATCGGCGCCGCTTCGGCTGCCCAAGCGCAGACTTACACGTTCTCCGGCCTAAAGGGTGACACGCTGACACTCAGCGGTAGTGGCGTGCTGACCGGGACCTTCACGCCGAAGGGTGCCAGCGCGTTCTCTGCGCTCGGCTACACCAACAGCTACTCCGGCAAGGGCACGATTATCGTCAGCACGATCGACCTGTCGAAGGGTAATGACTACGACGTTATCTTTGTTCTGGCGGCGAAGAAAACGTACACCGAGTATGCCGCCGCGCAGACCGCTGCCTTCAAGAAGATCGGCTCCGGCACCTACAAGACGAAGAAGTAACAGCTTCATTTTGGTTGCTTGACACCTCACAGCCCGCGCCGCGGCTGTGAGGTGTCTTTTTTGATTCGTGGAACATTGCTAAAGCTCACACGCTGGGCAATGCGGCGGAATGCTTTTTCGGTTCTAAAGCAGAACAACCTTATTCCGGCTGGCGCCGATCCTGGAGCACGCAGCCTTCTAGGGAACATTTCGATGCGCCTTCGTGCCGTCAATTGCGCGTGCCTTTTTATCGTGGGTGCCGGCGCAGCATTTGCCGAACCCGCGCCGCCGCTGCCCGCCATCGATCTCGGCCTTTGGCAATGGACGACCACAGTGGTTTCCGGCGCCAAATCGCCGTCGCCCGCGCAACTGGCCCAGTTGCCGGATGCGGTTCGTGCGGCGGTGCAGGCGCACATGCGCACGGCGATGCAGCCCCATACGTCGCAGGGTTGCCTTACCGAGCAGAAATTGCGGGCGGGATTCAACCTTGTGCATCGCGCGCAGGATGATTGCAGCTTTCGCATCAACGCCAGTTCACCCACCGCGTTCGACGAGCTCAGCACGTGCCACACGCAGTATTTCGGCGATATATTGTCGCACATCAATTTTTTCGTGGCCGATCGCGCAACGCTGCACGGCACTGTCGAAATCCATTCGGTGCGTGAGCCCGCGCCGGAAATCATCAAGCTGGAGGGGAGGCACGTCAGTGCGGATTGTGGTGAGGTGAAGCCTTAGGGCCCAAGGCGAAAGGTTCTCGCGGCCAGCAGCACCCTCACCTGCCGACCGCTTTGCGGCGGGTGTGCCTTCCTCTCCCGCTATGGCGGGCGAGGAGTTTCAGGCGCGGGCGGAGAGATTCAAGAGCGGATCGGATTGGGACCAGCTATGAGCGGGCGGAACGCCGGTGCTTCTTGGCCGTCTATGTGTTGAAGCCTTGAGCTTGAAGCTTTGACGACATTGGGGGCGCAACATGCCGGACGGGCCTAGCCACGCCACGATTGCGCCGCGGACCGGGCCGGCGCCGTCGTTGACCACACAAGTGCCGCCGGCGGCACTGCCGGCGGTGAACAGTCTGCTGACGCTGGCCGTGGTGGTGGTGGTGATCGGCGCGCTGTATCTGGGGCGCGACGTGCTGATCCCGGTCACGCTCGCCGGCCTGCTGAGTTTCCTGCTGGCGCCGTTGACCGCGTTGCTGCGGCGGCTGCGGCTGCCGCGCACGCCGGCGGTGCTGGTGGCGGTTTTTCTGGCGCTGGGCGTGATCGTGGGCATGGGCGCGGTGATTGGGCTTCAGGTGGCGAGCCTTTCGGCGGACTTGCCGCAATACGAGTCGGCGATGCGGGCGAAGATCGAAAGCGTGCATCGCCTGGGCCTGGGCATGTTCAACGACGTGAAGGATCATCTCGTCGCGACGACGGAACGGGCGTCCGGCGGGGAGGCGGCGGCGGACGCGCAAAAGGTGCCGCGGGGGACGGCGCAAAGTCCGGTGGCGGTGCAGGTGCAGCAGGTGCCGCCGACGCCGCTGGGGGTGGCGCGGCAGGTGCTGGGGCCGCTGCTGACGCCGGTGGGCAATACGGCGCTGGTGCTGGTGGTGGCGGTTTTCATTCTGCTGCAGGAAGACGATCTGCGCGACCGGATGATACGGCTGTTCGGCAGCAGCGATCTGCATCGGACAACGCTGGCGATGAACGATGCGGCGCGTCGGCTGTCGAAATACTTTCTCACGCAACTGGCGATCAATGCGTGTTTTGGCGTGGTGATTGCGCTCGGGCTGATGCTGCTGCATGTGCCGAGCCCGGCGCTGTGGGGGTTGATTGCGACCTTGGCGCGGTTCGTGCCGTATGTGGGGGTGTTCATTTCGCTGACCGGGCCGGTGCTGCTGGCCGCGGCCGTGGTGCCGGGCTGGAGCACGGCGGCATGGACCTTGGCGCTTTTTCTGGGCGCCGAGCTGATCGTGGGCCAGGCGGTGGAACCGTTCGCGTATGGGCATAGCACCGGGCTTTCGCCGGTTTCCGTTGTGGTGGCGACGATATTCTGGACCTGGATCTGGGGGCCGATCGGGCTGCTGCTGGCGACGCCGCTGACGCTGTGCCTGGTGGTGCTGGGACGGCATGTGAAACGGCTGGAGTTCCTGGATGTACTGCTGGGCGACCGGCCGGCGCTGACGCCGGTGGAAAGCCTGTATCAGCGCATGCTGGCGAACGATCCCGAGGAGGCGGCGGCGCAGGCGGAGGTTTTGTTACGGGAGCGATCGTTGTCGGCCTATTACGATGAGGTGGCGCTGAAGGCGTTGCTGCTGGCGGCGCACGATGTGGGGCGCGGTGTGCTGACACCGGAACGGCAATTGGTGATGCGTGACGCGATCTGCGGGCTTGTCGAGGATCTGGACGAATATACCGATGCCGCGCCGGACCCGGCGCAGGCCGATGACGGCGCGGCAGCGCCTCCGGTGGCCGAACTGGCGGTGCCGCGCACGCCGCCTATCGCGCGCAACGCGCCGGCGGCCGAGGACTTGCCGGAGTTGTGGCGCGGCGAGGGGGCGGTGCTGTGCCTGGGGGGCCGCAGTCCGCTGGACGATGCGGCGGCGTCGATGCTGGCGCAGTTGCTGCGCAGGCATGGGCTGGGCGCGCGGGTGGAGCGGCATGAAGCGGCGGGGCGGTCGGCGATCGGAACGCTGGATGTGAGCGGCGCCGGGGCGATCGTGGTCAGCTATCTGGAGGACACCGGCAGCCCGGCGCATTTGCGGTTTCTGGTGCGGCGGTTGCGGCAGCGGGCGCCTTTGGCCAAGGTGATCGTGGCGCTTTGGGCGACCGAAGGTGGGGCGGAATGGCAGCCGGCGCCGGCGGATGGCACAGTGGGAACGTTGCGCGAGGCGTTGTCGCGGTGCCTGGATGCGGCGCAGGCGGCGGCGCGGAAGAAGGAAGTCGTTCTTCTTTGAAAAAAAGAACCAAGAAACTCTTGCTTATGGAAGATCTCGATGCAGTACGCGAATGAGTTGTTTCCGTCTTCTGAGGCGCAGCGGCTTGAGATTTTGCAGCCTGGGCCGGCGGGACCGATTGTGATGGTCAATTTGCTCAAATTCAAGGCGCGGGCAGAGTATGAGGATGGGCGCGCTACCAGCCTGTCAGGTCGTGACGCTTATGCAATATACGCAGCCGCGGTGACCAAGCTGATTGTGGCCGAGGGCGGCCTTGTTTTGTTCAATGGCGATGTCAACTGGCTGATGATCGGGCAGGCAGAATCATTGTGGGACCAGATCGCGCTGGTGCAATACCCCGATCGCGCCGCGCTGCTACGCATGTCCATGTCGGATGCGTATTCTGAAATCGGTGTGCATCGGGTGGCCGGCCTTGCAGGACAACTGAATATCGAAACGGTGCCGCGCTACAATCCCCTGATCAAGGCGTTGGGCCGCTGATCAAGGCGTTGGGCCTTTCCTGACGATCGTGCGATGTCCGGCAGGAAGACATTGCTGATTGTCTATCATTCCGTGACGGGCGGGACCAGGCAAATGGCCGAGGCAGCGCGCGACGGGGCGGACCTGGAACAGGGGGTGAGCGTGCGGCTGCTGACGGCGCCGGAGGCGGGGGCGGCAGATGTGCTAGCGGCGGATGGCTGCATTTTCGCAACGCCGGAAAACCTTGCCGCCATCTCCGGCATGATGAAGGATTTCTTCGATCGCAGCTATTATCCGGTGCTGGATCGAATTAATGGGCGGCCCTACGCGGCGCTGATTTGCGCCGGCAGCGACGGTGAAAACGCGGTGCGCCAGATCGCGCGCATTGCGACAGGCTGGCGCATGCGGTCCATTGCGGAACCGGTTATTGTGTGCACGCATGCGCAGACACCGGAGGCAATCCTGGCGCCGAAGGTGATCGGGGAAGCGGATTTAGCCAGGTGCCGAGAGGTAGGCGCGGCGATGGCGGCCGGGTTGGTGATGGGAATGTATTGAGAGTGCCGCGACCCCCTCCGCCGGCTTTGCCGACACCTGCCCATGGAGGCGGAGGACGAAACTTCAGAGCAAGAGTTTTTTGGTTCTTTTTTTCAAAAAAGAACTACTTCCTTGCTGTTCCGAACCATCCCGGCGGCGGCGCTGTGTGCAGGCGCGCTTCGGGAATTAACGCGCGCATGCGGCGGCCGAAGCTTTTCAGGCTTACTTCGGTATCGCCGAGGGGGCCTACGGTGTAGCTGCGGGATGCCATGCCGTGTTGGACTCGTTCGATGAGGGCTTTGTCCTCCATGCTGACTTTGCGATTGATGCGCCAGTTGAGGTAGCGGACGGCGCGCATTTCGCGGCGCGTGTCGGGCAGCACGTAGGCGATTTCGCGGATGATTGTGCGGGTGGGGGACATTGGGATGCTTTGCATGAAATCGAGCTGATCCGGATAGACATCGAATGCGATGTTCGGCCAGAGTTTGTAATAGCTCCACAGCCGCTTGCGCGCGGGCGGCAGGTGGTGCACGTCGGGCAGGTATTTCTGGTAGAGCCGTTCGGAGAGGTTGGCTGAGGGGGTGTCGAGCAGGGCGCCCCACATTTTGTCGATCCAGCCGCGTGATTGCACGCCGTAGCCTTGTCCGAACAGTCGGGTGAGGCCGGGGTGGGCGACGCGGATGTGCAGGGCGTCGGAATAGTTATCGCCGACGTTCTTCCAGTTCACGGCGCGTTCGCGCAAGGTGACGCGGCCGAGTGGAACCATGTCCTCGAGCCGGTACAATGCAAGTTCATCGTCGTAGGGGGACATCATTTCGGCGACGGTTGGACCTGCGCCGTCGAGCCGGATGAACACGAAGCCTCGGTACACTTCGAGATCGACCGCGGCCAGGCCGTGGCGGCGCGGGTCCATGTGGGAGAATTCCTGCCGCTCCGGCAGGCCGATCAAGTCGCCGTTCAGGGCATAGGTCCAGGCATGGTAGGGGCACACCACGCGGCTGCCGCAATGACCTGACGTGCCGTCGAGCAGGCGCGCGGCGCGGTGGCGGCAGACGTTGAAGAAGCCGCGCGGGATGCCGTCCTGCCCGCGGACGACGAAAACCGTTTCGCCGAGGCAATCGAGCGTGTGGTAGTCGCCGGGGCGGGGGATGTCGCTGAGATGGCAGACGATTTGCCAGGCGGGACGGAATACGCGCTCGCGTTCGGCTTGCAGGAATTCCGCGTCGTTGTAGATCCAGGCGGGGAGGCTCAGCCTGTCCTCGTCGAGCGTTTCCGCGGGCGGCGAACCGGCAGGGGCACCGTCATACATACGATATTGCGCGGTCATTGAGCCGCCTCCTGCGCCGGGAGGGCGCGTATCGATTGTAGCATGGGACCGGCATATTGTACGACTGCCTAGTGTAGGCTGCAAGTCACCCTGCTTGACAGGAAACCTGTTGGGGCGATTGCATCGAGACTTGGTTGCTGGGGCGGCGGGAATGGGGGGCGGGTTTGTCGGCAACCGTTAGCGTGTCGCGCACAATGGCGGTGCGGTGGCTGATTCTTGCGTTTTTTCGAAGAAAAACGACTTCCTTCACTTCTCAGGTTCCAGTCCATAAGGCGCCACCAGCGTCCATATATGCGCCGGCACCATGTTACGCATTCGCCTCGGATAGCGCGCGCGCAGGTGCAATACGGTTTCCACCGCCTTCATTTCGACGCGCGTGCGGGCAAATTCCAATCCGCGGGGGCCGATGCGGGGCATGAGCCATGCCATGATCGGACGCAGCCAGTTCGGCATGCTGCGCACCGGCAGGCCGCCGGCGGCGAGCTCTACGTTCTTCAGATAGCCGGCGACGGACGATTTGCGTTTGCCAGCGCTGGTGAGCCGGGTGAGCAGGACTTCGTTGCCAAGGAGCGACAGCAGGTGCTCGCCACGCTCGTTGCGGACAATGAGCCATTGCGCGCCGGTGCCGGCCATGTAGCCGACGGTGATGTCGGCGAGCACGTTGGTGTAATCGACGCAGGTGCGGCAGGTGAGGGGAAAGAAGTCGGCGGGAAGTTTGGAGATCGGCAGGCGGAGAAAGGGGATTCGGCGAACGCGGCCGTCGGTGAAGCGCAATTCGACGTGGAAGTCGGGCAGGAATTCGAGGTAGGTGACGGTTTCCGGCGCGTCGGTGAGCAAAGCGAGGAATTCGTGGAAATTTTCGGTTGTCGTGTTGTCGGAACAGGGGGTGCCGATGACGTAGAGGCGTTCGAAGCCTAGCTGTTTTTCGAGGGCGCGGAGGGCGTAGACCTGGCACGGAATGCCAATGATCGCGACGCGGTTATGGCCGAGGGCGCGGGCCGGCTCGAGCAAAGCGAGGAGGGGGGCGTAGCCCATGCGCATGCCGCGGCATTGCGCCATATCCTCGGGGCGGGTGACCAGCACGGGCATCGGGCGCCAGCGGTCGGCGGGGTCGGGGGCCATGGTGAGCACGGCGTCGACAGCGCCGGTTTCCAGCAGTCGTTCGGCGATGCGGGTGGTGATGCCGGTCCATTGGGCGCCGTCGCGGGGCGCGGCGAGGGCGGCGCGCAACATGCGGCGGAAGGGGCCGAAGAACAGTTCGTCGGGGCGCGCCGGGTCGCGGGCGCGGCCGTGCACGGCGCGTTCGAGGGCGGGGTAGTTGGGTTTGATGAATTGGCAGGCGGTGGCGCAGCGTTTTGGCTCCGATGTGCGGGAAATGCCGCAATCGGTGCATAGGCCGCGCGGGACGGCCGGCGGAATGGCGAGGCTAGGGGCGGAAGGTGGCTGCGTGTCCATGGTGCGCAGAAAAGCGCGGGCCGCTGCGGCTGGCTAGAGGCGCGCTTTGCGGATGACGCGGGCGCCGGCCAGGCGCACGCTGCCGACCACCAGCAGAACCGCGGCCAGGTGCGCCAGCAGATCCTCGTATGTGGCGTCGAACGGGTGGATGAGCGTGAGTACGGCCGCGGCGGCGCCCGCGCTGGCCAAACCCGCAAGACTTGCGGTGAGGGCCGGTCGCAGGGGACAGGCGCGCATGATTTGCCACATCAGCAACGCGGCGAGCGGCACGGCGACCATGACGATGAAATACAGGCAGTCCATGCCGTGCATGTGCGGCTCGGGCTGGGTCCAGCCGATGGAGCGCATGCGCAGGCAGCCCGCGGTGCTGGCCGCGAGCCATGCGGCCAGGGGTGGGAGCGGCAGCATCGCCCAGTAGGAGGAGCGGCCGGGAATGCTCGTGCTGAACGCGGCCCACGCGGCGGCGGCGGCGGTCAGCAGGGCGCCGGCGAAACTCAGCCACATGTCGGGCGCCGCGGCCAGGCGGTGGAACAGCGCGCCGGCATCGCAGAACAGTGCGAAGATGGCGGCGACCCAGGCCACGGCGCCGCACCACAGCGCGGCGCGGCGCCAGGGGCTGGCGAGCGGCCGCACGGGCTGCAACCCGGCGGAGAGTTCGCCGATCAGCGCGGAATAGCCGGTGCCGTCAGGCATCCTGGTCTCCCGACAGACGCTGGCGCAGTGCGTTTATGGCCCGGTGCAGATTAACTTTTAGGGCGCCTTTGCTGCGTCCGGTGTCGACGGCCGCCTCGTCGAGCGATCGTTCGCGCAGGGCCAGCAATTCTACGGCCTGGCGCTGGCCGGGGGGCAGGGCGGCGATGGCTTCGGCCAGCACACGCGTCTGGTCGGCGCGATCGAGCGTTGCGTCGGCCGGCAGTTCGAGGCCGGGATGGTTGAGGTAGGCGTCGTCGTCGGCAATTTCGCGGGCGGTGGTGCGGCCGTGGGTGCGCAGCGCATCGACGGCGCGGCGCTGGGCGATGGCGCGGAGCCACGGCAGGAATGGGCGCGACGGATCATAGGTGGCGCGGGCGCGGTGGATGGTGAGCAAGGTTTCCTGTACCGCGTCGTCGATCCGGTCGGCAGGCACGCCCTGGCGCCGGATGATGGCGGCGGCGATTGGTGCGCAGGCGCGCAGGAGGGCTTGGTAGGCGCGCGCATCGCCGGTCTGCGACGCGGCCATCAAGGCTGAGAAGCCCTGCGACTCGGTCATGGGATTGGCACGATCGGGCGACGCCTCATGGGGCGCGAATAGACCAGCCCAATCGTGGCGTGGCCAGGGCAGCGTGGCGGCGGTGGTCAGGCGACGCCGGGCCGGACGTAACTCTGGCCCTCCCGTTGGCGCCGGCCGTTGCTCGTGATGGTTGCCGTCGCCAGATGCATGATGCCGCGGGCTGACTTTGGCGGCTGGGAATCTTGGCCTGTGATCATATTGTCCTTGGTTCGGCCGGGCCGGCGGCGGGGTTACACGTGGCTGCTTGGTGTAACCGTCGGTGAGCGGGCGACGAAGACGCAGGCAGTGCAGTAAGGAGCGACTTGACATGACGCGACGGGATTGGCTGCGAAACACGGGGCTTTGCGCGCTGGCGGGTGGCGTGGCGTGGCTTGGCACACGGCGTCCGGCAATTGGCATGGATCATTTCACGGTGACTCATACCGATGCGGAGTGGCGCAAGCTGCTGACGCCCGAGCAGTATGACGTGCTGCGCCAGCAGGGCACGGAGGCGCCCGAGTCGAGTGCGCTTGACCATCAATTCGGCAAGGGCCGTTATGATTGCGCGGGGTGCGACCTGGCGCTGTTCTCGTCGGATACGAAATTCGATAGCGGCACCGGATGGCCCAGCTTCTGGAAACCGCTCGATGGGGCGGTGAATACCACGAGCGATGACAGCCTGATGATGGAACGTACGGAAGTGCATTGCAGCCGCTGCGGCGGCCATCTTGGCCATGTTTTCAATGACGGGCCGAAACCGACAGGCTTGCGCTACTGCATGAACGGGGTCGCCCTGAAATTTATTCCGGCATGAGGAGGGTTTCGATGCGCGTGATGGTTCTTGCCGGCGTCCTGGCGCTTGGCGCCGGTGTACTGATGGCGCGGGTTTCCGCGGTGGCCGCGGATGCAAGGGCAGTCCCGGCGCCGGTGCAAACCATGCCTGCGGCGACAGGCTTGCAGACGGTGGTGCTCTCCGGCGGCTGCTTCTGGGGCGTGCAGGGTGTGTTCGAGCACGTGCAAGGCGTGGAGCGCGCGGTTGCAGGATATGCCGGCGGCACGAAAGATACCGCTGATTATGAAACGGTGAGCACCGGCACTACCGGGCATGCGGAATCTGTACAGGTCACCTACGACCCGTCGAAAATCAGCTTTGGCCACGTGCTGCAGATATTCTTCAGTGTTGTGCTGGACCCGACGGAGGTAAACCGCCAGGGCCCTGACGACGGGCCGCAATATCGCAGCGAAATTTTTGTCACGAACGCGGATCAGGCGGCGCTTGCGCATGCCTACATCGCGCAACTGGATGCAGCCCATGTGTTCGACCGGAAAATCGCGACCAGGGTGGACGATCTGCCGGCGTTTTATCCGGCGGAGGCCTACCATCAGGATTTTCTTGTGACACATCCGGATTATCCGTATATCGTGTATAATGATTTGGCGAAAGTGGCCGCCTTGAGGGCGGTGTTTCCGGGGGATTATCGGGAGCAGGCGAAATTGTCGGGGTTTAAGAGTTAGAAGGAAGTATTTCTTTAAAAAAAAGAAAACAAAAAACTTTGGGGCTGGCCTAAATAAGGTTAAAGTAAAACGGCTTGTCGTTGTTGAGCCGTGTGATATGTGGATAAGTGGCATGGCGCGCCGTTATCTCAAACATCCAGCTCGCCGTGCCACTTATCCACATATCACACGGCACCCCAGCAGCAGGCAGTTTATAAGTCAATCCATTCGGTCAGTGTTTTCAGCAACAGGCTTGCTGGTCGGTCGTCAAAGCGCCACTCGCACGCCTTGAGGAACAGGTGGCAGTGCGATCGTGGGATGCCGTTGTGGCGGCGCAAATAGCGCTTGGCTTGGCTCCAGAAATTCTCGATGCCATTGATGTGGTTACCCGCGTCGACAAAC
>Ga0116229_10001289_pt1 | contig 38672 bp, 37 predicted proteins | sample S1TSphgellanicum_3_FD_87313 | JGI IMG/M metagenome (GOLD analysis project Ga0116229, IMG submission 87313) | Host-associated microbial communities from peat moss isolated from Minnesota, USA - S1T2_Fc - Sphagnum magellanicum MG | ecosystem: Host-associated > Plants > Peat moss > Unclassified...
GGTTCTTCAGAGAAGCGCGAGGCGTGGTCCGCCTGCACACCGTCACTCCCTTCAAATTCTTCTACACATTCACGCTCACCGGCATCCCGCAACTGCCGAAGCACCTCACGGCGGAGGTGGTGCTGCCCTCGGAGGACGCGGCTGCCGTCCCTGAAGCCGTCGCGTGCGATCCCCGTTTCACGCTCCGCAATTTCTCGAACTAAGCGGACACGCGCGGTCCGGCATCTATCCAACAAACTAGTTCCACTTAACCCTGATTTAAAATCTCCCTGTTCTAATTAGTATAATACCAACGGCAATATAAATTTACGCTCAATATTAATTGTGGTAAATTGATCAATGCCATATATATTCAATGATTCATTTATATCTACTTATTTGCAGGAAGATCTGGCCAACAAAAGGCTATTATCCTTTGACAAGGAATGTCCCTTGAAGTATTACTTACCTACTTATCTATCTACCTTTGAACTTTCATGGTGTAACATAGTTTGGGGTTGAAAATAGATTTCAATTTAGGAAGATATCTAGTTGATGGAAGGAATAAAAAAGTGGTGGTTAAGGTGAAGCATGACAGAGAACCACCTTCTCATTTTTTCAGTTGGTGGTTAGACTTAAGAACTTAGGTGTTCCTTCAATTCAATGTGACGAGTTTGAAACGACCGTGTCATGCTAATCCACATTAAATTTGTTTTGGTAGGTTACCTAGTTTCCATATTTGGACTTATGCTTTGTGGAGATCATTATTTCAAATTTACACCATATAACTTTGCTTGCATGATTTTGTTAGAGAGTTTCATTTTTTGCATACCAAAAGTAATTTTTTTATCTCATGTGCTTCATAGAATATATAAGGAATCAACTAGGTAAGATATTAAAAAAAAGTATTTCATTTCTTTTTATAAAATGAGAGATTGGATTATATTTTTGAAAACAAATGTAGTGTACATGTGTATTCAAAAACACAAATATACTTCAAAAGAAATTTAAATAATTTTTAATCAATATGAAAATCAAAGGTATATTGAATCATGTATTGTCATATAGTTTGAACCATGCTTGGATACCATGTGATTAATTTGAAGATTTTCATTTCAAAAATGAAAATTTTCCAGCAAAGATGCGATAAATGTTTGATAAATTGAAAAATTGACAAATAATCACATTCACATGGAAGATGACACACATAATTACATGGGCCATTTTTAAAATTCCATAAAAATTGATTATTTTAATGATTAATGAAGCCTTGAAGTTAGTGTATCCAAAATGAGACAATGGTCCTATTATGCCAATGTATACTATAAATATATTCATGGATATTTCAATATAGATAATGAATTTTTTTATTATTTTAAAAATAATATTACATAACATTAAATTTCTGTAAAAAAATAGTTATAAGGCCCAAAAAACCAAAATTGATAGCCAAAATTAAATGTATTATACTATTGGAACAATTATACTATATGTACTATAATATTAAACCCAAAAGTGCCCTAAAAGGGGTCATGGTAGTGTGCTTTCACCTTATTCCAAAAATGATAACATAATCATCAATAAATTCATAAAATAATTAACAAAATTTTGGGGGAATTTCTAGTTTTTTTAGTAGTCCTCATATGGTTTAATAAAAATAGGTGGTCCATTCTTTTTTGGCATTCCTTATTGTCTTAAACCAATTTGGTAGGTGCAAATTTTGTCGAAAATTGTTCTCTACCTACTTAAAACAATTCAATTTATATTTTCAATAATGCTCACAAGACAAATAATTTGTTGTTTCCACTCATTCAATTATATTTTTAGATTGTATTCCCATGATTTTCTTATTATAATTATTGTTCTTTTATTTTCTAAATTCTAAATTATCCTAGATAAGCAAAATCTATGATAAATATTCCATGATTTTTTTAGAGAACACAACAATTTTCAGAGTATGTTCACTATTTTTAAATTAATATTCTACTATCTTCTTTATTCATAATTGAACATATCAAACATTTGTAGTGTAAAGTGTAGAAATAAAAAATGAAAAACATGAAAATCTATGGTTCACAGTCCAACAAAATTCTAAACTACATATTGAGTTTCTATTTTATCTCCAACAATTATCTAAATCCATCTTTGTGTGGACAAAAAAAACAATCTCCCAATCTTCATAAAATCCTAGAACTACATCTTAAATATTTTCCTTTCAGAGTAATTTGAAAATCAAATTAATGAAATGTTTTATCATCTCCAACTAATGAGCCATTTTCATCTTGGCTTGTTAAATCTCTGCCATTCACCTGGTAACATATTTTTTTTCACACCTTTCCAACATCCCGTAAGATCTTTTCTTCCATTTTTCACAACCCTTGGTTTGAAAAATATATAAAATATAATTTTTTTTCAACCCTAGTGCCTATAATGTCCCTTACATATTTCTTGATGTCTTTTGGTATTGTATCCAACACCCTCAACCTTCAATATCTTGGTGTCCACTATTGCTTACAAGAAAAATTTCATGTCCAACATAACACCTTTGGTGTTTTGAATGTCCCTTTTCAACAACCTTTCTATTCCTTGTTGCTCAATTGTCATTCCCTTTGACATTTCCATTTTCTTTTTGTCATCTTTCATGTTGTCTCAATGTTTTTTTCTTGTTAACCAAGCTTAGATCATTCCCAATTCAAAACATTGCACCAATCTAAATTTCACCTAAGGATGTTTTGATTAAGAAATATTTCAGTACCTTGGCCTAACAACAATCATAGTGATTTAAGATGTCAAAAAAATTGTAAAATGTTAAATAGGTCAAATCTTCATTAATTTAAAGAGAAACCAAAGTTGAAGGAGGAAATATATTCTTTTGATTCAAAAAATAATTAAAAGGGGAAACAAAATGTTTACTTATTCCAAAAAGAGGGTGGTTAAAAATGGCAAATTAAAATGTGTAGCCTCAAGTCAGTGTGGAGGTGATATTAAAAGATTGTTAGATGCCACTTCCCATTAAATATTAATAAATTTGATGTTTAGAATGAATTTTAAAATTTTAATTAAATTCTTAAACATAACATTCATAAAAATAATGTGCACTTGTCAAATTTGATAAAAATGTTCTAATGGATATTCCTTTTCAATGTTGATTTTTATACGTATCTAATTTTGATTAAAAGATGTACACTAAAATATTACCAAAAAATTAATTTGAAAATTAATGGTTTTTAATTATTTTATTTAATAAATAAAAATGATCATGTAAATTGATTGTGTTATTCTTATTTTTTTATTAAAATAATTATTAAATTAAAATATTAAAACATTAATTATCAATAATTTAAATTAAAAAATTAAAAAATAAATTATTATGAAATTTCATATTGTGTAATTTTTATTTTTAATACAAACCAAAAGATACCATCATGTTAAATTTGGTGTTACCACTTGTTGGAATTATGAACATTATGAAATTGAATCATCATCAAATCCTTTAAATAATGTATGGATATATAGTGTGATCTAATAGTTTAAAATACACTAAGATGTGTAATTGATTTCATATGCAACAAAATGTTGAAATGTAGGATATTTAAAACAATTTGCAATCATGATGTGTAGGTGAAAAGCTTTAATTATAATTTAGGGTTCATTTGCAAAACGTAAATAGTCTATTATTTAATAGGCCATAAAGTTTAAAAGTCCAATGTTGAATGAAAAGGTGAAACACAAATGCATTTGAATGTGAATCACGCAGTATTAAATAACAACATGCATAAAAAAAGGTCAAGGTTTTCTAGTGTGATACATAGTGATAGTAGGTTGAGACTAGACACATGATTTATGGTTAACATTCAATTGGTTTAATCAAAATATTAATGTTTGAGTAATGCATATTTTGAAATCAAGAACTAGATTTTGAATATGTTTCAACTACATAAAAAGTGGGAAATTCTTATAATAAAAAATCTTTGAAAATTATGATCATCTTTATGGGTTTTTAAGTGTTACTATCTCAATTTTCACCCAATTTGCAAGCATTGGTGTATTTAAAATAGATTTAAACTAGATCACTTTTTTTTTCTTCTTTCCTTTTTTTGTCACTTTCTTTGCTTTCCTTTTTCCTTCTTGTAAAGTTTCCATCGCATTATGTCATTCATCTTCCTTTGCATTTAATCTAATTAATGACACACATTGAAAGAAAGTTGTAACCCCTACAACATATTCATTGATGTAAAAGCCACACATGATTTAATATATTCACCAAATTTTTGATTAATTTAGTAAAAATTTAGCTTCAACAAATGTTTGTTGAATACTTAATGAAAAAAAAAAAATTTCATATCAAAAACAAATCTTCAATATTCCAAAATACTATGTATTTTCCTTCACCAAATTTTGTTCTTTGAAAAAGGGAAATTTGAAAATTACAAATGTTTTACAAATAATCTAATTAATTTCAAAGATGCCAAGCTACTGTGGTAATAAATAACATATAAATATAAAAATGACATTCATGTATAATAAATGATACAATAAACAAGATGGATTATTTTTTTTTAGTAAGTCAAATTTGCATAAAGGACAATGATCACCAAATAAGTTTTAAAAAACAAACAAACCATTTGATTTTGTCAAGTTGTGCATGTTTTATGGAAACATTTTCATGTTTTATCATATGCTACAATGTCATAAACAATTTTAAAGGTTCCCATAAATTGCAAGGATATTTTTAATTCATATAATATGAAATCATTAATTTTTACATCATAAGTTTAAGATTTATCATCAAACGATGACATTTCCAATGAGAACACTATTGATCTTCTACCCATATAATTAATAATGTTCCAAATTGAATATTCATTAATCAATTTCCAAAACAAAATCAAAAGATCACAAATTTAATCAATGATTAATCCATAAAAGGTTAATTTTTATTCAATAGAAGAATCATGCAAACATCTATTTATATATTTGTGATACCAAAATTTGGATTGTCAAACATGCCATTAACTCAATAGATTGTTAGTATTCATTGATTTTGTCACAAGACATACATAAATTTACTTTAGTGTATTTTTCTATATTATGTTCACAATCTTGTAACAATGATCAAATGACATTTTACATGTATAATGTCTTGTAAACACTCATAAATCTTTATTCAATTTTTTCATAAATTGATTTTACAAGAAAACAAAATGTTCAATGTGGATTTTTAAAAATTATTATTTAAAAAAATATTTTTCCAGCCATTATTTGATCAATTTTCTTTTGTATTATTGCACCTTCAAAAAATTTATAAAAAAATTTGACAAATATGTAGATTTTAAATATTTAAGTTTTTTCTTTTTATTTTGAAAGATGAATACCAATGTCACTTTAAACATGCTTGTAAAGGTATAAGTGGGTTCATATCATATGACTTGTGCTATATAATAGTGATGCAATGCACAAAACTTGATCAAATGATTAAAACAATTATCAAAATACATAAGAAAAACATTGTGGGAGAATAACATTTTTTTTGGGTTCATTAATTCTTTTAATTGTTTCATTTCACTTGATGCACAACTAATGAGATGAACATCACGCGTTGTGTAAAAAATTAATTAAGTTCAAATCATAATGAAAGAGAAAAATATGTGCTTGACCCAAACATGAAAAACTCATGACCAAAAATGTTCTATTAAAAATCACAATATATATAATAAAAACACAATTTTGCACAATAAATTTTTTTATTGCTATGGTCAAACTTTATTCTTGTTTTGTATTCAAAACACATTTTTATTAAGTCATTACCAAACTCATAACATGTTTTCATATTTGTTCCTTTTTGCCATTTGTGTATATGACTTTCACATAATATTTACATACTTATAAAAAAATCACACAAATTTATACAATTTTTGATTTATACAATTTGATCTATAAATAATATCAAAATAACTACATCACGATTGTTTTCACATGCTAGATGGAAAAAAAAGTTTTTTCATTCATTGAAATGCACCAGGAAAAAAAGAAGAAGAAAACGATTATTTTAGAAGGTCCCGGCGAGATTTGAACTCGCGTTACTGGATTCAGAGTCCAATGTCCTGACCACTAGACTACGGGACCACTGACGAATCGCAGACTTACAAAGATTATACTTAACATTTTTCACACAATTACTGGTATCATCTGTTTCCTCAGGGGCCCGTTTCTGCATTTGCGAGCAACAGCGATGGCGACGGTAGCTTCTTATCTGCGACCGACTGTCTCTTGGCAAGGACGCTGTACCGTTCTTCGCAAGAACCCACTACCTCAGTCGCTTCCTCCACCTCCTCCTCCTCCTCCCAGGATTATTGTTTGCTTTACTTCCGTGAGGTTATTAGTGTCATCTTCTTCCTCCTACGATTGGTACTTGGAGGTCTGTGACAAGGAGATAGTAGAGCGACAATGGTGGCACGGCCGGCAGCAATTAAGATGGGGAAGACAGAGTGGAGGGAGAAAGAAGAACATGCGGGTGTGGAGTGGAAATGGGTCTTCGGAGGACGCAGGAGGAGGAGGAGGACGACGAGATGCATTGGGAGTTGAGGAAAGAGTAGGAGAAAAGGAAGTACTTGGATTTGATATCAGTAGACTGGAGGCTTATAGCGAGAGGGCACCTTCTGAAGTGTTGCGTGTGCATGCCATGGTTGATGATGAAGAAGACCAGGTTATCATCTTCAAGGTTCTTCTCTCTGGCTCTCTAGCTCGTCTCCCATTTTCTCCATGCAAGGAAGCACACGGTAGAATTCTGTCCAAACCCTAGTCCTGATCTCTTCACCAGAAACAAAAACAACAGACGTTGAACTTCAATCCCCACTTTAGAATGTGATGCTTAAACCCAAACCTTGTTCTCAGAAACGAATCTCCTGATCCTCGTCTTTAGCCTTAATGCCTGGAACTAAGAACTGTAAAGCTGCCCTCCTTTAAAATATTAGCTCATTCTCAGTCACCAAATTCTCACCAAACCTCAGAAAGTTTTCATCTCGAGTGCTATGCAATGAGATTATTTACAGTATCCTACCATAGTGACTGAATTCTGTTAAGTCTCTGTGTGAATTGTGTGTACCTTCAAATTTCCACACTTTGTAGATGATGATAACATGCCCTGCTCCTCCTGTTTGCATGAACTGTGAGTTGAGTTATTGATTACCATTATGACAACAAGACATAAACTAGCAGCTTACACTAAAGCCCATGAAACAAAATTGGCTGGAAGGAATGCATGAAGAAGCTTGTGGGTGTAGATTGTCAACCTGAATGGTGGGAGGTATTTCTTTTTCTGGTGCCAGATTCATGATTCACTTGCTCATGAGCATTGACATGGAATATGATGCAGGGCTTTTCATCTTCCTTGACAAGGGCAACAGCATATGATCCTGCAGAACCTGTGTTGCCCTCAACAGCCACGGTGCAAAGCATTGACCGAATTCGAGGGCCTTATAATCCATCCAAGCTGCGGTTCATCAAGAAGGGTTTGAGCTGGGAGGAATTTCAAGAGATTCTCAAGGAGCAGGGGATCTAGATCGAAGCACTGATAACATCTTCTAGATTTGATCTTTGTACTCTATTCTCAGGGCATAATTGAGTCTCCATACTCTGGAGCCAAAATCTTGATGGCTTTTGCGCGTCTACACTTGCATGGGAAAAATGCACTTCCCAATCAAGTGTAGAGGATCCTGAACTTCTTACAAAGTTTGTAGGCTGGCTGGTCTGGTTGTAGTGGCATTACAAAGAGAACCAAGAAAACCTCTTCAAAAAGCAGATTTGGCATTACTTCCTTTCATGTTCAGAAATGTTTTGAGCTGAATCCACTGGAAGATGGTGAGATGACACATCAAAGGTTGCATAATTGACATCCTTCAATCTGTGCATCAAAGCCAACCAAAGTTATCCAGAGATGATTTTGCCTCTCTTTTCCACCAAAGATATGAGATGATTGATCTATGACTCCTTCAGAGCCAGTTATCCACTACAGTTATGTTATATCTTAACTTGACATGATATTACTGAGATTTTGATGGCAAGCCCTTGAGCAGAATGCAAATATGGTCATCAAAAAATTCATGTTCCAATTATCCACCACATACTAGGCCCTGTATGAAAATGAGAGATGTACCTGTGAACATTTTGTTGAGGAGAAATGCTTCCATCAGCTTCCAGTAAACAAAAAATAACCTCCTGCAAGAGAGCCCATTGCCCTGCAGGATTGAAATTTACAGATATATGCTCTTAGAGTGACATTGCTGCAGAGTCTTCAACTTCAGCACACACTGTTAACACTTGTATTCTGTGTGAGAATGGCGTCTGGACAAAATCAGAATCCCTGCCTTGGACATGTTTCTTGCAATCTTTACCTTGTCTCTACCAAAAACATTTATATGCGTGTCTCCAAACAACTGTGTAACTCTGACAGCCCTTTCAGCATCTGTGTTGCAAGCAAAGGAAGCGACAGGTGATCTCTATTTGTAACTCCAAATCTTGTAAACCTAGGGTTCACAGAAGAGGCCAGTATCTGCTGAACAAGTATCTTACTGCAACATTGGACATGGACTGCACAATAACACTTGTCTGCTTCAGTTATGATGAGTAGCCTTGTACAACTTCTTTGTGGTTTGACTAGAACAGGCATAAAAGCAACATCTAAATAGAGAGCTCAAAGCCTGCCATAAGTTCTGTTGTTTCAAGCTGCTCTGCTTCTTCATCAAGATGGTCAATCAAGAGCTTCTCATTCACTGAGAGAGTCTCACTGGAGCTTGTTAAGGAAATTGTTGGCAAGATCTGGTCCTTAGCCATCCTGGCTATTGCAACTCGCCTGTTAAACCTGCTGAAGAAACGAAACATTCTTTCAGAGAGACGGCACGATGTGAAGGCCGGATGCAAAATTCCAGCCTCTTATCTTCCTGCAGAAGGACAAGAATCGAGTTGGAAGCCATTATCAGAAGCATGAATTGAGCATCCAAGATGATGTTACAGAGAAAAACTACACTACACTTTGCAGAACAAACACCAGCCCTTCGCAAATATTGAATGCCAGAACAAACATACCTCAATCCACGACGAACACGCATCAGAATATCGTCCTGATTCAAGCTCTAAACGCATCAAGACGATAAAAAAATCCGGCGGAGACGGACCAGACAACAGCCTAATGAGACGGCGAACCAACGCCGGAAGAAACTTAAGAATCAAGGCTAAACTAATGCGAAAATACTCCAAAATTTTTACATCAAACGAAACATGAGGAACAAGCTCACCATACACCAAGAACTTCGCACCAACTTGTAGAGGCCAAATCAGCCGTCTTTACCAAGTTCGAGGCGGAAGGAGAACTCTGAAAGACGACGTGATCATGAGAAATGGATTCGTGGATGGATGGGTCAGTTGCAACTGCTGCTGCTGTCTGTCTGTCTCTCCATCGTCTGCTGCTACATGTTTGATCAAGGCACGAAATTACACAATTTTCAACTCACATGTGATGCGCTGTTGAAAATCGCACCAAAAAGGTTCAGTAGCATGGTGTTTGAATTGGAGATTTGGAAATAACCAGCGATCGGAGGTTGCGCGTGATCAGAGTTCAAATCGGTCTTCTCAATGGCCAATCCTGTGTACGTAGTTCAATGCGTTGTTGAGCTCTACGATGAAGAAACTCTAAATGGAATTGTATGCATAAGAATTCCAGTATTTCAGTTGCAGCTTTCAGCTTTTGAAAGCTTTAAGATCTCGTCCAAGTCGGAGTTCGAAGTCCGAGTATTAAATGCCTAGTTGAGAAGCTGGAGAAACTTTGATTTTGTTTTGTGTTTTTTGCAGGTACGTGGTCGGGTACGAAAGCACACCACTGCATTATGTCGACAATGATACCGCATTGGCGATTTGCGGCAACTCCGTGTGCCAGTACTCGTTGTCGGGAGGATTCAATACTCATCTCATGTGGGGTCCTGGAGTCGGCATTCAAACCTCGACTCTCCATCCCCGCCACCATTGGCTTGCAATCTCAGAAAAGGTATATATATAACAACAAAAGATGCACCAAAAAAGCGGCAAATCTCATCACGAAATGCAACAATCTCTCTTGCATGGACTGTGCTCAAAATGCACCAAAATTCCGGATATTTCATCACTAAATGCAACAATCTCTTGCATGGACTGCGCTCAAAATGCACCACAATTCTGGAGATACATCATCAAATGCAACAATCTCTTACATGGACTGTCTGTAAAAGCCAGTTACTTGATAGTATCTAGGAAGTAGAACTCCAATTTGAGAATGAAGAATTTTGAAGTGCATGCATGCAGGGATTACAACCTTCAATCCATGTGCATGATATCCAGAACGAGAACAAGGAGGTTGCAACCTTAACTGGTAAAATTTTGCACTTCTTTTGATTAAGAAAACTCTCTATTTGAGCTCAGATAGATGTGCATTCTTAGCTTTGTTTCATGCATGCTTTGTCCCTTTTTCTTTTGCTTCTTCAAAAGTTCTTCATGTATCTCTTCCCACATGTTTGGAGTTTCTGCAATTTTGCAGATGTGGCGGAATTGGAGGTTTTGGTTTTGGCTTTCTCAAGAACATCTTGGCGTTTTGTTACTGCTTCTGGGGAACCTGATTTTCGCTTGGTGAGTGGTACATTGTTTTCTCATGCTCCTTCCTTCCTTCTGTCTCATGCTTCTCCTTCTTCTTGTTGTGGGAATCCACGATGTACAACACTTTCGCCCTAATCCATACCGACTGAATCTTTCCTGTTGAAGAGTTTGGGCCACCACACTTTTGTGATTGTAGGTGTTATGGGACCTTGATCCAAGCAAGGGAAGCACTAAGATGATAGAAGGAAAGATGGGGAGTGTTGTGGACTTCATAACGTTCAGTCCTACTACTGCAGATCGAATATGTGTCAGTGGGATGGGACAACTCTCCATCTGGACATATGAGCAAAACTTCCATGTCTGTGACCACATCATATTTCAATAAAAAACCTTTCACATTGGAATTTGTTTGTAATGCAGCATCTGCAAAATTCAACCTTTCCTGTCTGTGTCTCAGATGAGCAGTGGTGTTCTGGATTCTTGGCAGACTTTTCTGAAGCAAAAGAATATTGCCTTGAAGACTTGAAGAAGGGTCTTCACAGACTTGGAGATTAAGGGTTCTGTGATCCCCTTGATATTTTGTTTTTAGCTTTCTGAGTGGATTCTGTGAATCTCTGTTTTTCTGTTTTGTTTTGTTGCAGAGGACGACATTCACTTGCAAGACATTGTTTGCCACACCTCATCAACCATATGCTCATGCATGGGCATCAACAGGTGAAACTCTGTATGTTGGGTGTGAGGGTGGTCAAGTCCTCAGCTTCAATGTTGAAGATTTGCCTTCTTTGCCTGCTGCTGTACCAAAAGCAAATCCACAGACAGGTTTAATGCCTGAGAACAATCAAGCAGCAGCTAAGGCAGCAGTGGTGGACACCACACCTGAATTCAAGCTACTGATTACTCTCCCAAGTGCAGAGAAGATAGTGGGTCTGTGTGTTGGACAAAATCACATGGTGATTGTTGGGATCAGTGGGTGTTGCCACTGGCTTGGCTTTCCGGTCAAAGTGAAAAAGGCAAAGGCAGTTGAGGTTGCCACCGGGGGGAAGGGAAAGAGAAAAGGAAGGCCCAAGAAGGGTGAAAAAGTTTTTGAATCTGCTGCAGATGATGAGTATGAGGCAGTTGACTTAGATGATTTCAGAATTGTTGAGGAGTTGGATCTGGCACTGAGTGAAGTGACAAATGTGCAGTACCGTGATGATGAAGGACAGTTACTTCTGGGATCTTCAAATGGTTCGATCACTACAGTTAAGGTCAATGCCCAGCAACTACAGCTACAGCTGACCAAAAGGCATGATGATGATTCAGCTGCTGCTTCTACTGAAAAATTAGTGTCCATGCAGTGGCAAAGCAGCTTTCACAGTGGAAGCATTCTGGCTATGGGCAGCCTTAGGTGATTGCTCTATGTTTGATGTTTCCATTGCTGCGGTGACAATTGATTCTAGTTATGCCAAGAATTGGATATTGAGTTTCTCAGAATCCAGTTTTCTTCTGAATCTCCAAATTTTGTTATCTTTGCAGCGCAGGGAAGTTGTTGGTGACGTGTGGCAAAGATGGGACAGTGAGAGTGTGGATGGCAGACTGGGGAAAGGAAATGTCTCGGCATGTCTTTCAGTCACCCCAAACATGCATATGCATTAGTCAAGCCAATGTGAGTAAAGCACATGTTCCCAAATCTTTTGGAGCTTTGGCATGGAAAATGACTGAGACAAAGAGGTGATGCAAATAACATGATAATCATGCAGCCCACTTCTCAATATTTGCAGAATATCGTAGCAACAGGATCAAGCAGTGGTAACATGTGGATACTCAAACTGGAACCCACAGGTCGCTCAAATCTTGTTAACCAGATCAAGTTGCATGCTGGTGGACTTGACCAGGTATGAAAGCAAACTCTTAAGAGTAGAATTTGTAAAAAGTTTTTTCACATCACATTGCCCATGCAGAACTTTAGACTGAAATCAGTCAACCCAAAGTCTAAGGTCTTTTGTGCATGACTTTTTACAAAGGCTTGGAAATACGGTAGAGAAAACTCAAAAGGGTCTCAATTGTGTGCAACAAAATTTGAGAAACATGAGTGGCGGCAGATGGTGTGATACAGATCAGCTTCAACGAGAGTGGGTCACATGTGGTTGTAGTATCAAAGCTTGATGCTCGTGTGTTCTTCCTCCTCAACAAATCACCAGAATACGATGACTTGGAGTTGCTGGGTTTAGTAATCATGAATAACCCAGTCCTAGCTCATGCCTGGGATCATCAAGCATCCACAGGTGACTTGCTCTCTCTCCTCTCTCAAGTTTCTAGCTGCTGCATAAGTGTTCTATGAATTGTGTTCTCTTGGAGGCTTAACAAGATTCAGCAAAGCAGCTGTCCAATGTTCTCACTGTAATGTGTGTATTGGTTTAGATGAGGAGGACTTGCAGATATTGCTATCTCTAGCACATGGAGAGATAGTACAGCTGAAGGTACCTTCAAACCGAGCTCCTGGTGGTGGGCTCATATTTGAGCATAGGGCTCTCAGACGAGTCAGGTTGTCATTTTCTTTCCCTTGATGCAGCACTGAACCTCTTACCACCTTAAACAAATAGAAGATGAAGATGCTGATCCAAAGCTAGCATATTGCAAGCTCTTCACTAGAAATGAGAGAGCAACCCTTCCTGGTGCAATGAAGTTGGAACTGCTGGCCTAATCTCACTGAGAGTATAGTTTGCTTTTGGTGTTCCAGTTTCCGTGTTGGTAGCCCCTTGAATGCACTTGCTTGTGCAAAATATTTATTGGAGAAAGAGAAAACAGAGAAGAAGTTTATATGGGCACTTGGGAAGGACAAAAATCTACTCCAATATCGGCTGCCTGATACTCCCAGTGCATGGACTGGCCCTGATGCCATGGCCCAAACTCCACATTTCAACATTGTTGCACACCACAAGCCTGGCTCTGCTCTTGGTACACACTACACACCCTTTTTCTCAGTTAGCAACATGTCTTGTCAATTGTCTCACCACATTATCCCCATGAAATGCTTTCATGCTTAGTGCTGTCTCTGTGGCCAACTTCCAAGCAAAAGCTGTAGAGTTCAGATAATTGGAACCAAAGTAGGAAGGATCAGCAGTTTACATCAAGCACGATGCAGTGCTTGTTTTGCAGGAGGCACTCCTGGTGTCAGGTGCTATGGATGGGACATTGCAAATACGTTCAAATGTGTTGGACCCAATGAAGCCACCTCAAAAAGTTCTGGATGTTCATATGTATGATTTCTACAAGGGTGGTATGAGATGCCTTACTGTCACAAACAACATGCTTTACACTGGGGGAGCATTTGGTGTCATGTTTGCTTGTGATCTCACTGAGATTGGTCTCAGAAGCTCCCAACTCACAAAAAGTAAGCTAGCTACCCATCATCTCCACCTGGGTTTCACATGCACTTAAAGCTTCTTCCTAGACACATCAAAGTTGTATGTGTTACCCTACATTGTTGTTGAAGCCATGGTGATTGAGAATCTCCTCCTCAATTGTAGCAGATGACAATTGCTCTGTGGGAATCTGTACACAAATAGGTGCACTTTAAACTGTTGCTTGACGCAAGATTGACACCAGGCCACTATATATTCTTCTAGGTTCTTCAAGGGAATGCTCTCATACAGAGTATGGAAGCATTCTTTCATTATTTGAGAGCCTTCTTCCATACAGAAGAAATATGGAACAGATCTGTGAAGGCCACAATTCTGCCATCAGTACAGAAGAAAATGGTACAATGTTGATTTTCATTTAACTCTGTCATGACAACCTTAACAGGTGAGCAGCCTGTTCGAGTATTTGCGCCTCAAGAACATACAGTGGACCCAGCAGAGCCATCAGTAGTGGAACGCCATGACACCAGTGTGGAAACAAGGTCAGTGTTTGACAATCATGTTGTAGATGCATTAGTTGCTTGAATCTGATTCTTATCCTATTTATTCCTGGTCAGTTTAACAACAGAATTGGGATTAGAGAAACTGGCATTCTATCTTTGCAATAGTACTTCTTTTTTGCAGATACATGCTGGCTGGACAACCTTTGAGGTCAGAGATGAAATCACGCATCCAAAAGCTGAGACAAGAATTCCATGAGATATATGAAACTAACCTCACTGTAAGTCTTCACATCCATTTCAAAGCCACCACATTTGGCTTTGTCCTCCTGCATCTCAGTTCTCTCTTGTTGTACACATACAACAAATGCAGCAAGTAGTCAAATGAACCAGCATCTTTTGAATCTCTCAGTTTTTTTGCATATGCTCTGGCAGGCTCCAGTTTTGGAGAAACTGACAACTTCTGAGATGATTGTCGAAATAGACCTGGAAAATGAGCTGAGGGTAGAGTTAGAGAGGCAAGTTGAAGCAGCACGTGAGGAGGTACAACTCTCTCTTATGCAGACTTCATATTACCTATGGATTTGAAGCATCCTCGGAGCTGCATGGAATGGAATATCTCTTGAACTTGGAATAGAGTTCCACAGTCTTGGCTACCTAGCCTGTTGCAAACAGATCAAATGCAGAAAAAAATCTTGTGGATCTTGAGGTTGTGAGGCCCTATTGTCATGGGCCTACAAACCACTTTCTGTTGTTTTGAGGCTCTGCACCTTCACAGTTATGCTGCATATCAAGTATTCTGAAAGCCAGAGATAAAGCAGCTAACAATATGGAGATCAATCAGGTGAGAATAAGTGACTTGAACAAGGATGTCTTGGCTGGACGTATCAAGGAGGAATGCTGGCAAATCATGAGTGAACCTGGTACACTCTCTGTAGCAGGATTCTCTTTTATGATTTGAGTTTATGTACTTGTTTTCTTTGGCTTTATAAAAACTGAAATGGTTCAATTGTTTGCATACCTGTCCCACGAGATCTAGTGAATCTTTGTCATCCTGCCAAAGGAAGAAGAAGGAATTAAATCTGACAATTATTTTCCCATACAGGAATGGCTGTCTGGCCATTTGGAGATGGATATGAAGTGTGGAGCTTCCCCATGCTAGCAAAGCCCTCCTTCGACATGAAAATGGTTAAGATTGCAAAATTCTACAGGCATATCGAGATGTATGAGCACCACTACATGAAGAGACTGCAAAAAGAATTAGCCAAGATTGCAGCCCAAATAGCTGCTGAGCAAGCTGCTAAAGAGGCTGCTGAGCTTGCAGCCCAGAAAGCAGAAATTGATGCTCTCAATGCTGCTGCATTTGGCCCTCTGCCCATCGATGTGGATTCTGATTTTGATAAGGGATCTCAATGGAGTAGCAGAGTATCCATGGTATCACAGCAATCTGGTGCAGAAGCTCTCCAGATTGATGCAGGTGATGAACAAGGCAGTCGCAGGTAAGTAGTAAGATCACCTTGTCACATGATTTCATGTGTGTGCTGATCATCAATCTGGTGGAATTTTTCAATTGTCTGTTAAGATCATAGCCTGAATCCAATTGTGTTTCAAGACCAGAACCTTGTTCAATGACAAACTCTTGGAATGAAGCAATACACATGGGTGTTCTACAAGGTACAAAGGTCACATTGGCTGATCTGTGTGTTCTGTTGCCTCACTTGCAACTTGCAATTGCAATTGTTTTTGCGGTGTTTGTGTACAAAAGGGAATCTACCACTGGCCCAGCAGTGGGTGAAAGAGAGGAAAGCAATATGGGTGATGCAAGTAGTCCTACTCCAGCTGTTGCCATCCCAGAAGAGCTGGAGGATGAGGAGGAAGATTTGGAAATTCCGGATACTGCACCCATTCAGACATTCTTGTATGGTGCTCTTGAGTTGACTACTTCCAGAAGGAAGCGCATACAAGTGAGTTGACCCCTGGATGAATTTCAATGCTGCATTACAACTTGTGAAACTGCAGTACAACAGCATCCAGGACTCTTCTACAAGTCCTCGACATGGCATTTTATTCATTTTCTGTGACAATGACACTGCAATCAACCAAACCCATGGGATCTGAGTACATTAGAAAGGTCCATCAAGGAAGAACTGCATGATCTCAGAATGATATCAACCTATGAAGGATTAAGCAGCTTGCAATGGGATTAGCAAAGTCTGATCGATCTACAATGGTGTAAAGACAAGGACTCATTGCCATCTCAAATTGAAAGCTGTATAGAAAATGTCTGTGATGATGGATAGCAGTCTCTGATGGCATGTTTGGTGTATGTTGGGCATATGTGGGGGGCTCAGCGATATTTGCTCTCTGTACAAATGCAAGAGACTAAAATAGATTTCAACAAAAAGCTGTCTGAAGCACGACAAACCAAGATTTCTCACATTTCAAGGATTGCAGAGATGAAAAGCCGCATATTAGATTTGCACAAGATGCTTTCACAACCTGGAGAGTATCCATGGCCAAAGCTGAATGAGGTTATTGATGTAAGTATACTCTGAAAACACTCAACTCTTCCTTGTGTTTCAGGCAAAGCAAAAAGATGTATGCATATGATGAATATTTTTCTTACAGATTGCTGAAAGGACTAGTTGATGTGCAGGGGATGCCGAATATATTTGAGGTAAAGAAGGAGGAAATCTTGGTACCAAAAGTCCTCAACAAAGCAGAGAGAGCAAGAGCAGAAGAGCTGAAACTTTTTGAGGATCAACAAGAACGGTGTGTATTTTCCCATAATCTTGAGAACTGAGGGCTAACAACTGAAACAAAAAGTAGATGATTCTTAAGAGTTGTCAATTCTTTGTTTAAAAACAAATTCTTTCTTGTCTTGCTGGCTTTTGTAGTTGATAATGGCAGGCAGGGGCATTTAGGCTGAGAGCAGGTAATAATGCTGCTGAGCGTGCTTTGATGGATATGATGGGAGGAAAGCTGGAAAAGAAGCTTGAAGTGGTTGCTGTTGAAGAAGAAATCAACCGGCCTGCATGGATGGGAGGCAATCCCAAAAAATTCACTAAAGAACAGCACAAAGAAATCAAAGACTTTGATCTTTATCTGAAGGTACATATGCTGTTCCATGACTTGGGGTTGGAACACCAAATCATGGAATGCCTTGTGCAATTTCCATCTCTATGTGATTTGGCTATCTTCTATAACATGCTCTGTATGTCCTCTTTGGTGTGTTGCATCTAGATTGTCTAGTAAAGTCATCACAATACCTTTGGAGTAGCTGTGATTTTGAGTACAAATTATTTTGACCAAAACTGTTTGTTGCAACTGTGTGTGGTGGTGACAGTCAATCAAAGAAGAAAAGGAGAAAAAGATAAGAGGTCAAGAGGCCGAGCAAAAGAAACTGAGGAGTGATGTCGATGAACTCTGCACAAGCTTCAATACCGAAGTGGCAAACTTATTCCAGCAAAGACTTGTTGTATAACTTCTAACTGAACAGAATATGCACTGGAGATGTGATCATTACTCGATTGAGATGTTGTGCATACAGGAGACACATCTGCAGCTTGCATTTGAGAAGCAGTTCCCATTTATCTAATAAGCACAAGTGATGCATGTGCAGGATGAGGCAAGATGTACAATGGTTGAGGAGACTATATCACGTCTATGTCTTTCAGTTGAGATACAAGAGTTCAGGGATGAGCGGCATGAGGCCAACATGAGCAAGAATATGGACCGTCTCAAATCCCTTAAAGCACAATCTGTTAATGCTGTCACTGATTTCAAGCGTGAGGTTAGAAACCTCTCCATCAATCGCAATGGTCTGCACATTGAGTAGCAGATAGGCAATGACCTAGGAATCAATTCTCATATTGATGGATGTCTGTGATTTCAGGTTGATGTATTTCGGGAGAAGTATGATGCTGCAGTTGCAGAGGACAAATTACAAGACAAGAACTTCCGCAAGAATTTCTCTGATTGTGGAGATGTTGTGAATCTGCTCTATAAACTCTTCAAACGCCGACCTGCCAAGTAAATGGCAACCTATTCAATTCTTCCTGGCGATAACTTCTGCACAGATCTGGTTACAATCATTCAACTTGCACCAGATCAAGCTCAAAAAAATATGTGATCATGCCTGGAATTTGGAATTCCTACTGGACAATATTCTATCTTGACAATAGCATGTAACTCAAGAATCATTCAAGACTGTAACAAGATCTGTACACAGAGAAATAACCTGGACTTGGTCAAATGCAGACAAACAGATGAAGCTGAAAATCATAAGAAAGCAGTACAACAAAGGTCATCCATTAAATCCACACCCCGAACTTCCCAGAGTCCTTCTCGCAGAGGCTCCATGTCTGTAAGTAGATTGTCATAATCAACCTGAATGCAGGCTCATGAATGCCATTTTTTATTTGTTGTAAAGATGTGTTCATAGATGATGAACATGATGGTGACCTGCACATCAAGCATGAACCAGTTGCTCAGATGCACAGCCTTGGTCATTGCTGCTAACTTGTTTGGGCACTTGCATGATGATTAGGGATCACGGAAGAGTACATTACAACTATCAGCAGCAGTATCTGCAACAACAGAGGATGCAGTTGACCCTTTCTATGAAAGACCCCAGGTGCACCTTTTAGCCTACAGAACTTCGCTTCATATCATCTAATGATAATTTTGCAACAACAATGCTGTGGAAGAGATGGAGTTATGGAGTTGATTGTGTGTAGTACTAATACCAAGTTCATTGGGCATCTACTTTTGTGTGTTGTGTGTCAGGAGGTGACTCTAGCGCAATGGGATAGACTTGTGGATGCAAGAAGCAGGAAAATGTTGCAAGAAGAGGAGGTGGCTCAGCTCACTAGCATCATGAACAACATGGGTGGCTTTTATGCAGATCTTACTATGGCTGATGATGTTAATCGTAGGAAAATTGAAGCAAGTCTTCGAGCTTTGGCTGGTCAGTAAACTACAGAATACTTTTGCCAAGATCCTTGAGCTGAACTTTGCAATCTCAAAGATGTGTCATTAAACCATCTCCAGGGACAAGGTAACATAATTAGAAGCAAAGTCAAAGAGATATGCAAGGTCAGTGCCAAGACAAACAGACACAATGAATTGTGTAGAGGACTCCAGCTAACATGTAGAGGTAACAACAGGTGGTATTTGTTTTTGAAGATCTAACAGTCTTGGATGTGCAACAGATTTTCACGATAGCAGGGAGAGGAGAAGAAAGAACCTGGAACTGAATTTGAATCTGAAACAAGGATTCATTGAAGCTGAACTAAATCCGCTTGAAGGAGATTACACTGAAGCTGCACTCATGGCACGATCTCTTGTTGAGGAGTTCAACAACATTGTCCTGCATGAAGCACATACAAAGGTCTCAAGGACATATATACTTAGTGTTGACTTAATGTCTACAGATTTCTGATCTGGCAAGCTTGCAAAGATTATTGTAACAATGGGACAATCAGTAATTGGTTCTTGGAGATCATGGGGATTTGGTCTTTTGGCAGATCAATATGCTGATGGCAGCAAAGACATACAAGGCTGAGAATCATGGTGTGCAGTGGGAAATTGCAAAGAATCATGTGAGGCAACAGCATATAGTGGAAAAGATTCGTGCTCTCCAACTCCTTCGTGTTACAAAAGGTAATGTCCCTTCTTCTTCAGATACTCTCCTCCTCCTCTGCTTCCATTCTTGGGGAAGAGAAGAAGGGGAACAAAGCAACTCATGAGTTCAATGTGTGATTTGCCATAAATTGATATGCTTTATCATTCTTTGCAGCTACCCAACAAGTCATCAAGACTGGTGAAGATCCTGCTACTGCTTCAGAGAGCCTAGCTCTTGAAAAGAGGTGGTTTACCTGCTTGGGTGTTGTCAACTCTTGTGTACTTAAACTATGTGTGTTTCCAGACACTTGAGTTAATTGGAGGGTTTTCATTCTGTTGAGTTTAGAGGATTGAATCTCTTTGAAATGTCCCAACTCATTCAGTTCTTGCACAAGAAAAGAACAATGCCTAGCAAAGCTGATAACAGGATGTTCTCTGCCTGGAGTATCTAGAAAAAAAGATATTGGAAAAGTTTCTGATCATGTATTACTATTCTGTAGGTTTGACCACAACATAAAGCTGCAGGATCACAGAATGGAAGATAAGGATTTCATATATGGACAGATAACTGTGAAGATCGAAGAAATAAAACAGCAAAATGCAAAGCTCTTAACACAAGCACAACAGCTACACCTGGAGCATGATTTTCAAAATCGCCTTTGTAGTACTGGCTGTAAGTTCTTGGTTCTGACTTCTAGACACGAGATTGGTGTTGATTTGCCTTCAGGAGAGCAGTAATCACACTGGGTGTTGGCCTTGTAAAATATCCAACACCATTGACTCTACTAAGCTTTCTAGGACAGAACAAGTGCTTAAACCTGGAATGAAGGTATGGAGGATATTTAGTCCACACCCTTGGACTAGTCCTTGGTTTGGGCTAGGAGCATAACTCAAGTTTTTTTCATCAGCTTGGAAGTCCAAACTTTCACAGTGTTTTGTGAAAGATTTAGTACTAAAGATTTAGTTTTGCCTTTGCCTCTTGCAGTAGCAGCACAACAAAAGGAAGCAGCACTGGACCAACGGTTCCAAGCCCTTTATGTAATGCGGCAACTGAAAGAAACAGGTAAATCACTAAAACCATTCGTTTGTGAAGACTTTTTGAACTTTTGTTGCTTAAATTCTGAGAGTTAGCTTCAAGTGAATGTGATGATGATTTGATTGTTTTCATGGCAGTTAAAGAGCAACGTGACCAAATTCAAGCACTTCAATTAGAATACATGAATACAAGAGGCAGAATTTTGCCCTCATTGCAACAGGCCCCTACAACTTCATACAATTTCCCATTGAGAGCACTACATTCTGAGATTGGGAGAGAAAAATGGAAGCCAACAAAACCTATTATAAATCCATAGTTGCTAAGAGAAGACCCACCCTTTCCTTTGGACAGCCATGACTTCCTGAGGAAGAATATCCCTTCAGGTACGTATGTAGCACATATGAGCAACCAGTGTTTGAAAATCGAGAATCAATGCTAAGCCAGTTTAATGATGCATGGGCAATCTAATGGACTGCTCACCTGAATGTGATATCGCAGTCAAGCACAGATGTTGCCCATGATCAATGGCACCTAATGTCTCCAACATTGCTCTGCTTGCAGCAAACTGGCAAGTAAACTACCTAGTTTGCACTAGTTCAAGACAAGGTAGCCTTTCTTCTTTCCTTGTGAATCACACGCCTATGCCACAAGAGAATTCTGCTGCTTGGAATGAGGATAGAAGTCCCTACAGCATTTTCTTGCAACTCCATCATGTGCTCTTGGTTCATTCTGAGTAAACGAGCAGACAGTTCTAATCTACCCTGAATCAAGACCCCACATCACACACTTGTATGCCCTCCAACTGGCAGATTTGTCAGATTAGCCATTACTCCCCATTCAACCAAAATAGGATGTGATTTTCTCAACTGGCTTGCAAAATCAGAAGATTATTGTTTTCACAATTAGACTGAATTTTGAAATTCCTGATACTATAAATTGTGTTGGGCAGATTGGAAATGCTTTCCAATGACAACAAGAGAGTCCCAAGAAATTCATATACATGAAGGCATTTAACATATGTGCAAATTATACACATTTTACAAATTGGCATAGTCAATCTTAAATTTGTAGTTGGGTAAATTGAAAACATCTCAAATGCCCAATAAGAGAGTACTCACAAGAAACACATGTGAGACAAATTTACAAACAAGCAAATTATACGCATCTTTTCCAAATTAGCACAGTGGATTTTACTGTCAAATTGGGCAAATTGAACACACCAAAATGCACAATAAGAGAGTACACACAAGAAACTCACATAAACAAGTTGACAAAAATGCAGATTGTACATCTTGTACAAATTAGCATGCATAGTAGATCTTAATGCTGTGAAATTGGCAGGTTGGAAATAACCACAGTGACTAATAAGAGAGTACTCACCAACTCACATAATCAAGTTGAGAAACCTGCAAAGCACATCTTGTACAAATCACATCAAACACTCATAACATCAAAGAGTTCTAGGTTTTCGTATACCTTAAATGGCATTTTTAAAGGTTTAGTTACAAACAATCCTTTAAGGGTTTGTTGAAGGGATTAGAACAGCAGATAATGGGACTTTGCCTTCAGGTAATTTTCAGACTAATCATAGCACAACTTCCAAACAAGAGAGGGCTTTCTTACTTTGAAGGACTTTTGTATTTCTTGTTTTCTCTAATCGTGAGTCAAGAATGAATTGTTCAAATTGAAACTTTACTACAGCTTGAGTTAGGTTTTCAATGAAAGAATTTTTTTTTCCAGGTAAGTACCTAGACTCCAGGGCTGAGACCCATTTTGCTGCCATATGCCAGGATCCCATATCTTTCCAAGAGGACCCTGTTAAGGGGTGAGGAACTAGGACTGCTTGTGAAAACTTTTATGCCTAGCATAACAAGAGATTGCTAATTATTCCACTTCTGGAAAGTGATGTGAGCAAATTGGGTGAGGGTAACCGCCCCTGAAAGAGGCCCATCTTCCAGCCATCCAGCTTCACATGAACATCATGTTACTTCCACAGCTGTGCAATTTCTCACTGCACTATTGGGAAACAATAACCAGGCTTGTCATTTGCTGTGACTTGTGTGTGCAGGTAATTTCTTCCATCACTTACTTATCTTCAAATTGCTCATCTACATCTCATCCCTTTGCCCATCCTATAATACAATCAATTCTTAGAAGCTGGCACAAAATGTGAAATTATTCTCTGGATTTCAAGTTTAGAATATCATACTCAGTAATCCCCATGCCATGAAACATGTCATTCATGATGCAAATATTTTTGCTAATGATTGATGCGCAAAATTCTTTCATACCCACCTCATGAATTGTCCAAATAGTTTCCCATGAGGAGTTGAGTGTCATATTTGCAAAGAAATGAAATGCAACAAATTATAAGCTTTTTATAAGAGAAGACAATTTGCCATTTGAACAAAATCCTTTGAGTGCCAATAGTTTGGTCTTTGATCATAGCTATTGATTTGCCAAGTTGATCAATAATTTCCAGTGTCCCAATAATATATGTGTCAGTGCATGGTTGTTGTCAATTGTTAAAATTGGATGCCCATATGCAGCAACAACAGATTATGTGATTTGAAAGAAGGTTCAAGCAATGGCCAGTAGGCAAACAACAAATCAATCTGAAGACCCACCTACACACCCTAGAGGATTATGGGGCGATGAAGAAGAAGAAGAAGAGGAACCACAATTTGAGGATGAAGTTGCAAGGGCAACAACTTCAAGAGGTATTGGGGCCGCAAAGTTACAGGAACCAAGCGAACAAGATGACTCATGGGAAAGCCAACTTGTTGCAATTAGCAATGCACCCCCAACACGAGGGGTAGGAAGGCCAAGGTCTGAGGTAGAAAGGCTAGAAGAGCTTCGTAGGGAAGGGCGAAATGTGCCAGAAATGGTGGCAATCACCGACCAAGGTGATAATGAATGGGCAGATATTGACAATTGGGAAGGGGAGACACGAGGGCCCACTCCACCACCCATGGAAGGTGTTGTGGCTCCGAGTTTGAACTTTCAAGAAGATGTGGCAAGGACATTTGATCTGGGGGAAGGTGAGGAGGAGGAGGAGTCCTTGAGAAAAAATTCTGCTGAAGCTGCTGCATCATCATCACGAGGAGTGGGAAGACCACGACATGAAGTTGAACGCCTGGAACTTCTTAGACAAGCAGGCATAAATGTTCCTGAAGTTGTGGTAGCTTCTAAACATGGAGAAACTTGGGCTGAAACACGTAGTTGGGACGGAGGAGAGCAAGAACAAGCAGCCTATGAATTACAACGTCCCGTGAGAGAAGGCATGCTTTCTCCGCATGCACAAGCAACTGATGTGTTTGCTGAAACTTACAACTGGGGAGAAGAAGAATATGTCAATCCACAAATTGAATGGGAAGAAGCAGCAACAAGAGGCAAAGCACAAAGGGGTATTGGATTCCCTATTTCTCCTTCAATACGAATGCAACATGAAAGAAGACATTCAATACCCACAAAGTTGGAAAGTCAGCAACAAAGGCAAACACCAACAAGAGGTCAAGATGATGACAACAGTTGGGCTATCACCTTGCCACAAGGGGATGCCGTTAGAAGAGGAGATGCTGTGCAAGAGTGGGCTACGGTATTAGCTCCAACTGGCATCATCCCTATTCTGGAACATGGTGAACTTTTGGATCATGAGAAAGCATCAAATGCAACAACACCCTCGAGTTTCGATTCGAAAAAGGAATTTAAAATTGTGAAGGAAATTAGTTTGCGATTCCTACCCGCCTTTGCCAATGAAGAAAATCGTGCTTTCAACTTTCAAGTGCAAGAGGCCGAACGGGCTTTGAAAGACGTTGAGGTCCATAATTTTCCATGTTTGCTTTGAAGGTGTTTTATGTTTGATGATTTAAGAATATTTCATGATTGCATCTTTTCAAGATTGTAAGGACGGCCAACATATTTTTGCCATTTTAAAATCCCAGCCCAAATGAATGAAGATAATAAGCTTATTATTTATTCAATAGATGTTTATAGCATTTTTAAGAATTTTAGTACCACATAATTAAGTCAGGAATATCAATTGTATCACTATACCTTTCCAAAAGAATTTTAATGAAAACACTTGGGTTTTTCAATGATTAATATTGAGGTCCATCTTTTCATGTTTTCCTATGTGCATTTTATTTTTTATGAAGAATATTTCTAGATTGTAATGAAGCCAACATAGTTTTACCATTGTAATACCTGAGCCACATGATTAGATAATAAGCTTATTTATTTATTAAACAAATGTTTACGACACTTTCAAGAATTTTAATACCACATAAGTAAGTCACAAATATCAATTCATCACTTTAGCTGTCCGAAGAGAATTTTAATGAATTTTGTTTGGCTTTCAATAATTTATTTTTGGATGGATCAATAAGCACAATTAGTTTCATCTATTTTAACCATTTCTATTTTCAATGTTGGAATAGACCATTTAGGCCAGTCCAAGGTTACAACAACTAACACAAGGATTGTTGCCTGGCAACATTTCCTAACTATTTTATTTAATAGAAGTTAAATTAATGTTCACCAAATTGATATGACAAAGTCTTACAAAATTAGATGGACCCAGCTTGAAATTTTTAAGTGCAACCTTGGTTGCATAAATTGTATGAGTAAATTTGGGCATGCTTATAGGATGCAACAGAAGAACAAAATGATAGGACAATGGTCATGGAAGATCACATGAAACGAGTGCAAGAGGAAATTGCAGCAACACAAATGAGAGTTGAGGCCAAACGACAAGAAATTTTGGCAGAACAACATTTGAAGACAATGTGCGAATTCCAAGTCCAAAGGACCAAGGTCTTCTTCTTTAAATTAGTATATGTGTGTCATATTTACATGTTAGTGTAAATCATCCAACTTGCTTGGCAAACATCTGGATCATGCTTTTGACATTATTATTCCTGTATGAAAAACCTGCAGAGAGAGGTGTTGAAATTTGAGAATGAAATGCATGAAATGATGGAAAAGTTGCGAAGTATTCAAACATCAATTATGCAAGGTAATGAGAAAATGGACCAAATTCGACTTGTTCAACATTGGAATCAGGTATTATGCTTTTTGAACTAGACTAATAATTCAAGTCAAATTTCTGTTTGACAGACTAACAAGAACAAGTTGCCCATATCATATTAACCCTAAATCTTAAATTGATTTATTTTCATGCCATCAACCCTAAATACCTAAATACTAGGGGCTTTTCATGTAACCAAAAGAAAAAATAATTAGAAACGTTATCAATTGAATCATGTGCATTGTCACATGCAAGAAATTAGTAAACATGTCCATAGATAAGAGAAAGGGGTGGAAAACAGGAAGAAATGGAACAATGGGTCCAAGCTGCACGACAAAAAGAAGAAGATTCTATGGCTTTAGCAAGCTACACTAAAAGTGACACATCTAGGATCAAGGAATTACAATTAGAAGAAACAAAAGCATCTAAGGAACTTGCTTCCTTGGAACATCTTCTTGAAAATGAGATGTCAGAAACTCAAAGTCATCAAATTCAACTTGATCGAACTGCTGAAGAATTTAGGTACCAAAATTTTCCACATTCTTGCCAATACATCATGGATATTTATATTTCACGGTTCTCTGAATTTGATTTAATGAAATCCATTGTACTTTGTTGTTTGTAGAATTATTGAAGATGAAAACACAATACTCATCATATTTATAAGGGAATTCAACTGTAAATTACTGAAATGGTGGGTTAGGCACATCAAACATCCTACCACATTGAAATGAATGAAAAATCCCAAAACTTTGGATCTTGAAAGTAACTCTGGAAACCCCAAATTTTGGTGGGATTAACAGAAAATTGCACTTGGAACGACAAAAACTTATACAAATGTGGGAGGATGCAATTGAACTCATTCATCAACGTGACAAAGATATTCATAAAATGACAGCTGAATTTGCCAATAACAAAGGACATTTAAGACGTGGAAGGCGTATACTTGACAATCTTGACCTCAAATATTATAATGCAGTTGAACATAATGTAAGATAAATTGTTTGATATTCATCCATTGTGTTATTATATTGTTATCCTACACAATTTTAATTTAATGGTTTTGTTATTTTGACATGTTAGATACAAGATTAGAAATTTTATATTTTATTTATGAATAATTTTTTTAATTATGCAACTCTGACAAAATTATAATTAGTAGATTTCAATTTTCAATTTCGAAAATATCAATATATTATGTCATTGAACTATCAAAATATTAATTTGTTTGAAGTACTCCATACTGAAATTCTTCCAAAAATCTAGCATAAACTCCTTTTGTACAACATTGGATTGAAAATGCAGAAAGATATAGAAAGAGCAATTTATTTTAAGGAGCTGGATGCTCAAAAACAGCGTGAACAATTTCGATCAGAATCAGAAAGGTATTTATTCTACCTTCTATATATGTGAGAAAATCCACTTGGGGATGGTGTATAGACTATAAATGTGCCAATTTGTGATAAAACCAATATAGACATTGTTTGATTGATGTCTAGACGTACGCAATTTTCATAATAATTCACTTGTCAATAACACTTGGCAATATGTAATGGGTGATTTCCATATAATGTGGAATAGTACAACACGAACTCATGAAGAACTTGCTTTGATGAAGACCAATCATCTGCGCACTCAATATCGATTTGCAAAGATCCTTGGTCAAAAAGTTCATCTTCAAGAGGTAATTTTAAATAGACTTCGATGAAGTTTATGTACATTGAAAAACCCCTTCAATGCTATAATTGATAAAGTTCAATATCATTTACTGAATTTTATGGTAATGTATATCATGAATTAATTTTTTGTTTATGGTGGGGTGAAATATGTTTTTGAGAACAATCAAAATTTGTGAACAATCAAATGAAATTAAAATATTAAAAAAAAATAATACCTATTGGATATGCCAATTCAATAGCTACTCCATTTATTTATTTATCTTGCCTCCCTCTCAAGATATACTATATAATTTTCTCTCTCAAAACAAATCATTTTGCCAAAGATAATAAAAAAAAATTACATATCATTATTTATACATACAATCTGAGCATTGATGATAATCAAGCCCAAATTGATCACGCTATTCAAGTTCAATTAGTTCCATATTATTTAAATGTTGATGGAAATGTTCTTGGGTCAAGTATGATAAAGTATGCTAAAAAAGTAGTCTTAAGAAAATCTGATTTCAAAAATAGTCTCTTTTCAACATTAACATTAAGAAAGTAACAAAAACTTATTTAAATTTTATTTTAAAATCATAGAGCACTTCATTGAATTTATTGTAAATTCTTATATATAAAAAATGAACGAAAAGTATGTTTTAAATTTTTTAAAATATTTTTTCATAAAATTTTTGATAGATTATGATTAGAATATGAAAAATTAAAACTATATCCATATATATTAGACCTTAATCAACTTAAAATTATAATAAATTTTTTTGATGTTGTACTTTCATGTATTTGTAATCCAATTTTGTAAAACTATGACATGTAATTTTTATACTTGCATTTCCAAAAAATGTATTTAAATGCATATTAAAACACGTGTTTCTTCAATATTCTGCAATGAAGTCAAAAAACTTATAATTGTTGATCATTGATCTAAATAATATTCATGAATTCAATACATTAAAATATATTTCATGGATACTTTCTAAAAAAACAACAAGCATCTCCAACTGGCATACTTTACCATGCTTATGCCCTCTTGTGTCATGATTGCAATGTCGAACATTATTGACAAATATGTTTTATAAAATTGAAATGCATTCCACAATGTTACGGTGGACTAATAATTTTAAGGCTCACTAATCATAATATGAAGGTTTTTCACATTAAGTTTTAACGCAAGGTTCAAGTTTTCTTTAAAGGGGTATCAAAATTCTATTGCAATGGCACTTTTTTCTGTATTTTTTAAGTTTTGTCCTATATTCTCAGATCTGGAACACAAAATGAATAATATTGATAGAATTTAAAATTGTGATGGTTAGAAATATTGTATTGTAAAATATTTAATTTATTAATAATGATGGGGATCAATATATTAAAAACAAAAATACATAGTTCAAAACTAAGTCCTTTTCATCTTGAATGGTACCACTTAAAAAAATTCACACCAACCTTCTTCTTTTTTTCAATTATAATTAAAGCTTTTATAAATGAAACCCAATTTAAGTGAGATTGGATAAATCCCACATGTAGACATCTATATGATGAATCAAATCCAAATCAGTACATAAACACATTCCTCCACCAATTGTAAATCATTTAAAATTTAAAAAATCTATTTTATACAAAATGTGTTTAATAATTTAATTATCTAATCTAAATTAATTGCAACTTATCACACAAGATACTGAAGTTGTTGGCATTATGTCTTTAGGATTTCATTCCATACTTCCATATTTCATTCCATCTTGCCATAATACGAAAACAATACGCACCCATACTATGCTTTCCTGCCATTAGCCTACATGGGAAATGGTGACAAACTATTATTGTTTGACCTTTGGTGATCTCATTCTTTTTGTTTTTTTTTACTACTCTCAGCCCTCGTCTTCTCTTTGGTATCTTATTCTCTCTGGCTTTCTTCCTCATAATAGTTGGGGAGGGTGAGTGGAGTGAATACTTCTATATGGGGAGTCTCTAAAGTTTGAGAATTTTTTCTGTGATGGGCCAATCAAAGAGACTCATTGATAAAAATTTAACAAATCCAAACCTGGTAGGCACCCCCAACAAATAACATGGAGCACAAATATACTACCATAGTATGTATTGTGAAACTATTTCTGGGGACATGTTGCTAACTTCATTAACCACTTCTCCAAGGGTTGTAGCACTAGTGTATTAGTAGGGCTCTAACACATATTGCATGCACAAAAAGGTGTAAAGTAACCATGTGTTCCATGGACCCTACCACTAACCTTTGGCTTGACCTTCCCAATTGTTTTTATATGTACATGGTCATGTTTTTATTGCAGGAAATAAAACGGCAAAACAAGAAGTATGAGCAAGCAAAGGAAAAATTGCAAAAAATGCGAAAACAAGTTGAAGAAGAATACAACCATCTTGACACTTTGGAAAAACGAACACATGCCCTTGAAAAATTGTTGAGCGTTGAAGAACTGAACTTGAAACTAGCCAAACAAGAAGTTATTGATTTGCGAGAAAGACATTTCAAGGCTTCAGAAGAATTGTTTAGCCTCAAAGCTGCAGGTTTCCACAGTAGAATCACCAAGTTTCTACATAGCTTCCAAAACGAGTTGCTGATCTTTTATTATTATTATTATTATTATTATTATTATAAATTGATACTTTTTTTTAAAAGTGTATCAAGGTTTTTGGATGGAAAAGTTCATATTCTATTATTGGGAATGGCTGCAGAAGTGAATACCATACATGAAATAGCTGGTGGAAAGTCACAAGCAAAAAATTTGGGCAGCAAAATCAACCAATTAGAATTGGACATGATGAAACAAGAAGAAAAATTATATGTCGCTGAATTCCAAATCCAATTAATGGAACGAAAAGTTGGGCAAGCTAGTGGTGAACGTAATAACCTTGAAGAGATAGAAACAACTAAAATGATTAAAGAACTGGAAAATCACTTGGACGAGGTGAAACGGGAAGAAGCATCAGCTATTGCACAAGTAATGTTTACATTAGAGAGTCAGTTCTTTGGTTTGAACTACTCTATTGCCCAACCAAATTAAGACCATTACTTTGTTGGAATTTAATTTGAATGGTGTATGATAAAGCAAACAATGTAGGATATGTTTTCAGACAATATGAATTTTTTAATCTTTGTTTGACAATTAATTGTTTTTGAAGGACTCACGAAGTAGTAACTGGTGTCATTAGATGTTTGCCCACACAAAATTCTAATAATTAACAAATGGTGTACATATAGTTGAAGAAATCACAAAATGACTTACGGGCAGCAACACAAAAGAAAGAAGAATTGGAAAAGAAATGCAAACATGGTGAAGAAAAAAATGATGAACTCAATACTGAATGCAACTCGGGACATGTCACAAACAAGGTACCTCTTAAGTTATAACCACAGATAAACTTGTTTATTGCAACTTAAGTTTTGAGATGACAAATATTTTTCAAGGGCAACATTACAAGTAGGTTAGTCAGGTATCAACAATTGAATAATATACCTGACTATATTTCAACATTGTCTTGGGCAATAATATACTGATCAAGGATGTGCACCCATATTGAGCATGAGAGGGCTTGATCAATATATGAACATGACACATGTTCATTAACTTTGTGAATTTGTGGAAGAAACAACATGCATTTGAAGGCCGTTGCTTGGTAATGGGCTAATCATGCTATTGAACCTTCATGATCACCAAGTTTTAGTTAATGTGATACTCCTTATCTTAAGGAGATAAATTGTAATTTCTAACATGATGAAATATGTTACAAAATATGTTGAGAATTTGCTCTTTTAAACACATTTGCAATTGTTAATCCTAGTCCTTTCACCAGCAACACAAAGTTAAGGTTAGAATCTGATTTGAAACATGGCCTTAATTGCTTCAGAAAAATAATAATTTGGCCCACAGTGAAAATTGTTTGTGAAACCTGTCAAACCCACTAGTTAGAATTTGTGGCTGCCTCAAATATGTTTAGTGCTTCAACATAACATAAAATTTGGATATCAGTAAATGCTAGAACTATGTCTTTTATATAATTTAAGTTCAATTTAGATAGTTGGATAGGATTCACAAGGCTAATTTTTATGATTACCTATGAGTTAAAACTAAAAAGCGTGTGTGAAAATTCAAAATCATAAATATTTATATGATACAATTAGGAGTGTTTTAATAATGATATATAATTATTTTGCATTCAGTGAATCCATTATGCATTTTAAGTAAATGCTGCACTGCAAGTGGCTTGGATTAGAATGTGGGACGTTCTACCGGAACAAGGTCTCCCTTTGTGCGTTCCTAGGGTCAACAAATGTACTTGATACTCTGGTCCAAATGCATATTTTGTCAAGACTCTCGTTTTCTAAACGGACATATTTTACTCAATATGACTAATCTATCCAATTGGAAGCTTTCAGTCATATGAGGGATGTCGCAAATAAGTTAATCAAATGTTATATAGTCAATGTGATGACTCCAATCAAATGGGCATATTTAGATTACTCGTTCATGTGACCATCTCAAAGGCTACAATATTTTTATGTTCTTCTGTTGCAAGGTGTACTTTTGGTGTGTTCAAAAGGTTCTTGAGTGGTTTGACTTATTCATTAATCTTTGAATTGCTATTTCTTGTAGACGTTGATTGCAGAAAGAGAAGAAAAATCATTGGAAGTTGACTTGCTACAAATGGAAGTAAATCGATTAACAGATCTTTTACATTTCAAAGCAGGTAATATTTCAATCATGAATGACTTATGTCGATAGTGTATAGACATAAGGTCTTAATTCTGGAAATATAAGTTGTCTTTGGAAAAATGAAATATGCACCACATTACATCAAGACAAATCTCAAGTAAAAAATCGCCACCTACATTGGATTCCAATGATAGGTCTTCATGTGCCACCTTGTCCACAAGGCTACTTTATTCACACCTACATTTTCAGATAACATTTTCAATTATGTAGAAATATAACGTAATTATGATTGAGTTCAATGCACCAAATTTGGTCCATGATTTAAGAGTTTGAGCACCATTATGAATTCCATTACCAATTGAACTGAGCATTTGGAGGTTAATTTGAGATCCCAATGTTGTATCAATCCTTGAATATTAGTAGAATTCTAAATGGTCAATGTTGAAAATGCTAGTTTGATTGGTTGTTCAGATGAAGTTTTCAATATGGATTGTTTGAAACAAAGGTTACAAAAGAACATGGATGATCGGCGCCAGGAAGTAGATGCAAGGCAATTAGAACAACGACAAGAATTGAAGCTCATACAAGAAGAGCTCCATAATCTCATTATCAAACGCAAAAATTGTGTTTTGTTCATTGAAAAGGTATATTGTGAACAATTTTTGTATAGATGAATTCAAGAGCATTCACAAACGAGAAATAAGTTTCATTAAACTAGGAACTTTGGAATTTTTTTGTCCATTTATTTATTTTGTTAAAGTTCTGAAAATTTGTTATAAAGGTTGTTTTAGTAGTTTTGTCACATGTGGAGTTCTTCCATGATGTGCTTTTTCCATTTAAATCGAAATAAAAACTAGAAAAGCACTTAGGTTTTCACTTTCTCTAAAAGCATAATTCCAACAATTTTATAATATCAACATGCAACTAGTAAGATTCACACCACATCACCATAAAATGTGCATATATATTATGGATATATGTACAACCACTTTTATCATAAACATGTCAGATGTGATCAAGCCATGTAAATCAAACATTTGATATTTCAATTTGAACTAAAAAAGTCCAGACATTGATTACGGAAAAAAATAAAATGTGTTGTGTATTTTAGCTTCATTCAAAGTACGATTGTTTGAAGGCGAGAACGAAGTCAAGTGACGGTGTCGAATTAACAGCTGAATATTATTTTCAAAAAGTTGTAAAGGATCGAGAAGAAGTTCAACGAAAGGGAATTGAACTTGAAAAAAGATTTATCAAGGTTTCTCATCAAGATCATAGAACAAAATCTTCAATACTACAGAAGACTTGAACATGTTATAAATTGCATTTAGTTCCAAAGTGGATGATGCAGAATGGATAAAATTGTTACGTGGAAAAGAATCAATGCTTTGATAATCATTTTTTAAAAATCATTCAATTCACATATCACATATTCCAATGTCTATTATGAGCTTCTAAATGCATATTCACATTAACAAGTTTATCTATTACTAGTGCATCTTATCTCCAAAACTCGTAGAATATGCCATAATAAAATTAATAGGTTCATTTGATTCACCATGAATCCAATTTGAGACAAGTGTGTTGTGTATTTGGAAATGTTACTGAACTTTTCATGCTGTGCAGGCAAAAGTGGATGTAGACTTCTTGAAACAAGCAACAAGTCAAATTGTTGAATCAAACAATAACTTAAGGACAAGTCTTGACCATAACAACCCCAAAATCATTGAACTGGAAAATGAAGCCAAGTCTTTGAAGAGTGAACTTGCAAAGTCACGAGACTCTAATCGATTCAAAGAACGAGAAAAAAGATTGGCGCAAGAAGTATGCACAAACATACAACCAAGTATTTCGTCTATTGTGCATCATATGGTGTAGGCAACTCATTCCCATATATTAAATTGAAACAACTTGAAATCACAAGTAAAAAGGAGTATGTTGGTTCCTGTTATTCAAAGTTCTATGCCTACAAAAGTTTAAGAATGAATGGTAAACAAAAGTTCAAAGACTATCACACCCAATAGCCCAAGGCTGGGAGTCAAGACTCACAGTCATCTTACAAGGAGTTTTTTGGTTCATTTCACCATGATAGATGTTGCTACTATCTCCAACCCACCTACACTAGAGTTCATTAATTGAAGCAATTACTGAAAAGAAATGCAAGTTCTTAGCAGGAAATGTTTTCAGGAAGTTCATGCAAGCATGTTCTGAGCAAAGTGTCAACTTATAACTAGAGGCAATAATCTTTCATTTGTGTTTTGATTTGCAAAGACCATTTGAAGATCCAATTGTTGAAGCATAATTGGCTAAGACCCTTTTTGCACATTGATGTGGAATATCCTTTTTAACCAGGCCACACCTTGTGAAAATGAAATAATTCAAATTGATATCAATACATAAGCCTAGTGCAATCTCTTTCAGGAGGTGGCTGAAGCAGAAGCTCGACTTGAGAAATCAGGAAAAGAATATGAAAGTCTGTCAAAGTCTTGTATTGAGCTGCAAAGGAAAACAGAAATGGCTGAAAAGGACGCACAAGAGCAATCAACAAAATGCAAACGTGCTGCTTCCCAACTAAATTTGCATGTCAAAGATCTGAAAGAAAAGTCATCGTAGGTCTTGGCTTCTTGATACCCATGTTTCCAAAAGAAGGAAAGCCTTAATTAATCTCAATACACATGTTTCAAACAGAAGCAAAGTCTCAATTAATCAATACAACATTCCAAATTCCATCGCCAAATGTCCCTTCTGACCCAGTCTAACACTAAGGTTATATTCAGTCTACATGTACAAATAGAAAAGATGTTGATGCAGAGTAGCACAAGGGCAGTCTGTAATCAACAAAATTATGATGCAGGATAGCTGTAGCAAAGCAAGTGGGAAGTGAGTTCATATTGGCTGAGTTGCGAGAAACAGTGAAAGATGTACTGTATAAGCTGCGGCAACTCACAATTGAGAATCCTGATTATGCCCCCATCATTGAGAAGCAGGTCACAGCTGAAGGGTTCAAGTTGCCATTATCAAGTGGACGATCAAGTCAGTCTGGATCAAGCAATGGATCAGTTTCAAGCAAAAATTCTGGCGATGATGCAGGTCCATCTCATCAGCCTGCTAAAAAGGGAGGAAAATCATCTAGTGGTGGCCGCGTTGTGAAGGTGGAGTTCCAGGGTTAGAATATGAAGCTGTCTCTTTCTGTTCTTATCCACGCTAACAAATGGAACTCGTTCAAGGTACTGTATTTCCCAAAGTACAAAATTCAACCACAATTGGTTTCAGTGGATTTGGCAAACCAGTCATGATTGTGTGAAAATATTGCTAGGTTGAAAACATGGATTCCAATGAGAACAATACAATGACAAACATAGATGTAGGATGTCCCATGGTCGCCAAAAGACAAGATTCTTCAGCAAATACTGATCGAGAGAATTTTGTCTAACCACAAAAACAGTTGACAAATATAAGCCTAATACAGGAAATAGATTCTTGGACAAAGTGGATGTTGAACTTATGGACCCACAGTTAGCTGTATAAAAATCAAAGACGATAATTTCAGGATCAAGAGTAGACAGAGTAAAACTTGAGCTCCAAAAGCAGAGTAGTCTACACAGTTATCATGTATCTAAGGCCCTGTCACTACTGTACCTTCAGAGTGACCTTATGTACCATAGTCTCCTTGTGAATCTGGTGGCAGCTCTTCTCCACAAGCTCCAACAGCTTCTCTATGCTCACAGCCCATGAATTGAGCACATCATTACTATCCTGTTTGCTCTGGAAGGAGACTACTCCAGCTGGCCTGTCAACCTTTGCTTTGAGAGCCTTGGACACCACCATATCTGAAAGGTGCTTCTCAGTTTCCTGCAAGATAGAATTACATTAGTGAGCCCAGTGGTTGTAGCACTAGAGAAAAATTCCACAAAATCTTGTGAAGCAACTAGAGATTTCTTCAGGACAAAACCTAGGTTCACCCTGGTCTGACAGGTGATTTACTAGTCCTAGACTATGAAATTCAGGTGACTAGAAACTGGTGAACTCAACAAATCATGAATATCCAGATTGATTTACACTGCAAGGGCCCTAATAATAATCAAGAATATCTGCAACTTTGGAAAGATACTGTAAAGTCTAGCATCTAATATTGACCTTGTATGCAAGGCATCATGGCAGCATGGAAAAGGATGTTACAGGGCACAGGATGGGCAAAAACATGACAACATCACCTGAAAAGTGAGACTAAGAAGTTCTGAAAGTCGCTTCAGTGTGATTCTTGAGTAGTATTTGGAAACTACAAAAATATTCTGCATAAAAAATTTGACACTGGTCAGCAAAGGCCAGCAAGCTGGCTTCTCTTCTACAAACTCACTCCAAAGAGAGCATTCAAAATGTCTCATAATCCTTCAAATCCTTCCGTACTTCCAAATTGGGGAATTTAAAACTTACGTCACTTGGGAGACTAGACAGGTGATTCATCTTGACAACTGTGGAATGTACTTAACATCAGAGAGTGGACTGCAAGTGGTTGCACTTATTAACTCTAAACAGTCAGGACTTGCACACTTGTGTGAAAAAGTTGCTCAATTGAGTGTGGTTTGATTTCAACTGTCAACTTGAGGACCTTTCTCCCACACAAGATTTCAGGACATGACTGCCTTGGACAAGGAAAGAAACCAAGCTAGGACTATTGTGAGTATAAGGAGAATGTGAAACATACATGCTCAATGACACGCAGGCGAAGGTCGTCAACAGCACGGTTCCCAGGATCTTCACCAGGCAATGTTAACTCCTGATCAAATTCATCCTTGTACTCCTCCAAAAAATCAGCCCACCTTATCACTTCCATGGTCACAAAGTGCTTCAATAAAGACCTGCACCCACAATGTCCTGCCCTCTACATCAACATTTGTTGTCTTACTGGTCAGTCACAAAACTAATGAGTCCCTGAAGAGTATGCTGAAAGCCCCTTCCTCACATTTCATCCAAAACACTAGTAATGTGTGGTCCAATTCACACATCCAGATACTTGATTCTACTGCTTCACTGTCTCATGACTCATCTAAGAGATTATAAAAAAAATTCTTGACAATACTCTAAAGAAAAGTCTTGTGTCAGTTCTGACCAAACTAAAGAAAAAACAAGTGCAATCATAACCTTGTGATTGTCACTCACAAAGAATCAGATCATCACCTTCATCATGTATGGCACTGACTAGTCACCATTACTCCCTCACTGACTTCATCAACTGCCAAAGTGGGAGTGGAAAGTGTATAATAATCTGTTCAAACTAAATAAAACAACTATACAAAACTATGTGTTCTCAGTCTCTATCAGATTTCTGGAAGCAACAGGAAGACTCAGTCCTGATGTCAGCTACACTAAAGAGACATAGCTAATAAAAAGAGTCAAAAATATCCTCATTCAAGACAAACCAAGCCTGCAAAAAGCATCATTTCATTGTAGCTTGCCCCAGTAGAAGAAAGAATCTAAACCAAAGGAGTAAAAAGGCCTCCACAGAGGTTAATGATTATACCATGGACCACCCTGACCATATACTTTAAGCACACCACTGGTGATTGCTTGGATGCAGTACATCTGCTCTAGCCACTGAAAAACATATCTATGACATTGCAGAGAAACATCCACAATAACATATTGAAGGTAACTGTCATGTCATGTGTCATGTCTGTCTCTGTTGACTCCTGCAGACAGACTGAACTGCATAAACTTAAGCTGCACTCATTTCACAGCTAAAACATACACACATCTCAACCGCAAATTCAAGATAGTGTAGAGAAACTCCCAATTCCAAGGCTACATCATAATAGAATACTCAAAGCAGCCCACACTAACCGGAACTTAGGAAGCTCGGACAGCTTCTTGTCCTCCAAGGTGCTATTCAGCAAGCTGGACTGCATACTGTCATGTGGAGCCAGTACTAGGTTCCAACAAATCTTTCTCAGAACCTGTGCAGCCCAACCAAAAGTCTCATGAGCACAAAGTCATCATAGACTGGGGTAACTATCAACTGTGAAACCATAAGTTTCAGGGGTACAACACACCAGAACCCTTCAGCAGTCAGCATGCAATAGGAAGAACCACTGCCTACTGAGATGAGAACTAAAGGTCAGGGGTTGGATTTTACAGGAATCCATTGAGATGGATCTTCCTTCACAGTTGCAGTTTCATA
>Ga0116229_10001290_pt1 | contig 38659 bp, 22 predicted proteins | sample S1TSphgellanicum_3_FD_87313 | JGI IMG/M metagenome (GOLD analysis project Ga0116229, IMG submission 87313) | Host-associated microbial communities from peat moss isolated from Minnesota, USA - S1T2_Fc - Sphagnum magellanicum MG | ecosystem: Host-associated > Plants > Peat moss > Unclassified...
GTGGTGAGCGGTGTGTCGGCAAAAGGGATTTTCATGTATTCACCTCTCCTATTATTTAGATGAGGTGCCTCCCATGTTCAATTTTTTAATTTTGCAATGAGCCAATTTGATTGGCCCATCACTCATAAAAATGAAACTACAGAGGCTCCCCAAAATAAAAGGTTATATTTTGAAGTATAGAGTTCCTCTCCTTTGGCCCACCTATATAGGTGAAACAAGGACAACATTTGCCAAAGCATATGGGATAGAAGTGAAGTGCTATGGAAAACACATTGGGAACTTGGGGAACTTGATGGGAACCCATTGAGAACTTAAAGGGGACATAGTGGGAACACATTGGGAACCAGGGAAAAATGAAAAAAAATCTTCCCAAAAAAGTTTGTCACCATTTTTGGCCTAGCCTAATACCCCTTGCAAAGAACACCCAACCTACACAGATGAGAAGGGGAGGACTTTGGGCAAAACATATGGGATTAAAGCGAGGTGCTATTGGGAACACCCTTGGGAACACATTGGGAACCTAGGGAACCCATTGAGAACTTGAACGGAACATGTTGAGAACAAAGGAAAAATGAAAAAAAATCAAGGCACTTTGAGTGCATGCTGAGACTTCCCATTGGCTGCATGAAATTTCTATTTCCAAAAACTGTTGGTCACCATTCTTGGGCTGGGCTAATAATACCCCCATTATTATAAACTGGGGGTACATAATCTTTGCTAAAAGGCAGAAGTTGCTTTCCAGCTTTAGATAACCTAGAAGGCATTAGCTAAAAAGTATGAAGAAAGGAAACGTCTGAAAAAAAAAAAAGTATGGTCTTGAGATGGTGGAACTTGGTAGAGCCAAATGGAAAAAAAATTATATATTTTGGGAGCATAGAGTTTTATTTTAGAAATGAGTGAGGTATGCACACATCACAAAAACAACAAGAATAATATAAAGAAATATCCGAGTGCAGGCCATGCTAGTAGAGAACTTAACCATAGTTAAAGGTAGAAATTGTAGTAGGGATGGGCGGTCCACTGCTTTGGTTAGTTCGTTACATGCTATGTTGAACCAACAGCACCTAGGCTACTACTCCTCTGGTGGTACCACATTCACCTTGTCGAGTGCGGTGGCCTCTAGGGTGGGTGGGCTGGGTGGCTATATTAAATAATCCCAGAAATGCTAAACTTGGACTGGGGACCCCCCTGATTTATTTATTTTATATTCCTGGGATGATGGAATATTTATAATGTTTAGAAGCCCACTCAAAAAACATTTCACCATTTTTAGTGCTTTCGGCCTCCCGCAAAGCCTGCAGCAAAAAACGATTGGGGGAGGAAAAAAAAAAACCAAAAATCAACTTGACTTTTTATGTTGGGTTCTACACCACACACAATCCCTTGTCCGGGGGTAGTGGGTTGGTGGACCAACCTTTTCATGCAAGACAAGATGGCCAAGAAGCGGGGATTTTGTGATGTAGCCAAAGTGGCCATCATCTGGAAAATATTTTAGCCAAATTTGGCTGCAAACTAGATATTTAAGTAGGAATTAAAAACAACAGAATCCTTCTTTCTATATTCTTGGTTACCTCCTGGAACTTATCACTAAAAAATTGGCGATTTGGATTTTTTTTTCCTTCGAAATCTGGCGAATTTGGGTTTTCTTTTTCCCCCTTGAAAAATGCTTAGTATAGGTTGAAATCATATTTTTCAGGTCAAAACTTGGTGAAAATTTGCCAGTAAAAGAATCACTGCTGAGAAGAACAATGTTTCAATTTGGAATCACGCGTCAAAGTGTGGACATTGCAGATGCAATTCAATCTAGGTACTAGAGAAGGGGTGCCTTCTTGCCTATTGTTATTATAGAGCATAGGTAACTATCCTTGTAGTTTCCATTAATTTGTTGAGGGGTGCAACCTTTTTTTATTAATTTTTTTTGGGGGGGTTTTGTTTGTTTGTTTGTTTGTAAAAGCCACTTTTATTGGCCAATCCCTTTTTTTTTGGACATATTGGGCACTTGAAAAAGTATTTTTGGAAAATAGAAGCACATAGGTGCTTCCCTTTCCCCCCCCTATTATAATTTGTATAGGTATATGAAAGTTCAACATTGGGCAAAACATATAGGATAAAAGTGTTGTGCTATTGGGAAACTCTTGATGAACATATTGGGGACAACAAACCCCCCCCCCCTCCTCCCCCCCTCTCACAAACCCAATAGAAAAAAATCAGGCCTTCCCAAGCACATGTCAAGCCTTCTCATTGGTCGCATGAAAATTATGGTCCTAAACTATTTGTCACCATTTTTTGTTGGGGCCAATACCTTTAACCCAACAACACAATTTGCAATCATCTTTGAATTAATAGGGTGCCTCTCAAACTTTTTTTTGGGGTTAGTAATGAATCATTTTGTTTGGCCCATCACAAAAAATCAGAAGCTCCCCAAAATAGAAATTTCTATTGAAAGATGGAAGGTCTCCTCTTTGGCCCACCCATATAGGTGAAAAGAAGACAATTCACAAAGCATATAGGCAAACCAAAGTGACATCCAATTCTATTTTGCACAAGATCTCTTTAAAACTCTTTTTCAAAATGCATTCAAGTCATTTTTTATTATTGAAATGCTCACACTAGTGTTTTTTTTTGGTTATATAATAGTTCAAGAATTGAACGTTGTTATCCTTCTTTCTAAGTTGTCATGATCCAAAGGAACGATGGGTATCCTTTGTCACCAAGAAGATATCATGGCTCCAAAAACCATTTTGACTACTTTTTCCATGTTGAAGAACCCCATGCAATAAATTTGTATGTATAATAGAAAAACTCAAAACTCATTGATGTTTTCAAGTAGACCAACATAAATGTCAATGAAACACTTTCTAACATCTAGCACAACATGTGCAACAATAGAATTGTTTCTTATCTTGTGATAATTTAGTTTTTTACAAAAGGAATGTTGGGTTTTGAAATGCAAATATGCATGTACCATTTATATTACACCATGTTCATCAAATAAGCCACACCAATCTTTGAACTCTAACATCACTATTTCCATGTGTTTTCCCATGTATCACGTAATTGGATTTCTACATATAATGTTCTTAACTCTAACAATTTTGCAAATAACCAAACCAATAGTTGATTTCATGAATATCGTAAATATTTCACAGCAAGTTAGAAAGTTCAAGCCATGAAAAAACTTGAAAAACATTATAATCTTCAAGTGAATTCCAAGATGATATTTAGTATCATTCTTGATAATCAGCAATCTCAACTTGTGGCTATGTTGAACATTGTTTCCTTTGACATTCAAGGCGAAAGCACATTATAATGACCCCCTTTGGGGTGTCACATTGTATTTCTTTTTATGGATGTGCATGTTTGAGTGTATCCCATCTCAAACTTTTGAAAAAAAAATCACAATATTTTTGTATATTATGTTAGAATATAACCTAAGCAAGATATTATAAAAAAAAATTTATTTCATTTCATTCTATAAAGTGGGAGATTGGAATATATTTGTATAAAAAAAATGTAGTGTACTTGTGTACTCAAAAACGCAAATATATTCCAAAGGTAATTTAAATTATTTTTAATTTTCATGAAATTTAAATATATATTGAATGATGTCATTTCACGTAATTTGAACGATGTTTGGATACCATGTGACTAATTTGAATTTTTCATTTCAAAAAATGATTTTTTTAACAAAAAATCAATAAATGTGGGGTAAATTGAAATTTTGTCAAGTAATTACATTCACATGGAAGATGGCAAGCATTGTTAGATGGGCCATATTTTTAATTCCATTGGAATTGATTATTTTAATGACTAATGAAACTTTAAATTAGTGCAATCAAAACAAAACAATGGCCCTATTATACCAATGTATACTATAAATATACCAATGGATATTTCAATATAAATAATGATTTTTTATTATTATTAAATGAACTTTTTTTGTAAAAATAATAATTTTACAACCTAAAAACCAAAATTGATTTTCGAAATTGAATCTAACATACTTTTGGAACAATTATATTATATGTATTATAATGTTAGATCCAAAAGTGCCCAAAAGGGGGGGTCATCATAGTGTGCTTTCACTTTTCAAAAGCTTTAAATTAAATGTTTGTCATCATACTTTGTTAGTAACAATAGTACAAAAGCATGGTTTTTTTATTAGTAGCATCACAACTAAAATAATTGTAGAATCAAATCCATTTGTTTGAAATGATTACCTATGTTTAATTTCAATAAAATCAAAACTAAGTATGTTAATTTTGGAAAAAAAAACTAGCTATTTAGTCAAAATGAACATTATGGTAAACATGTGGTGTATGTGACATCCAAACAAAGGTGTTTGATTTGATTAATCATGCACATGTGACTAAAACTAATCACTGAATGTGATTGCTTATGACTATAATGTTATTTTTTATGATGTGGCAATAGTGAAATATGTTATTTAAATTTTTTTGAATTGAATGACTAAAGAAAATGAAAGTAGATTATGGATTTCATGTTCTCATTTGTTGTTTGTAATGCTTCAAGTGAAAATAAAAATAGGGGACAACAATTGAATTATAACAAAATTACATGTGAAAGAATAAAATATCAAATTATATCTTTAAAAAAACATAACTAATGTACATGTGAAACTTGAACTAATGTAATTTCTTTAAATTGAAAATTGAAAATTTTAAAAATTTTATAAACTTAAAACACATGAATTTTAACTATATAATTTCAAAAGTGAAATTCATTTCATTGTGACATTTCTGAAAATATTTTTTAATAAAATTATTATACTTGGTTTTTCACCCAACTCAAGATATAAAAATACATGTAATACATTTTACATGTTTGAAATTAAAAGGCATTATTGGTTTAAATGTAATTATAAAACTAAAGTATGAATTAAGTTAAATCATGCAATGAAAGATATACATGTGTAATCAATTTCATTATGAAATTAGATAATTATATAATAAGCTTATATTGTGCAATATTCAAAAAATGTGTGTTTCTATATTTTGTGATAACAATTTTGTCAACATGTGAAGTGACGCTTAAATATCTTGAGTTGTAGGTGAAGAAATGAAGGTTTAGATTTCACTTTGGACATGAGCATGACATCATCATCATGATTTCATGTGGGTTTAATAACCTTTCGACAATTAACTTGAAAAAAAAAAAACCAAACATTTTTATGCATTGGAATCATGGGTTGAATACTATTACATTTTGGACTTATCCATAATTCAATCCCAAATATTTATTTTTTATTAATTGATTATTTAAAAAATTAAACTTAAATTAGTATTGCCATATTGGAATCATTTCCATCAAACAAATTCAATATATTTTTTATCTAAAAAAATTGGTCTATTTAACAAGGATGTTATTTCATGAGCCTGCAAGCATGAGTGTGAGTAGGAGAGCATGATCGAATCTTTTTTAGAATATTCTTCCCACGTTGACATGATATTTAAAACATATTTGTCACACTTAGGACAAAATATTTGGTGATGTGGAAGAATATTATGCCACGTGTAATGGATGAACGGTATTTGTGGATGAAAATGTGGATGAAAAAATGACAATGGATAAACTTTTCATGAACATTTGCAATAGGATACATGCGAAATGGAATATGACAAGGAGGCACCACCCAATTCACGTTTGGCCCCTTTGGTCTTTGGTGGTGCAACTTTATTTGGTTCACCACATGGTTGTTGAACTACCAATGCTAAAAAATTCCTTAAGTTGTCCTTACTAAACTTAAGAGTCACCACACATTTTTCCACCACGTTCATTTCAATGTGTTCTAACAACTATAACACATTCACCAATGTGGGTTGTGTAGGTTAGAGTAACATAACATCATGCACGTAATGTTGAAGTTCCTTATTTAGAATCCCATACCAAAATTGGACCTTTAATGCTTATGTGACCCCTTGTGTCACAATGATCAATTGTCTCATTCGCACATAAGCCTTTTGTAAGCTTTCATGTGGCTTATGTTGGAATTCATGTAAACTCCATAGTTTTTCAATTTAGAACCCTTGGTAATTTTGTTATAATTCACATAAAAAATTCATAATAAAGTTGAATGACATCAAAGGGTCCCATGTGTACTATTAAAAAGATTAGTACCACCATTTTTTGTAACCACCACTTTTAGTGATTCCACCTCCACTAACACTTTTAGTTCCATTTGCCAACATGTTATTAGTAATTGACTATAATCACTTTCCTAATGGAAACATAATTGGGCAACCAATATAATCACCATTCCTCAATCAATATCTCAACCTCATGGGTGCACCTAAATTCATGGTAACATCCATAGACAACTCCTTTAAATGTTAAAATAAACCTTTCCATGCCATGAAAGGTGTTAACAATTGGGGATTACACATTTGTTTTGTATCACATTAACTATGAAACTCCTAGATGAAATTGTTTAGCTTGATGGTGCTAATTGCCCTCAAATACTAACAAGGTCTCTTGATGATTCCATAATTAAATGTGTTCCATGTCCCACAACAAAGGTGTCATGATTTGGATCAAACTTATATATTCAAATCAAAACTCAATATTAGAAGAAAAACCCCATTTTACAACTTGTTTTATGCAACTAAAAATGTCGTTTGTAGTTACTTTGACATTTCCAAATGTTTAATCACTACAACATTTTTTTTAAACAAGTTACAAAACGAGGTTTTTCTTTTAGCGCAAGGAAACCCCTTCAAATGATGATGATGGCAATATGGGTGGTTTGAATTGCACCCTCCACCTAGTAAACCCATTGGTGCCCTTCACCATATCCCTCGTTATGGAATCATGTGCCATCTCCATGGTGAACCCAATCCATAAATCCAACGTAACCAAGCCTTAACCTTAAATTAAAATGTTGAACTTGTGAGTTTAGCTTAACCCTAACTTAAGGCACATGTATCCACAAAAACATTTCATAGTGCTAATCAGACTTGAACACAACAAATGTGATCTATCAACCATCAAATTGATTTCACCACCATTGACAAAACAATGGGGTAACCAATGGTCAAATTTGAAATATCTACAACAATGCCAACCCATTTCAACCTACCTCTAGTTATAACCCTAATCATTATGTTTGGGCAATTTAAAAATTAAAAAAAACCTCCCCAATGGTCAAAATTGGTGGGTAGCCTTGTCCTATGCCCCACCATTAACCACACCAATTAAAAACCCTTGAGGTTCATTACAACAATAAAGACATGTGGGACTATTTGTAACTTTTCACCTTGGATTTCCCATTCTAAAGTTTCCATGTGTTTCCAAAAGATCAACCCAAGAATGTGTGTTTATTCTAGGGTTTCGACCAATGGCACACAATTTTGCAAACCCCCCTACCCCTAAAAGTAGATGATAACCTAAAAACATAATGATAAGAAATAGGTGTAACCCAACAACACAAAGAAGGGACGAAATTTTCATATAATATGATCCCCACTTTGTAGTTCTTGTTCAAAAATTTACAACAATAATTCAAAATCCTCTTCATTTGTTGATGACACAACATTCCATGACTTGTAAATTATAGGAATGGGTGTTTATTGACACAAATTAGAACTTGTTGAAAGTTGTTTGAAAACCACTCCAAGACATGCCACCTTTTGTGCATAGGAAGAATCCTCTAGAAATTTTTGTTTTCAAATGGGCTGAAAATTTGCACACTTAGATCTTTTATCAAGAAACCCAAAGACATAAAAATCACTACAATTCAATGACGTATGTGGGGTATATGAAATTTCCCTAAAAAATTCATTTAGTTTTTAGGTTTAGCTTTTAAATTTAGCCTTTAGGTTTAGCTTAGGTTTAGCCTAGTTTAGTTTAAGTAGCTTTAAGTTACTCTAAGTTAATTTATAATAACTTAGGGAAGCTTAGTTTAACCTAAGTTAATTTTGGTGGGTGGCCTAGTTTAGACAAGGGTTACTTAGCCTAGGTCAAATATGTTAGTGTTATAATTTTGTGATGACTAATTATGTTACAAATTGTGATGCAATGGTTAAGGATTTGAACCCTCAAAGTGAAGTTGAAGGGTTCAAATCCTCACATTAACAACTTTAAAATTACCTAAATTCCTTAGGTGCATTCACAATTTTAAGAGCTAGGGGCACAAAAGGTCCAATGGTTTCCAAGAATAGGGTTGGCCACATGTCAATATGTGGCATCCATTCATTGGGACAATTTAGGAAATTAATACTATCCATGACAAGAATTAAAATGTCACTTTTGAAATTTGAGTAACCCTGTTTCCTACTCTACTACCCTAAGGATTAGAGTTAGCAATAACTAGGGCTTGTCATCCCTATTGAATCACGAGTTTTGTGTGTAGGCTTGAGTTTCACTTCGTTGTCACCTTTTTTCTCTTCCTTCACCGAACTTGACCTTTTGCAACCAAAGCTTCTACACACTTGCTACACACTTACATTTTTTTACACGTTGTTGAAATTTTTCATGGGCCATTTGTGCTTAAGGTTGGTTCCTAGTTAGAAAAAAAGAATCCATTCTTTAAGTTTTTTCATTTGAGAGGGTTTACAATTATTCCCTTTGTGTTTTGATTTTTTTCAAGGTAAGGCTTCCACATTTTGAGAGGATTCATTTGAAGGTTTCTTGAGCACTTTATAATTCAAGGGTATTGAGTCAAGTGTTGTAGTGAATTTTTGTTGAACATTGAGTTTGGTAGTTGTTGCAGTTAGGTTTTGTTGAACATCAGGATTCAATGGTTGTTATAACTAAGTTCTATTGAACATTGATATTTAACAATTGTTGTGATTAGGCTTTATTGAACATTAAGATTCAATGGCGACAACTAGTAGCTCAAGTCTCAATAAACCAATTGTAATTGCATACCAAAAACAATTTTGGATTTGTAGCATGATTTTTCATGAGGTGAGCTCTTGAATACTTTTGTTTTTAATGTGCACATAAGCATATTCAAATGTGCACTACTTCAAATTTTGACTTTTGACATAGGTACATGAAGTTTGATAATTGTAGCATGTGCAAAGGTCATGCACTTTAAAGCATATTAACATTGTTGTGTGGGAGGCTTTAAATATATCTAGATTTGTTGATGAAAAGTTGGCATGGGATGGAATGAACAATGAGGAAAAAATGTTTTTTACACCACCAGAAAGCCTTATAAATGATGATGCAAGCTTGAATGTTGTGTCTATCTCATTTAAAAGTTAATGGTATTGTTCATTCTTACATGTTAAACAACTAACAGATCATTTAGACTTGTATTTATCTTCAAGGGTTTCTACACTTAAGGTTTCTACACCCAAGACTTCCCGATCAAAAAAAAGGTTAGGGACTTGTAGAAAGATCATCGAAATAGGGGACAAGAATCACCCTACTGCATTCCCATGCACCTGTTGCTAATTCAAATGATGTTGGTCAATCTAACCACCAAGTCTCTCCCCATACTATGGATATGACAACAAATTTAAACTGTCAATCTCTTTATACCTGAGTTAGATTAGCTTGCCACCCTTTTTCTAAATTGCTTTTAACTAGATTATAAGAAGTTAGAAGCACAAGTTGCCACAAATCATTTACAAGAGATGGATTGATCAAGAGTAACCTAGATGCATAGTGCAACTTGCAACTTAAGTTACCTTGATGTATTTTTTGTAAATGGAATTTCAACATCTAACTCTGTGGTCTGTTGTCAATTAGAGTTTTTTTTTAACATCTAGTTAGAATTTTGAAATTTCAATATGGATTTATAATGTAATTGCTTTTGTCAATTTTGAATTTTGAGATGAACCTTGCTGATTTAATATAAACATTTCCTATTTCTAACCCATTTGTGTGATAGAAAATTGGGAGCTTGCTAAAAAACTTTTTGACCTACTTGGCAATTTTTGATTTGTATCATGTAAGCTCCAAACCTATCAAAATTCAATAAGCTTCGATTTTCATTCATGAAATTCAGCTAGTGGCATTATGTTGATCAAATTTATGAATGGGATATTCATCATATCGTGTGTCCCCACATTTAGGTTAGTGCACTCATGAAGTGAGATTGGCCATGTGTTGAAAAGTATAAGGACAAATGGGTTTTCATTCATCTCTACACCAGTTTCAACTCACAAGACCTTAATAGGTGTTTAACACGGGATCATCAAGTGTTTATTCATGTTTTGTTTATGGACATGTTTCCTTGCTTTCAATTAGACTTGTTATTTTGTTTAGGAGTACAAATTTTGAAAGCAAGACAATTATTTCATAAAAAAAAATGTTCTTGAAAAAAGTACTAACTATTTAATTTCTTTGATATTAAAATTATTCCCTTCATGGTAAATGCATATTATGGTGGACCAAAAAATGCACCGAAAAAGTCCATTTCTATGTTTTTTTGGTGTTGTCATCACCTTTAAAATGAATTTTCCGATGACAAATTTAGTTTTTGCAAGAATTATGTGTTGTGCATTTTTTCTAATACATTATAAAACTCATTCAATGGAAACACTTGAATCAAACTCAAAAAATACATATTGAAAAATATTTGTGAATTCTAACCTTCCAAAAATGGTCACTTTCATTAATATTGACATCCTTATTAAGAATTTTAATCTCCATTTTGATCATACAACTTATGGCAAAGTAGCCCAAGATCTACGAGTCCATTTACAATTATTTAAGGAGTAAATAAGGATTGTGACTAAATTTAAGACACAAGTTTTAAAGTCCACCCTAAACCAAAAAATGAGCATATAGTTTTTCTTTTTTAATATGTTATTTTTATGATAATGTATATCATATATGTGAGTCCTTTTTTTCAAAAAAAATAATAAATTCCAACTTTAAAAACATCATGTAGTTGGAGGGTTAGGAATTTTTACATTATGACACAAAAAAGGGACACTATAGTATGTATTTAGCCTTCAGTAGATTAACAATAGTGGGCCTTGGAAAGAGTGGGTGACCATTTGAAGACTACTAAGAAGTAGGATTTACACCATGTGCAATTGGTTGTAAGCCTTTTGAAAAGTGCTAAAGTGTTTCTACCAAGTAAGTTGTGTTTTAAAATAACTCTAACCCCTTGAATTCAATGATTGATTGCTTGTAAAATATTCTCCTATAGGAATAACACCTTGTACAATATACCAAATACTTTGAAATGTCTTATGTTGCATACATAAAGCAAGTTTTAATGTTGATAAACCAAATTGCACTATGTATAATGGTTAGTTTTATGCATATAACCATGTCACAAGGTCCAAGTATTTTGTGATGGAACCTAGGTACTTTTAAAGTGTTACGGTGCCTCTTTAACGTAAGGTATTATTGATAAAACACTATGACCTTTTAATTCAATGATTATTGTCTTCAAAGTCCTTTACTATAGCAATAACTCCTTGTACTAAACAATCCAAAATGCCATGTTCTTCTCAAAATAGGTTGTAGTGCTTACAAAACACTTTGATCTTCATTGGTAGTGCTTGATTGTTTAGATTTAATATTACATGGGACTAACATATTGTGGAATTGAACCTAAGTACTTTCAACAAGCAGTGTGAATTTTTTCATTTGGAGTGTTCACAAACTATTAAGACCTTGTCCAAGTCAATGGTTGATCATTTTTACACAGTGCACTTGGTAATTATAAGCAAGTATGTCTGAACATTCCATTGGTAAGTTGTTTTTTAGTTGTAATTTTTTTGACAAATCAAGTTTTAATTTTGGCATTTTTCTTATGGATGCAATAGTCCAAAAACATAGTAGGTTTAAATTGTTTAGTGATATTTCCTCATGTTTCAATAAAATATTACAATTGTTTGATAGTTGATAATTTCAATTGAATCATTATTGCTTTATATGAAGCACTATAAAAATACTTCATGGTTGATCATTAGGTGAAGAGTTAATCTATTATAGGACTAACACCTTGCATATATGTTTGATCTTGGTGTTTTTCAAGGTGAAAATTTGCTTTTGTATAGTATTGTCTCCTTATAATCCACCATTATAAACATCTTTTATATTTTGGTAAGTTTATCATCTGTAGTTAGTATATTCCACCATAAATATTATCATTTAGGGTTTACCTAAAGTACTTTTGAAGGTGCTTAAAAGTTGTTTCTGTTAAGTAAACAAAAAGGTAGAAAACCACATTTGAATGTTGCAATTAAATGGTTGATTATATGTGTAAACCACAAGTTGTACAAAAGTAGTGTAAATTGGTTTTTATTTTATGCACTTTTGCAAATACTAAAATGCTTGTACAAAGTCAATATTTTTCCCAAAACATTATTCCCTTGAATTTAGTGTTTCACAATCTGGAATATGTAGAAATCCAAAGTGTTAAAGTGATTTTTAGAAGTCAAGTACATATAGTCATTCTAATTGTTAGTGAGAGATCTAACTATGTTACTAATAAAAACTAACTATTATTTGATGAATTTAAGTTCTTGGTGCAAGTGTTGTCATGGTGAAGGAAAAGAAGGATAGGAAGCCCAAGCAGGATATTGATAAGGAATATCCCAAGTGGGCTTGGGTTGATTACAAATGATAAGATACCCAATTTTTTGAGGATGTTAAGGGGTTCCGAACAAAATGGTTAGATCCCAAGCATGATTTGATAAATGAACGTGTCACTACAATGGACATTGCAAAATTCTTTGGCAATGTCAAGATCTTCAAGTCCAATGATCCACTACTGACCGAGGAAGCACGAAAATAGATTGAAACACTTTATTGGAAGATCATTGGCATTGGTCATATTACAAACAATGAGTTGATGGGTTGGTTTGTGAAGGGGTGGATAACACATCAAAATGGACACTCAATTAACTAGGTTGTAGCAATTGCTACAATAATAAAAGAAAAACCTCGGCACTTGGGTATGTAGATGAAGTCCAAAGGGGAGAAATTAGGTGTTAGTGAAAGTTCACAACCATCACTAGAAGTAATAGACTTGGGACATGTAGATTAGAAAGATGGAAAGGATGTTAACATCCTAAATGTTCACATGCTTTGGAGAAATCCAATGTTTGAAGAAGACATTGCCAAAGTTGAAAAAAATGTAAACCTTAAACATGAGGTCTAGAAGTTGAACAAGGTTTGACTAAGGTTGCTAGAGGATAAGAAAAGAGGACTGCAAGACTAGTTGCTTGGATTGAAATTTAATATGGAAGACCCCAAAAAATGCAATGTAGAGAGGCGAAGGAAAAAATTCAAGTAGTAAAAGTTGCATTCCAAAATCTAGTTGACCAATAAGCAACAAACAAGTTGTTGGTATATCTCCAACACAAATAGCATGGAATACTCATATTTATGACAAGTTTGGAATGCCTTTGCTCTATACAAGCCCCAATCGTCTATTGCACATAGATACTTAACACAATTTGATGCAATTATTTGTTCTCCTTTGCCATTTCATACATTGTCACTAATTATTTTCATAGACAAAGGCTTATTTGCATGGGACATTAAACATTGTTTTACCATAGGGTTTTTGATGGTTTGATCCTATTTTTGTGTCAATTTTCCTAATGCCTTCCATTTGTTTAAACATTCAGACATGCATTATGCTAGGGAAGGAATTTGAACCGATGAATTTGTCCACAATAATAAAAAACATTCAGTTTTCCAACTTCTAAACAAACACATTATTAGGTGTTATTAGGTCATTATGTCCATTCCATGGCTTTCTTCCTCAAATATATTGATTATTTCACTTGTGTTGGGGGTTCGAATAGATTGATAATCTAGTTTCAGAACAAACCTACATTGACATGGGAAGTGGGGACCAGATGTCCATAACACCCATGGGCAAACTTATCCTTGGGTGGTAGCACTAGGAACGTCACACCCCAAATTTTTGTGACCCATCCAACTTTAGGACAACATAGGACTCACATAAAGAAAAAAATTCATTCGAAATTATTTATCAAAAAAAGGTTACCCAATTCACATAGAATTAAAAACTCTAATTAAATTTACAAAAAAAAATGTTTTGATGTGGAAATTGAATGCATAAGCAAAAAATTTCAAGTTTGTCACACAAAGGATTTTTTAAAAATTAGAAACACAAAAGGAATATATTTTTTGGAATTTTTCTTGGTTGTTATTTTTCAAGAATATTTCAAATGCCAACCTACTTGATGTCATTTATAGATAATTGATTGAATCAATTTTGATTTAGTCATGAATTTTTTTAAGTCAAGATTGTGAAGCCCTGAAGGGCCATTGATGTTAGGAACACAAATGATAATTATTTTCACCTTTTGTTATTTTAATGACTAATTTGGATCATTCTAGTGTGCATGTATTAAATAAACAAATAATAATAATAATAATAAATCTAATGTGTAAGAGTAAGGACGCTTAAAAGGAAAAAATCAAGAACTGGGTCAAGAATGGTTCATGAATCAAAATGTTAATGCAAATTATAGGTTTTTAGGTGTCCATTATTTTTCACGAGTGTGTGCATAGGTGGGGAACACATAGCCCACCTAGTCAAATCAAATAAACAGATATATAAGTAGATGAAATTTTATTTCTTAAATTTAGTCCAACTTTCCTATGATTTTGGCAAGGTGGTTCTTAGTGGTACCACCCAAGGAAAAATTTGCCGCCATAGACAATTAAATGAACCTTGTAGGTAGTTTTGACTTCCAGCAGCATAAGTAAAAATTGCAAGATGAACTGAAAACTACAAAAATAATTGCAATAGATAGGTTTTAGGGGGCCCTTCAATGTGAGACTTTGTTCAAGGAGGTGGAGAAGGAATTGGAAATTGTTGGATTAGAGTTGGCAAAGGTTTCTTTCACCATGTGTACTAGTGCTTCACCTAACATGATCCAAAAAATTCATATGCAAAACTTAACATTGTTATGTATGAATCTTACAACTTTGTGAACACATAACTTCCACATACAAGTTTTGATCCAAGATCTTTCAAATGAAACATTATAGCCCTTGAAAAGAAAGTTTTAGCATTGTGTCACATGCTCAACTTGAAAGTTATTTGACCTTTATTTCTTGGGTTTTAATGGTTGAAAGTCAAGTTGCCAATTTGATTTTTGGCCTCTTTTTTGACCATAACTTGAACTTAAGATCTCCGAATGGAGAATGCAACCCCATTTTTGATATCTACATTTGAAAACCATTTCCAACATTTAAAAGAAATCTTGCTTTGAACACCATTTACTATTTACACTTCTATTTCAAACATTCAAACATTGCAAGATTTCAATTCCAAAAATGTTGGCATTCATTTTCCCACACTTGCAAGAGTGTGTTTGCATTTGGGTCCTACAACACTTTCTTGGCATGCTCCCCTTTCATGCCTTGGTTGTGAGCTCAAATATAAGGCCATGACACTCAAGTTGCCTTTTATGTCATTTATCAAGTTGCTAGTATGCACATAACATAAAAAATAATTTTACATAACACAACAAATATACACAATGCACATCTCACAAAAAATCAAACATAAGCAACATAACTTAGGTTTGCATGGAAATTGAAAAAGTCTATCATGAAGAGGGATTCATGGTGCTTTAGTTGGATAATCAAGGAAGGATGGTTTTTGCAACATAAAATTCCAAAGCGTTTTTTGTTTTTCAGATTTATCCTAACACATAATAATGTTATCTTATGGGCCCTAGAAATGAATCTTTCAAGCTTGACTACTTCACTTCTTTCTCCTAACAACCTACATGGATATGAAAGGGCACATCAAAACTTTAGCTTTACCATTACCTTTAGCTTTACAACTATTTTCAAACACTTTTTCAAAACCTCCCCCTCCTTTACCATTATCTTTACCTCTTTTTCACATACTTTTTGAAAGCTTCCCTTTGAAAGTGAAGTTAAATGTAACCTTGCACATAAAAATGATCATAAATAAAAATTGAAATGATCATAAAAGTAAATTTTAAAGAGTAATTTAGCTTTAACTTTATCTCTAAATGATTTTGGGTTTGTTTGAAAAATGATTAAAGATTAATTATCATTTCTCATTTATTTGTACATTAAAAATGAAAATGTTTTCATTTTTATACAACTACTTCTCCTTAAACATTTTAGTACATAACACGACTATTTAATTATAGAAATTTCAAGTTGACATTATATGAACTTGGATTAGTCCGAAGTTCTTTTCCTTGGCTACTTGGATATAGTTTTGAAGGAAGAAGTCTTTGGGTTTTTACATTATCATTTTAGCCTTTAGGTTATGAAGGGAAGATGGGGTTTTGGATTTTTACCTTTAAAACCCCTACACCTTCAATTGTCAAATGAAAGGGTTTGGTTTTTATATAGAAACTTGAACCTTTGATTACCAAAGGAAGAAGAGGTTTTTGATGACTACATAATGGATTTTTTTTTGTTTTTTACAAATTAAAATCTTAGCTTAATTTGGTTGTCTTGAGAAGGGGTTCTGATTCCTCCACAAAACTTCAACCTAGTTTTAATTCCAAAGGAGAAGGGGTTTATGGGAGCATTCATGAATTAAGGAACCATAGGAAATGTAACTAATGCTTAGTTTACATGCCTAAAATCATGTTTAATTCCAAAGTTTCATGAATTCTTAATACATTTATACCACAATGTTTCTAATATATTAATGTAAACCATAGATAAATTTGAAAGTAACCCAATAAGTATAAGATACATCAAAACATTTTTTAAGCATCGTAAGTGTCTAATTTGCTATTTAAACATTTTTTAGGACAATTTAAACATTATTTAAATAGTATTTAACCAATCTTGGATTGCCACATTATCTTGTTCGTACTTGCATTCATGATTCGTAGTTAGGATTCTTAACGTGCTCTTGGCTTATTAATTTGTGAATGTAGCCATTTGGATTTAAAATAAAAACTTGAATTTTGACTATCAATAGAGGACTTAGGGGTTTTGGCATTTCACCTAATAAAAACCTTAACACTTGGCTATCAAGGGAGAAATTTTGGTTTTCAACATAAAAAGTTAAAACGTCATGGCATTTTTTTGCAAGAAAAATGGACACAAAAGGGTTGACAAACATTTTATTATTTCATGTCCTTTGACATACAACATATATATTTGTTGACCAATTTGAAATAATTTGATCATGTCTTTTGATGGGTTGTTAATTTTTTTACACTTGAATGGGACAAGGGACAAAATTTAACCATAATTTTGTAGGATGTTTGACCCCCCCAAACCTTTGAACTTTATAGGTGTCAATTCTAGCTTTGCACAATGCCCACATGGTTCTTCCATAAGGCTTTATTGATGTTAACAAATTTTCATTTTTAATTACATTAAAACACAATTGTAATTTGGTTGTTGGAACTAGTCCACTTGTAATTATTTATTCTTACAACTAAATGGTTATAGGTTTAACTTGACTTTCAAGCTTGAAGCAAGTGAGGGTGAATATTTTTTTTAAAAAATAAAAAACTATGTGAGAAAAAAAATGTAAGGCCCCATATATTGGTTGTTGGATAAATATTATAATTTAATTAGTTCCATAATATGATTATGTTTATTTTCAAACTCAAAATACAATTATTATAAAGTATGTGTTAATAATAGATACCTAAAAAATATTTAAAATGTAACATATTTACAAGAGACTTTAGGCATTAGTTGTTAATAGGTCCAATTAGTAAGATGGAGAGGGTGTGATTTATATTAAAGGTGTGAAGTGAGATGGTAGCCCTAACAAGACCAATAAGCAACAACTTGGTGGTTCACTTACTTGGGTTGCAATGTGCACACCTTGTTTGCTTTGATTTTGGAACTTGAAAGTCGTTTTTTTTCTTGTTTATATCTATATTTCCCATGGAAACAAACCAAATGTTCATTATTTGTAGTGATTTTGTGAGTGTTAGACATGGTCTTCATTCGAAATTTGATTTGATATTAAGATGTTTATTGATATGTTTTGAAAACTAAGTTGGAACATTTTGTACATGATGCTCATTTTGTCATGCATAATCACTTTCCTTCTTTCATTGCTTCTCATGACTTTAATTAAAACTAAAATATCAAACAAATATATGATGCCAAAATTCAATGCAAACATAAAATTTAAATTAAGCTTAGGTAAGCTTAATATGTGAATATTAAAATATTACATAACAATAGGGTAGGAAAAATTAACATATAATGTTCATGCATATAACATGAAAATGCAACATTCTCAAAACACTACTATAGGTGTACTATATAATCCACCCAACCAAAAGTAGGTGGTGTCTAACACAACCTGACTATAGGCCTTGGGCTCTTGTTATAGGTGCATTTTTCTCTAGACTAAAATTTGTTTGTAATATAAAATTGGGCAACAAATAATTATAACAAGAGAAAAAAAATTCCCCTTGTTCTAGTGATGGTAATCTTCACTTGTTTTGACCATTTGCAAGTGCATATTTGTCAATGTTTTCCCTATAAACATGTACTAGATGTACGTGGAATAATGATAAGGTGATTGGCTATGTAGCGAGCTTGGGGAGATTAGGCCCTAATTCATATATCTTTACTAGTTGCTAAATATTTCACACACAAAAATCTGGTAATGAACATCTAAATAAGCTATTAGTGTTCTTAAATGATGGATGAATGATGATTTAAATATATTTAACTTGATTTATGGTTATGTTAATATAGGTTAAAAAAAAATCCAATGTGGTGCATTTGCAACTCACATACCACAAATGTCAAGAGTTTGGGTGAATGTTTTAGCGACAATAATTTCTTTTCTTTTTTAAATAATTGACTACCAAGATGGGGGTTGTATTTATCCTACATCCAAATTGGAATGTAAGCATTGATTCTCATCTCTTGATACACGAACTTGGAACTTCATTCTTGAACAAGATAAGCTTTGCATTTCCACTATTCACACTTCATCTATAGTTTATTATCTTACAAAAAATAACAATATTCTCCTTTTTCTGGCTTGGCATCTATGTTACAAACTTGCTCATTATACTATGTTCTTTTGAAATAGATTTGAAGGATATTTTAGAATCAACAATTTATGTGGTTTTTATAATGTCAAAAATAATAAGAGCATTGTGATGTTTTCCATGATGGGTATGTATGTACATTGTCCCATTGAATGACTTGGGGATTCCTCCCAAATCTTGATCTTGCCTAGTTGATCAATAGCCGGGATATTTTAGAACAAGTCTCACTTTTGGCTTGTCGGCTATTGTATTTTTTGACCTAAATGCTTGGAAGTCAATTGGGATGTAGATATGCTACAACTTTTTTTTCTTCTGGGAAAATCACAAATTGGAAAGAATGGAATAGGCTCCATGTTACTAAATTCATCTTATTAAATGAAATTCTCAAATCCACAAAAAGATATAACTACCACAAAGATGAGAATATTGTTGAAATTAATCATTCATTGGATGAATGAACATTAATCACATCACTTCCATTCAGGATTGAAAACAAATAGTATCATCCAACGTTTCTAATTAGGTGTAGGTGAAGCAAATGCTGAGTTTGCCAGCATTGGGCTCATAATGGACAGCTAATTATGTAACAAGTTATGTGTAGGGAAAGCCTTATTCCCTTGGGGACTCAACTAGGAGGCCTAGTGAGCCCTAGTGAGGCTCTTGGGAAGTAGCCCAAGTTACTGTACTAAAGAACTTAGTGAGGCATGTGGACAAAAGCCTTTCCTAGTGTGAGGCCTCACCAAAACGTTTTCAAATTTCTGACCTCCCTTCAGTTGCTAAACCCTTTCACATTGCAAGTGGAACTGGCAGAATCACCAGTTGAAGCAGCAGATGACCACCACCAGTAGGCTACCACCTTATAAGTTCAAAAAAAAACCTAAAATAGGATCTGAATAAGACACTAAAACCAGTTGTGAGATTATAAAATGCCTGCTACCAACTGAAACTGTAGATCTGAGAAGTTGAGAACTAAAGGTGCCTTCACACTTGGTGTCAGGACTCTAGTGTTTTGTCCTCTAACACCAAGCTTGTCATTGACGACCTAAATCTACTTACCATGAAAAAATGATGTTAAGCTAACATTCACTTAACATTAAGCTTTATGCCCATTTGACATTCAGTGCCACCTAGGATGCCACCTAGATTTTTCGCTTAACACTGACTTAACATCAGGTGTGAATGCACCTTAAGAGAGATAATAACACGAGTCGGGATAAGGGGACAAAAAATCTGAGAAAGTTTAAGGGAGGAGAAATAATAAACTAGATGAAGAAGGACCTGGGAAATTTATAATGGACCAACGACCACACATGGATTGAAAATGTTGAGAACTAGGAAACATGATGGACTAAAATGGAGGCTGGAAACATCAAAGTTTTTTTAAATGAAAATCTTAAAAGACAATAGAAAACATGAAAGCCAAAAAAGATGATAAATGGCTCAATGGTATTAGTCCCCTGTAGTCTGGGGACCTCAAAAAAAAGAAGATTCTGGGTTCAAAGTTCAAACCCAACTGGTGTGGTGTTGCAGGTGAAAGCCCTGCCAGCCATCCTCTGCCACTGTGCTTGACTTGGGAGTGCCAATGGCTTGTGGGTCTGGTTTCTTGCTGTGCTTCCTTTAAAAAAAGGAAAAGAAAAAAGAAAATCAAAAAATTGCTAAATCTTGGAAAGAAGATGGATGAAATGAAGCTTGAGAAAAACATGTATCCAAAAAGTTGAAATGCAAAACAAACGATGGATAAAAATGGAGACAGTAAAAAATGGATATAAGATAAGTCATATGCACAGTGGAAATGTCCAAAAAAGCTTGACCCAGGCAGGTTGCCAAAAAAAAAGTGCTTTCCCAAGTATATACGGTGGGCAATGGCCATCAATTGAGGCATGCCCAAACTCGTGTACTACTTGCATTGGAGACTGAACTACATTATACTCATTGCACTTGTTCAGAGGGTATGTGTGTGTCATCCATAGCCATGAGAGCGCCACGACTTTTCTTTGGTTTCACAATTGTTGATGTTTTTCATTTCATGTGTGCAATGCGTGGACTTTATATATGGCTTTCCATGTTAGCTGATTGTGAAATTGCATCGGTGTAAAGAGTAAAAGACCAGGTTTGAGTGGGGCCAGCCATTGGGTTTTCTTCAAGACTTTTTGACTTTCTGAAGTCTTTGCCGTAAAGGTTGTTTTAAAGTAGCAAAATTCTAGAACCCGCTTCCCTGGATCATTGTCAAGATAAATTTGACTTTTGGGTTTTGGGGTGTAATGAGCATGTTCTGGACATCCATCGAATACAAAGAATGTGTAAGTTTTACAACACAATTTGTTCAGCCCAGTAAGTTACTCAAATTCTTTTTTGTAGAGTCTAGTAGAGGCATGACATTTGTGCAGAATGATAGAAGCCAGCTGAAGCTACTAGTGATGGTTTCATTCAGGTATCTTTCCATCTGTAACACGTTAGCAAGAAAAATTTCAGAATTCCATACTCTTTGAATTCAATACTTTATAAATTGTGAGTTTTATTTCTTCGACATTATATTCAATTTATATAATTAATCTTTAACGAAAAGCCACATGGAACATGCCTGGTATAAGTTTTCCAGAAATTTTTTTGGCTTTGTTGGTGTTTTCCAGGATTCGAAGCTTTTTAAAACCATATTTAAAAAACACATGGATAGACATACCCCCTGCAATCTAGGGTTTTTAAAATCTACATTTTGGTGGGGGCAGGGGGCGGAGGTGGGGGGACAGATTGAACCTCACATCCATCACTTTAGTGGGCCCTGTATTATGCTCACACCTGGTGAGGAGCTTGACTACAGACACTTGAGTGCATAACAGGGAACCAAATGGGTAACTGAAGGATTGTAAGTTTCATCCGAGCGGTGCTGTGGCATGATTTGTGTGGCGCAATTAGATTTGTATATCATGACAAGTACAAGAATTTGTCATGGTCATTCCCGGCAAGTTAGCATTCCTGAATGAATTTCAGGCTTTTTATGCCCCTAGCTTCCTCTCTGCTGTAATCGTGTTAAGATGGTCGGCCACAATGGTGGTAAGTCCATATATGTAAGGCTCCCTTTTTTGTATGGGAAAAGAGAAAATCCCGCTCTGTTGTTAGGCTGGGAAAGGACCTGCTGTCAGCAGGACATTCTGCACTAGACCTGCCCATCTCCAAAATGGAAAAAATAATTTACTGCCTTATGTGCTTTTATGTCGGGTAATGCCCGCCTTCCTCTGACATTACCCTACTTGTTTCTTGAGTGGATCAGAGAAAATAGAAGCAACAACCAAGAACTCAGGCTGGGTCAAATGTGATCCCCATTAGTTAATTGCCTCGTCCTATCGTCACCCATGTTAGGTCCCCCTTTTACTCGAGATTGTCTGACCAAACTTAGCCACCAAGGCTCTTTTCACCTCAACTAGTCAAACTTTCACCCTGCATGTATGTATGTTTTGGGAGGCCAATGGGATGCAAATGGTTGACCTGTATGTGTGTTGGGGGGTGTTGGCTCCTCAGAATGAGGATGCAAATGGTTGACCTGTATGTGTGGGGGGGTGCTGATGACAGGGATGCAAGTCGTTGATGTTCATGTGTGTGTGAGTGGGGGGGGGGAGGACCAAGGATGGTTGACGAAAAGCCACATTACATTATAAGCTCCACATAACAACCTCTCTCAAAGAGGTTTCATAGTGTAATTTGAGGGTGCCTTACACAGCACAATTTCCCACTCCTCCTGAATAAGCTCCCTAAGGGTGGGGTCTTAAGGTAATTTGCAGCATTGGATCACCTTGTTTGTTACGAAAGGAAAGGCATTGCTGTCAGTTACTTCCACCCTGGACCTCAGGCTCCACCCTCAGTTCACAGGGTGGAAAGCGCTGACAATAGTGCCTTCTCCTACACAAAATGCATGCTTCTTAGATTATGATATTGATCAGATTCAAAACCCATCATTCAAGATTTTACTTAGAATTCGACTTGCCTCAAGCATTTGTGCATAAACTCCTCTTGACATGATTCAGCTCCAGTCAGGCTTGAACAAATTGGGACTAGCCTGCTTCTCAATGCTTCCAAATGGTCGACCAGTCGGGAATGTAGGACCCTTTTTGTTCCTTATGACACAGCTCCAGTCAGGCCCATACAAATTGAGACCAACCTGCTTCTCAATGCTTCCAAATGGGTTGACCAACTAGGAATGTAGGACCCCCCTTTTGTTCCTAACTGCTACAAGTGATGTTAGATTGGGAGCATATCTTGAGAGCTGACACATGATGATCCGTGCAAGCCATCTCTGCAGTCTCAAATTAGGTTCCTCACAAACAAAGCATGGCAAATTCAACCTGAATTCCAATTCTTGACCCAAATGCTCGTGAGCCATTTCATACAGGGATCCCATGCTCAAATTTAGACATACACAAAACGAGCATCCTGCCATGATAAGTATCATGTGTATGTGACTTAAATTATGCAAAGTCAACAGAAATTTGTTGAATCACAACATGTCAGTCTTGTGAGCACAAGGAACCTGCTGGGACATGACTAATGTACGGTTACACAATGTGGCTTCAAATTTAAGCAATAAAGCAACAAACAAGACATGGCTTATCACATCTGGTGATCTTGGTTTGTCTATACTGCTGTCCAAGTTCACCTCAGGAACCACAAGAACAAACACAAGTTAGCAACTTTTGGACAATACTGAGAGCAAAAAGAAGCTTTAAGATTGCTTGGTCACAATTTATTTGGGTACAGGTTCAAGGCCAATTAGGTCCATCTGGAAGACCTGACCCACAACTTGCTCTTTCAGAGGTAGGACTTACTGCATAGCAGTTAAAATGTCATTGATACAGCTCTATGTACAATAAATTAAGCTGCTCGATTGGTACACCTAGACTCCAATTCTTTGGCCAGAAGTTGATGGCTAAATGTTCAGTGACCTCTTGTAATTTGGTGGAGAACCACAGGCCACTGATTGGGCCTTGCTGCTTACAAGGATCCAGACAGTTTGTTGTTAGTAAATGTGGCTAGTGCAACACTTGGTGCATTTTCAGCTATACATACCCTCATCCATACAATACCTTGCACAGCTGCAAAGATGTCTGAGCACCTCAATGCTTTGGTTATTCTCTTTTGCAGACAATCCTGAAGCCAGTGCACAAAAATATGCTGATGAGGATGAAACAAGGAAATATCAACATGATTGCACAGAGAAACCCCAACAAAACTTGTGCTGTAACCAAACAAATTTTTTTGTCAGTTCCTAAACACTAAATCCTGGACTAAACCAAATACAACAATAATGGGTGCAGTTGCAACCTTGTGAGTATCACTCACAAAGTATCAGACCATAAATTTATATATATATGGAAAGAACTAGTTTCCATTACTACCACTGACATCAACAGCCCTGTGAGTCCAAAAACAGTCCCGGGGGGACCAAATTGAGGGGAAGGGTTGAGCACCCATGTTACCCTTTTTGTGGTGGTTAGAAGGTGACCACCTGCAAACTGAGGCCATCCTGCTGTGAGTCAAAGAGCCACTCAGTCAGACTTAGTTGGCACACTAAGTGTCACCTTTTTCAGATCCCTTATATGGAACTAATGCACTTTGCTTGCAAATTCTCTGGTTAAAAATCCACTTTTTGCTTAAGCCTGTTTTGCGTACAAAACAGTGGACCATGATAGTTTCAAGGACTTTCATAGTTAACACCCAAATATATTTGGGTATCTGAAGTCAACAAAAGTTGCATAAAACTCAGAGGATATTTGCTCACAGTATGAGGTACCCTCCCAAGTAGGAGCCCAAGCAAGATGGGAAAGTATGAAGACATCTAGCAATACCTTCTTGCAGTACAAAACAATAAAATGTGAAACCTAAGAGCACACATACCTCTGGAAACCATCATTTGTCCTTAACATCAGACATCACAATAGACAGTCAATATTTGTTCTTTGGTGCCATCTCAAGCACAGAGTACATCTTGGGTATAGAACTCCAGCATGGTGGCTCTCCACCAAGGAGCCAAGCTTACTGCAAGTGCAAATCCCCTAGTCCTCCAGTAGCAAGGATCTAAGGTTTGCTGTTTTGCCACTGTCTGAAGCTCCTACTCAAACCCTAAACTAGTGACACCAGTTGCTGTGCAGCCCCAATCCCTGTTTCCATTTCTGCAACACAGGTTTTTTACTTGCCAAATGTACCCCATGCTCTCACTCATGATCCAGAGCCTTTCCTGAGACACTCTCTGCCAGCGTTCAACACATCCACCATAAAGCATCACCCGCTAGACCTGAAGAGCACCTTGAGGCTTCCTGTTGTGCAATAGTTTCAGGTGTGGCTGTGTACCAATCCTCCTGCTCCATCTTAATCACTTCATCTTTTGTTAACAGATGATGACACTGATACCAATCATTTCTTGATCAGGATTGTCTTCCATGATGTCAGATTCGAATGTAATGGAGACCTATGACCCTGGTCATGCACCAGACACATCAGCACAGATAAACTCAAAGGCAAAGCTACAGATAGCCCATGTCAAGAATAGTGTCATAAAGAGCAGATGTGCAAGCTTCAGCCTGTGATTATTCCAGAAAGGAACAATATCTGATGTGCAAATGCTCATCAAACCATGTAGCAAATATCTTGTGAAGACACCAAATGTAAAGAATCTATATCCATAACACTATGAGTATCATTCACAGAGTAACAACTGTTCTTCTTCACATTAGGCGGGTACATGCATTAGGTACCATAACAGGAATTTTTCTGATAACATAAAATAAACATAATAGAAATTCATTAGGTGTGAACTAAAAGTGACCGTTAACAGATCTCAGCACTAAATGTGGTTGCACAGAAGAAAAAGAAACATCAACAATCAAGAGAGAGAAGTACCTAGACACAGACGTCATGTTGGCTTGAACAGCCTCTCCAATATATCTGTTGATTCAAGCCATCTGCAGAGACATGAGACTCTTTTGTCCTTTCTGATCTCCAGGTGTACATTCAGCCTGCTGCAAAAACCCATCTCCATCTTCTCCAGAAACCAGCATTTCAGCATTCCTGGCTGGATTACTGCCTGCACACATACATCCAGGGCCTTCTCCTCCACCCTATCTGAATATTGCTGAATTTCTCTCACTGGAATGGTTATTTCTGACTTAAGCTGCAATCTACAAGTTTTCCGTTCCTCTCAACCTTTCAGGTGTTGCATTCATGTCAAATATGACCTTGGGTCTCATTTCACATTCAAATACTCTGGTGCATTTTGTATTTCAAAGCAGGCAACTTTGAACCCACCTGTCCAGTCCAGATCTCAGCTACTGCTGTTTTTGTTACTTCTTCAAGCCATAGATTCTCCCTTGGCAGCAATTTCAGCAGCATAAGGACATAATGTCCATGCCAGTTGACACAAGTTTCCCAGCTACTGGAGACTTCTCGTGCAGTCTCAGTCTTGACTTTATCACAGTACTGGTATTGCTGACAATTTGTGTCACCAGCAGGTTCCCACAAAACTTTGTTAGGTTCCTGTTTGCCTCTCCATCTCACTCACCTCAGCTCCTGGACCCTGGATTTCCCTTTCGAGCAAAACAGTAGCCACCACGTGAAATTCAACACAGTTTTCACAAACAGCCTTAAATCTTCGGCAACCAAATTCAGGTCTCACTTGCGTCAGATGGACATCCTAAACCCTAAACTCTTCCTAGTTCCTGCATGCAAGGTGAAGGCATATAATTATTCAGGTTCTCTTAATACAACTTCAAGGTCCTTCAAGTTTGTAGACTCTGACATCCGGGGATGTTTGGCTGATTTCAGCTGTACGTGCAGAGGCCAAAAAAAAACCCTGGCAAGTGAGATGCACTTGAACTAAAACCTTACGGAAATTTGCAGCTTCTCCAACTAAACACATACGATCATTCTGTTGTGTCCCCGTGTGATGATAAAAGACAGAGCACCACTGAGTAGACAGACCTTCATACGAGGGAAGGGAGGCGGACAAGGAAGAAATGAAAAGCCAGTTCCACTTACAAATGACAAAACAAGAAGACATTGTAACAAAGGGTACCTCAAGGTTCAGACACGCCATCGGTTGCGCGAGTATTATTAGGTCGTCTTCCTCCATCGCCACAAGCTCCATCTCTTGAACTTATGAATGAAGTGAACAAATTTATGTGTTGTTGCAAGAGAAAAATCATAAGAGAGTTGAATTCAAACATGATTCAACACAAAAATACTTGATCGTATACAGCCTAAAAAAAAACTCTCGTATCTTCTTACAAACAAAGTCCAATGCTAACAAACACACATCTTAGAAGAAGAAGAAGCAATTGTTTTTTTCAATTAGTTCTTGAATTGAAAAAAGATTGACAATTCGCATTGTCGTAAATGGACCACAGCATGTACAAAATTAGAATTGTCTACATTTAGTTCTAACAACGTAACTAATAAATAAATACATATGTATGATTTAAAATTGCAAGGAAGAATTTAATGATCATACAAAGAGGGGAAAAACACACACACACACACACACACACAAAAGTCTCATGCTTCAAATCCATACAACTAAGCTTATCTTTGTTATTATGTCAAATGTCAAAAATTGTTCTCCAATTCATATTGTCAATTTCAATTCACACAATGACACAACACACAACACAATTTCAAATGTGCTCGAAGGCAACTTTTTATAACATTTTGTTTGGAAAATCCTCGTTTGCATATAGCAAGCTATGCTTGTCAAAATAACAAGTACCATTTGCCATAGGCTCCTTAAAAATGGTCAATTGGTTTGCCAATGATTGTTATGCCATATTGGTTGAAAGGAAAGGTGATCCCTAATCTCAACCCCATGGTGAGAGCTTGGGTGAATTAGATTGAAACTTTGACTTGAGCCAAGACTTTGACTTGGGTCAAGACTTGCCCTTAAGGTTGGGATTTGGGAGTGCCAAGACTTGGCGATGGGTTGAGACTTGGGAGTTGGATTTTCTTCTTTTCTATCATGCATATATCATCATACATTACAAATTCATGAGATAAGCATTATTTTTTCTTACCTTTAATATGATAAGCATATTTTCATTATTGCCTTTCATGTAAGAAGAACATTTTTTTAAGTGCCTTTGGTTTGACAAGTAAGAATTTGTTTTTGCTTTCTTTATTCATCAAAATGTGTGTGCCAAGCAATGACACACATAAATTCCTACCTTCGAATGGCCCATTCTACCTATGAACAATGGGGTTTTTTTTTTTTTTCAATTTTGTGAGGTAAGTGAACTAGCAATCATTTACAAGAACTTAACCAAATTTGAATTTGGCCACATGTCCAATAGGAAAGTAAAAAAGAATTGGAACCCCATTATATTTTCAAACCTATGGTCTAAATTTAATGATTTCAAAAAAAATCTCTTGAAATATGGCAACTTTGGGCCATTTTTAAAGAACCAATCCTTTTTTTAAATCACAAATTATTTTTTCATCAAGTGGCAAAAATTTGTCAAGAAAAATATTTGTTATGAACGCATAAGTCCATTTGGGCAAACTTTGTTTCAACAAGTGGGAACAAGGTTTACTAGGGCATGTTTTAGAGCTTAGCTCATGTCTTCATAGTTAAAATTCACGGTACTATAGTTCTCCCCTTGTTAATTCATATTACAAATAAAATTGCCAAAACTAAAAGTGGAACTTAGACAACCATTTATCCCACCGAGGAAGAAATGCAAGATGTTATAGTAAAACTTTGGAAGTGTTAGATGGGGGGCCGAAAAGGAATCCAATTAACCACCACCAAAAAATTGCACAGTAAGTCCCATGTTAGAAAACATGGCGTATTTTTTTAGTCCTAGCTACATGGTCATCCGCCCTCCTCCTTCATCCTCCACCATTAGTATAGACCATCACATCCATGTTTTGTCACTGTAAAATATTGAACTTGAACACATGAAACTACCTAAATAAAATAAGGTTATGTTGTTTTGTAATGTTCTACAAATCATTTATTTTGGTTTCTATCAAGATAACACCTTAGGGAGGAAGGTAGATATGATTTACGGTTTAAAGTTAGTGTTATGAATCATTTGCAAGTTTAAATATGGTTATGAAAGTATTACACCTCCTATTGAATTAGATTGCATGTGTGTGAAATGCAGATGAACAACAATTTGTATGAAGGTGTCACTTTGCAATTATTTAGTTATCAATGGATATAACAATTACCACCATGCAAAATAAGAAAGAAGGCATAGGTTCAATGTCACAAAATATATTGTAGCAATTTGGAAACTCAAACAAAAGTTTGAATACTACCTCCATGTATGTCAAATAGGAATAACCTAGTTTGGACACCAAGCACCACAATTGGAGGTGGGATTATGCATGACACAAACATTGTCATTATTTTTTGAAATTAGTTCAAAGATATTCTTACTAAATAAAAATGCAACTTAGTAAATTCCCTTCCAAATTCATAAAGAAATAATGTCACTTGCAAATTCACAAGGAACCAATAAATGTTGCAAATTTAGAGCACTAAAGTTTTTAGAGCAAACAACGGAAGTCTTATATTGATGTGAAAGCAAATATTTATACATTTGCATACATGTTTATGTTTTTTATATACATTCATCACATATTTTCTTCATATTTTCTTATTATAAACTCATAAATTACCATTGTGTAGATATCATTACGCACTTGGCAAGACAACAACCATGTTGTGGGGAACAAGTCGTAAATTTTATATTAGAATTTAGAATAAAAACTGAAAGAAAAATACATTCTACCAAACAAAAAAAGGAATGTTCATAATTACATATGTGAAGGCTAGTTTTAAAAAGATCCTATTTGCAAAAAGGCAACAAAAGTGACATGTGGTCAAGGCATGAAAAGGGGTTTCTTGTGTATTTTTAATGCAAAACAATCTTACCATCATACAACGATATATATCATATAATACCACCACATGGATCATAATAACATTGCAAGGCAACCCATGTCATGGAACTATAATTGAAGGATATTAACACACTATTAAGTATTAGAATGTTAACAAAAACTAAGCAATAAATCATGAAATTAAATAAGATGGGTCTTTCACCTCCCAAGTTATATGCAACAACACAAGGCCTATGACAAAGAAATGGGACTACAAAATGAAAAGCCGATAATGGACACTTTCATTCTTCCTAATGATGTGTGCAATGTTGCCTACAAAAGAACTAAAAAACTATGGCAAAAGCACAAGGAAGTTCCAATGGGTGTAAGTATGTGGGTTTAGGAAAATCCTTCTTATGTCTTTAAAATTGTAATGAATATGGACTCTAGAGCATTAGACTTGAATTCAATTCTAGAGGATGACATTATCTTCATAGTTAGGATTGAAATTAAGTAACAATATTTGCAAATGATGTTAGTGTCCATGGAAATTGCAAAGCAATTTCATGTGATGTGATGTTTGACACGAATGGACATTCAATACATAACCAAGTTCCATGTGAATGGAACTAACATTTGAATTACCAAATGACAAATGATATGTTCTTATACTTTACAAATGTGATTATGTGCAATACCTTCTATACACATTCATGGTGTTCAATGAGTGGCAAAATGAGATTCATGTTGTATTTGTCATAATGGATCATGGGAAACTATAACACAAGGTAAACAACACATTTTATTCTTCTTATAGATGTTTTTCCAATTGCATTCATCTTTTACAAAAATCTAATATGTCATCTTACTTTAGCATTGCATCTTAGCTTGTAGTTATCACATGTGCAAGAATAGCCCTCCATATTTTGCTTGCAAAAATAACCTTTTTTTTAAAAAAATTTACTTAGAACCCATGTATATTAAAGCTCCATTGCTTCTTACACTTGTTTTTCCTACACTAACCTTCAAAACAATGATAATGATGACATGGCATGAGAATAAGAATTATGGCTAAAAACACCTAGAAACTGACCCCTAGTGGGAAACTGGACCTTGTTCACAATAATGGCATCAAACGGCTAAATAAAATGTTCCAATTACCATATTGGGAGGTGTGTCAATCACTATTTTATTGGTCAACTTTATGATGCATCCAAAAGGGTGATGATTTAGTGAAAAATTTACTCAAATTGGGCTTCTTTAATGTTTAATATGGTAATGAGCACTTGGAAAAGGGCACAAGCATTCTAAAGTAGGCCAATTGGTGATCCTTGCTCAAAAAGTAAAAGTAGGTGAAAAGTAGAGTTTGCATTTTTTGAACTTTAAGGATTTTAGCAATGCTACAAATTTTAGAATGTACTTGTTATACTAAATGAACCATATATGGTCATATTTCATGTATTTTGTTACTTTCATCATTTTATTTATTTATCACAAGTTAATGTTTGATACTTTTTCAAAATCATACTATTCAAATGTTGTGATATTGATGCTTGAATTATCATGCATATTGATTTTTTTTAATAAAAAACTTGAATATTTCAATTATGATAATGTGAAGCCTTTAAAAAATATTTTTCCAAATTAACATAATTATGTGCCTAAAACATGAACTTTTATATGAACCCAAACACAAATACTTGCATATAATATGTCAAAATAATCTTCTAACAATCTAAAAGTAGGACATATGAATTTTTTGGTCATATGATAATTAATTAATATACTTTTATGTTACTTTGTGCAATATGGGACAACAACGTAAATTTGGAAAGTAGAGTGAAAATAAGTTGAAAAAAAAGGAAACACAAAGTCTTAAGCTTTATGAAACATATCCATACCATCCTACATACACTCATGTAGTTTTTTTGTATGTTTTTAAAGATTAGGTTCTACTTTCTATGCTTCAAAGTTGACAATTTTTTATTTTCTACTTACAACGTATACTTTTTTGGCCTACTTTTGTATGTTTGCTCCCAAAAAATAAGGTTTTTAATTGCCTTTGATGTGAATTGACATGCACATGAAATCTTATGGAGCAAAAGTTTACTTTGGACCATTTTAAAATTGACATTGTGGGAGCTCCAAGTTTTATCCATTTATAATGTATGCAAGATTTGTTGGTTAAGAATACTTTGGATGTGATGCATTATGAAAAAAACATGTGTGAAAATATTTTGAAAACTATATTTGGCATAAAGGATATGGTGGTTGTTCAAAAAGACCTCAAGGAATGTAGGATATAATCACATCTTTGGCTATAAAATGTTGTAGGTGGGCCAATTAAACATGTGGCCTCTATTGTGTTGACAAAGCAAGAAAAGGAAAAAATTCTCCAAATTATTTTAAATTAAAAAACACTTACACACTACGTATTTTCATAAAAAAAAAGAGTCCACAAGGATGGGGATTAAAGGTATGAAACCACATGGTTTCCATGTTATGATGAACAACATTCTACCTCTATGCATGCAAGGCTTCATGTCAGGTGTAGGATGTCAATTATTTGCTTGAATCATGTTTTCAAAAGGTTACCTGTGAAGATTGTGGACCCAACAACAATGGAATAACCTAATAAGGAAGTGGCAATTTGTAGCTTAGTTTAGTTGGAGTGAGAATTCCCTCCTTTTGTTGACATCATGACACATCACCAAGTTCATTTGGTGGAGGAACTAAAATTGTGTGGTCTAATCCACACGTGTTGGATGTACCTCGTTGAATGATATTTAAAGACTTTAAAAGGATTTGTGCATAATAAGGTAAAGTTAGAATGAAGCATGGCAAAGAGCTATGCACTAAAAAAGGCTTTTGGGTTGGGTGTTTGCATGCTATGGTGGACCTAAATGTAGTCAAAATTGAATGTACAAAAACTATTAAAAATATCACCACTTTAAATTCATTTATTTTTAAATTTTCTAGAAAGTACATATAATTGACTTAGGCCTTAAAAATAAAATAAATTAATACAATCTTGAATATCAAATTGTTTCTTGATTGTTTCTTTGAATAAATGTACACCAATTACATTATAAAATTGGTTGAAAATGTCTTATTTGGCAACAACATAACATTTTTTTCTAATTAAAAAACTTTGCTTCAATTTCATGGACAAATCAAAATAACACCTAAGGAATCTATATCTTCAATGGAATTTTTTTTTACAACTTACAAACATTATAATCATCATCATTATTATAACATAATGTACCACCAAATGTTTATATATCATTCAAATATAAATTTCATGATTTCACATCAATTGAAAAAAAATTGATGGAAGATTCTTATTTTACATATGTACATTGATCAACAAATTTTTATTAAAAAATTCCAACTAAAATAAATATTTCTTAGTCCTTTTGTTAAAATAATGATTATATGGTATGCAACTACACATTACAAACATGCTCCAAAAGATTATTGCATCATTATTATTTGCAGCAATTTCACAACATAATGATAGAGAAAGATGTGATCCACCTTTAATTACACATTTTGACTAATAAACCTTCTCTAATTATGTCCCCAAGATTTTCAAATTTTGTTTGTATTGAAAATTGTAAAATTGTGATTTTTTTGGGTCCATCGTACCATGCAAACACCCAATTTTACACTAAATAGATACATAATTTCATAGCCATGAAGAGATGGGTGGTGATGAAAAGGGTGTGGGATGACAAAAAAGACCCAACCATGATTGATGAAGGTTTGAAAGAAATGGATGGCCACACATCATGAATGTGGACCTTTGTGACATGGCACATTTTTTTTGTTGCAAAATGTTGAATTGATGTTTTCATGGCACATGTATTGTCCTTTTGCAGAAACAAATTTTGACTTGTTGGTTTTATTTTGATGGCAATTGGTTTGTGAAACCCAAGTGTAGACAATTTATCATAGGGTAGTGAAAATTTTCTAGTAAGTGGAAGTTTATTATCATATTGTAGTCCTAAAATAAATGATTGCCTTAACATTTTCTAACAAATTATTTTAGATCAAACAACTAATTATCATAGGTACATTAGTTCATTTTGTCTATACCAATATGTTCTATATACCATGGTTTTAGAACATTTACTATAATAAGATTATTGTCTAGAAAATAAAGTCTATTCAAAGTTATTGTGAACCACTTAGTTCTTATAGTTAACACCCATGGATAGCCTTATGTACAATCACACATTTTAGTAACATGACTACACATGTGGAAACTTAACAATATGCATATGTACTTGTTTGATTTGGATGGTGGCATTTAGTTTGTTAGGGTTGTTTTGAGTCCAAAGTGAAAAGCCACAAATACATTTCAATATTTTCATAGGAAATATGCTAGACAAGTAGGGGAACAAAAAGTTGAAAGGATGGAATTTTTACATCAATGTGGTCAATCTCGAGGAAGAAATGTTGTATTCCCAAATCAACTAGGGGAATTGCCCCCATTTCGAACATGGATAAGGATTTCTTTTGCTTTAACTATATAATGAAATGACACAATTGATCAAGACATTATTCACATGTCCATACCACCTACATTAGAAGCTAGGTCATATTGTTCAATCTACGTTTTTGGGAACCACATATATGTTGTTAATGTTGAAGAACATTTAACAACAAGTGACTATGGCATAATGACCACATTTGAACAAGTGATTTCAAGATCAAATGATCAAAGACTCAATGTTGCAAATTTGTCATATCTAGGGTGGGTTGAATATAGTAGTGTTGTTGTGTAATTGAGTGAAAACAAATTGTAGTGGGAATAATGTAACAATCAAGTGAGATGAGTATGACTTCACCTTTATAAACTTTGATTCCTTAATCCCAATTTTCCCCCTACACGTAAAGCACATTTTTTTTTCTAGTTGCGATTCAAGGGAAAGAGGTTGGAAATTAATTCTACAAAGAAATCCTTATAGGAAACGAATAATAGAAATTGACCCTGTTGAATTTGATATGTTTAAAGTTGGTAATGTTTATGGAAAATTTGGTGTTTATATAAGAGATAATTCAACCAACTACTATTGTAGGCAACTTTACTATTAATCCTATAAATTTTATAATTGATGATTGTAGTGAAGGGGAGGATGATGAATTTGATAGTCTAAAGGATTATATGTCAAATGATTTTGATGCATGATGATTTATTCAAAGATGTTTTATACATTCAATTAAACAAGGAATTAATTCCATGTAAATTATGTACTTATCACATAGTTATAGAAGTCAAGGCATAGGTAATAATATTATGTGAATTTTTAGACTTTGGAATTTTCCTTCACAATCTGTTAAGGTACATCTTAGTTTCATGTACATTTCTAGGTGTTTTCAAATTTGTGAATTTGATTGGAACCTTGAAACATATCCTAAAGATATTGATGTTCAAAGCAGTTCAAATTGATTAATATGGGGTTTTCACAATGATAAGCAACCCAATAGTATTTGGTGCATTTTCAAATTTAAACATTTGAATTGATGATCTAATGTATATATGATTTAGATGTTTTTGTTATTCTTCGTTTATTGTTATATAATTCAATTGGTTATTCTACATTAGACGAATTGTTTATCATCACATGTGACCTTGGTAATTAACAACAATTTTGGTTATTGACTTGTTTTTGTAAATTAAATACAACTATTTCAATTTCTTTTTTTTTCAAGTGTACCCATGTGTAGTTAAAATAAAGACATTTATTGTTGTATCATACATTCCATGTCATCACCTTCAGTTAAATCATTAGTGAAAGTGGACATGCCATGTAATCACATTTAGTTACATGGTCAATCATAAACTCAAAGTGCACATGCCATGTCATCGTAGTTAGTCAAGTAATATGTGACAATGGACATCCTATGTCATCATAGTCAATCAGGCAATTAGTCAAATTTGACGTGCCATGTCATAGTGTTTAGTCAAAAAATTAGTAAAATTTGATATGCCACATCATCACATTTAGTCAAATAATTAGTTTAATAATGTCCCAACATTTAGTTACAAAGTAAGTCACAATGGACATATCACATCATCATTTTCAGTCATAAAATTAGTCACAATGTACATGCCACGTCATTGGAATTAGTCACAATGGAAAAATTATGGCATCACATTTAAACAACATATATGCCAAGTTGGCACATGATTGAGTGACTAATTTTAGTCTTGTTATTCTAAATGTGAATACATGTAAGTGCCAATATAAGGTCCACATGTTAAGTTAACATGTTTGTTTTAACTAAAATGAAAACTACTTTTAATTGTGATAGACAATGTTACCTTTGTGATTACTGAAAACAAACATGGTTAGTCATGTGGTTTCAAAAGATTTGACTACATAGTCATGTTAGTCAAATTTAAGTAGTCATAAGGACATAATTTTGTTGTAGTGACACATCACATACATGTATTGTTTAGTTTAATACTTCAATGAAAGTAACAACCATTGGTCACATACATAGGGCTAGAATACCTCACAACCATAAATGAAGTCCTACTTAATTCTACATAGTCGATATTCATGACCACTAAAAACTAAATAAACAACCAAGATTTTCATTTTGATTGCTTATGTTTTTTGCTCAAATGTTTATTTTGCCTTTGGAATTCTAAAAGGGGAAAAAAGGAGGAATACATTATGATAAAAGACAGAGCATGCCAAAAGTAAAAACACATTGACATTATGATATTTGTCTTCTAGGTATGCCATCATCTTTATTTGTGCTTCAAATGTCTCAATTGTTTTTTGACTCAAGAATTAAACCTCAAACTATCACTAAAGGAAAAATCCTCAACCGTCATCTCCTACCTAAAGTCATAATTTTGTTATGATTGTGATTGAAAAACTTTATTGCATTTAAAATTTTAATCCACAAAATCTAGAACATTAAATTTCATGTAAATTGCAATCATCCTTTGACCATTTTCCTACATGGAAAACATGTTCTACATGTCTAATTTGTAACCTCTCCTTGTGCAACCTCTCCCTATGTTGAAAATGCAAGTAGAAAAAAGTTCTAGAATTGTTTCTCCCATCCACTTGAGCAAGTGTTGGTTAGGAATCAAGATCATTAACTTCAATGTATTGTGTGCCTTCTCTTTTAAGCCTTGTAAGAAATCATTTTTGATATTTTCCTTTACAAGAGCATTCAACCTTTCATGAAAAGCTCTTACATGGTGTTTTTCCTCCATCGCCCAATAGCTAGTCCCTAGTTGAGCAAAAATCTCTCACACCTTCTTGTTGTTCGTATTATGTTCATTTGTAAAACTTGTTTTGCTTGAGAAATTAAAATCCTCTTCAACAACCTAGATATTATTTATTATTATCTTTTATAGAACAAATCCATCATTGAGGAAAAAAACTCACATACCATGTTTGTGATTCTTAATGTTCCTTTATGGAGCTTATCATCTTTTGAGAAAAAAAAATCCCCTCAAACACCTTGCTACTAATTATTATTATTGTGATAGAATCCTTACCTTGCTTGAAGAAATAAAATTCCCTTCATGTTTTTTATTTCTCTCAATGCAATCCTTTCGCAATCACCCTATTTTGTAGTCATATCCAATGAGATTAGGTGATGGTGAAGAGGTTAATGTAGCTAGAACTAGTATTGCAAAAATATGACATGTTTTTTAACCTACGACCTACTTTGCAAAAAAATTGGTGGTGACACACTAGATTCTTTTGGGCTCCCCATCTAACACTCACAAAGTTTGATGGGGAGTGTATATTCCTAAACTTAAACAAAAAAACATTACAAAAAATCATAGCTTTTCAAGTTGTCCAACTTGATTAGCTTTATTGTTTCAAATTTTTAAATGATTTTTTTGACTAAAGTCAAGGATTTTTAAGTGACATGGTTTTTTTGACTTATTCATTTGATTAAAATGGTTTGTTTTATTACTAGTCAAATGTGATATTTAGTAAAAATTGACCCAAAAAATGGACATCTTTAGTCAAAAAGGGCAAAAGATGTACACCTTTAGTCAAATTGGACTTATGTTTGTTTTGATGGTCAAAAGGTTTTAGTCAAACATGACATATGAAATGACCAATTAAGTAGATATGTAGACTAGGTAATAGCTAAACAACTTAAGCTAGATTAGCTAGGTAATTAGGCTAAGTATAAGGCTAGGTTATTAGGTAGGTAGCTTATAAGTAAGTTGTTAAACTAAATAGTTATGTGGGTAAGGTAATTAGACTAAACTACCTAGGTAAGTTAGAAAAATGTTCATAAGAATACAATTATATAATATATTACAAGTTGAAGATGTGATGCAACAATTAAAGACTTGGTCTTTCAATGTGAAGGTGAGGGGTTCATGTCTTCATACTTGCATTCTATCTATCTTTATAAAGAAAGTTAGGTTCTTTAGTTAAACTAGCTTAAGTTGTTGCTTCTTTTTCTCCCCTCCCTTTTTGCCATCTTGTCATTTTCTTGTCCCTTGTCATGCTTCATCATCCTTGGCATTGCTCAAGCTTTGATCAAAAGCTAAAAATTACGTAGGACATCTTGGAGATTGGTGAATGCCTTGAAAAATGGACATTGGAAACCTTAGTAAACAATAATGAAATTCCTATGTCAAGGTGCCTTATGGGTGTAATATTCCCAAACGTGCAAGCAAAACGTTGCCTTGCAATTACTGTAAAAAGCAAAGCCAAAACATAAACATACTTTTTATGTAGTTGAGTCTAACATGACATTTTGAGATGTCTTCCACATTTAGACTTTGCCCATCACAAAGCACAATGCTACAAGGCTAAAAGTTACCATAACCTAAA
>Ga0116229_10001292_pt1 | contig 38643 bp, 23 predicted proteins | sample S1TSphgellanicum_3_FD_87313 | JGI IMG/M metagenome (GOLD analysis project Ga0116229, IMG submission 87313) | Host-associated microbial communities from peat moss isolated from Minnesota, USA - S1T2_Fc - Sphagnum magellanicum MG | ecosystem: Host-associated > Plants > Peat moss > Unclassified...
CCAAAATAGTTGAAAGTTGGTCTTGTAGTTGCAAATATTCTCAAATCTAGTCGCAAACGACTATAAGTCGCATGTAGTCGTAAATTGACTGGTTACATTTTGGCTGATTTCTACTAGTGATTTGCCTACTCCATCTTGTAGTGACACTACATTTTGTCCATTTTGTCCAATGGTGACATTACACCTTTATCCATTTTATCCAATGGTGACAATACAATTTTGCCCTTAACATTATAACCTAGGCCAAGTATTACATCATTAGGTTTGATTGATTTTTGGAAAAATGAATAGTTTACAAATTCACAAGTTTACATTCTTAGTTAATAAAAATATACTATGAAAAATCAAATTATAGACTAAAAACTCTAGTCAAAATGGTCCATTTTATCTTACAAATACCCATTTATTACACTATGAGAAATCGTGTTTGTGGAGACCACATTTCCCTGCAATTAGAGTTCAAAAACCATTGAAATATAAATATGTTGCAACTATGTCCTCCAAAATGTAATTCCTATGCAACTACATTTTATAAATATGGTGATTTCATAAATAAATTTCCACATCAAAAAATATGTTAGTTGTTTGGTAATTACACTGTAGTTCTAGATGTGTTTTGTATATGGTAATTTATATGCACTGTTTTTATGCATGTAGTCAACTATGTTTGACTTTTTGAAGAGTTGCATTGTAGTTGTAATGTGTAATTAAGTTAAGATCATAAAAAATAAATTACAAATTGAGTAGCTTTTTTGCAACTAGTGTGCAACTTTCATATGTGCGATTACGCCATGTGTCCACATCCCCACCGTCCATGAGGTACAAGCATTTTAATTGGTTTTCAATTATGAAATTTGTTCGTGCAACTAGTTGGCCACTATGTTGCTATTAAATGGCCACTATTGTAATACTAGTTGCCCACTACTATGCCACTAATTGGCCACATGAATGCCACTAGTTGTTACATATATATGTGCTTGTGAGGTCACAATATTGACATTGTTCTACAATTGGATGGTTGTTACAATGCCCCTATTTGGCCATTAATAAAGTACTATTGATTCACTATCCACATAAATAATGAATTTGTAGACCTCAAATTGGATCCTAGTGCTACATAAACTATATTAAAAATATTTATATTGGAAGTACATCAAAGTATTCAAGCTTATACACCTAGAATTTTCCTAGGCTGCATGAATAAATACGAAATTGATAATAGTTGATTCTTTGGTGGATAGCTCCTTGGCACCCACAAGGGTTGCATCTTGTGGCATATTTAATATATATAATTTAAAAATAATTTATTTAATAATAAATATTAATTTATGGCTTAATTTATTTAATTACTACGAACTAAAAATTAGATTAAATAATTAGCCCTTAATCTAAATTAATCAATCTAATTCAGATAATTTGTAAAATTCAACTCATTTAGAATATTCATCTTTACATAATTTACATAAATTTTAAATATTGTAGTCTTACTTTTTGTGATTGGTGTTCAATTGTTGTATTAATAATTTTCCATTTCATTGCAACTCATAATGTCATGTTGGCATACATACATATCAAACCATAGAATTTCATGAAGGGTGAAATTTTATTTCTAAATTGAAATTATAGATAATGTGTATATTATATTAAACATTATATAAAGGTGTACATATGGATATGTCTCTATATATCTCAATGTCTTTTACTCAAATTCATGTTTATTATTTAATATTTCATAATTAAATTTAAAAATAATTATTAATTATCAATTAATATGTAATATACCTAATTACTACAAACCAATTAATTAAATTGAATAATATGCTATTCATATGAACTCATTAATCAAAATTGAATGATTATTTTTTTAGATAATAAATAAATAAATATCTAAATTCAGATAATTAATTATCTAATAACTAATTATCTAGATGCATTAATTAATTAAGATTTATTAAATAATTAAAATAATAATTTTTGCTAGTTTAGGTGAGTAGTTATTGAATTTTATTTGAATTCATATCATGAATTGTCAAATTAATTATTTTAAATTAATTATCTGAATTAATTAACTAAGTAATTATCTGAATTATATTAATTAATTCAACTAATCAATCTAGATAATTAATTATCAGATATTAATTCAAATAATTATGTCAAATGATTAAGTATAAAATCAGATTAATTACAAAATTCAACACAAAGCATGTGGGAAATTTTTTTTTTTAGTTGCAACTCAATTACAACTAAGGTGCAACTAAAAGATTTAACTCATATGTTTTGTCTTCAAAATCTCATATCACAAACTATATAAAGGAGTGACCTTTCTTGCATTCTCACATTAAAATATATGTGCCATGTTGGGATAAGTTCATAAAACTTTAACCTTAAAAGCAAAACAAAAAATACAATTATAAAATTTATGTGGCTATTTTTTAGTTCACCTACCTTTCTAGTATTCTACTTTTTTACCTACTTCTAAATAGGTAGGTAAATGGGTAGGCAAGTAGGTAGGTTGGTATGTAGGAGCTACCAACTTACCTACTTATGGCTATGTGCTGACCTACTTAGGTATATATATATATATATATATTCCAAAATTTAATTAATATGCTACGTGGAAGTTTTTGATTATGCCACATGTCATAATCTAAAACCATCTAAAATGAATAATCATAATGGACAATGGATATCAATATTTTAAGAAAAACACCAAAAAATCTCCAAAGTGCTATGTGCTAAATTTTGATGAATGGATGAAAATTGACAACATCGTGACATTATGGTTGTAGTCATGGGGGAGTTGCATAGTAGTTGAAAAAAAGTTGTTGTGACAAAGTTGCAATGAGTTGTACTATATATATATGGTGAATTGCAACTCATGCAACTTGTTTGATAGCATTCACATTATAGTTTTAGATCATTTATGAAAAAAATGTTCATGACAATCTTCACATAAGTTTTTAATGTAGTAGATGAAAAAAAAGGATATGGCAAATCACACTTCAACCATTTGAAGGACTAAAATTGTTGCTAATGACATGGGCTATGTGGATGCCATTTTAAAATCATAAATCATTGCCAAGATCATGTGTATTTTGCCATCTTCATTTGAAAACCTTGTTTCAAACTTGAATTGTTTGATTTACAAATAATGTTTGAGCATGTTGCACAATTCAACATATTTTTCGCTTCTTAAAGAGGAATCTTTCAATCAACTATAATGAAATAATAGTTGTGTCATGACCTAGCCTTGACCAAAGCTAAACATGACCCAAGGGTGGGGGATAATGTTTTAGGATTCAAACACACTTGCCCAAGTGTGGGAGAATGAGTCCCAACACTCTCAAGTGGTTTTTTCGTCTTGGGAGTTGGAATACTCTTGGAAATATTGAATTTTTGGGACAAAAGTGCATGTAATAAGTTTTGTCCAAATTGGGTTTTCAATATCACATTAGAATTTCTTTGAAGCATAAATACTAAAAGTGGGCTCACATTTTCCAATTGGAATTGTGAGTTAGAACTTGTAGCCAAAAAAAGGTTAGGAATCAAATTGATAATTTGACTTTTGATCATTAAAACCTAGGAAACAAAGGTCAAATGACTTTCAAATTGAGCATGTGATGCATAATGTGGGAAAGATCTTGTGAAGGGTTATAATTTATCCTTTGAAAGTTCTTGAATTAGGACTATATGTGGGATTTATGTGGCCATAAAGTTGTGAGACAAATAACTTGGACAAAATTGGGAATAAAAACTTCATTAGGTAATTATTACAGGACAATTAATTTCTATAATTTGCCATGTGTTGTTGGGACCTTGGTGTAATATGAACAAGGTTCCAACTTTTTTGTGTTTGGGGGGGTTTATCATCATAATGTGGTTTTGGAGTCTCATCTTTCGTGTTATGAGGTTCCGAACACACAAGAAAAATATGTTTTGTTTGTCATTGTTTCAAATTTAGGTTCTTGCAATTTGCATGTGAAGTTTCTTATACTTGTGTGCATGTTTTCATGTGTGTGGCTTTGTTAGTTTCAATAATGTTGAGTGTTAGTTTAGTAGCACACGACAACTCCTTCTTGGGAGTGTTTTGACTTCTCATTTTGACTTAGCCCTTGCCATTGGTCACAAAACATATTATAAGAGAGGAGGTGGTGGTTTTTTTTCCTAGTTTGGGTTGTGCTTTGTCTTGTGAATGTGGCATGAAAACATAATCATGGGAAGAATTTAGATTGTCACAATTGCAATTTTCTTAGATTACCAAATGAACTTAAAATGTAAAGCCACATTAAACATTATGATTATCGATTTTGAAATTATTCATGTTGTAGTAAAATTTATTGATAATCATATTTGAAAAGGATGAATTTAAAGAAAAGATTGGATCCATAATGGACTTTTTGAATGATGAATTTATGTTTGTCACATTTTTTGAAAATGAAAAATGTGGATTCAAAAAGTGTGTTACAGTAGAGTAAAATAAAAAATAAAAAATAATCCACCATCAAATGAGGAATTTAAAAGTGAAACATGCATATTGAAACTTCCCAAAACAAAAAAATTATCATTAAAAAAACAACCCAATGATTTTTGTCATTTTGTACCGTTATTTGTTCCATTTCACATTAAAATCTCCAAGCTTTCACATGAATTCTTTCGTTGGATCACATGTCTAAGGATGTATATAAAGTGGTTTATAAATATTTGTTATCAAAAATTTAAGGGATAACTATAGGATGTATTGTTTGATACTATTATAATAGTAAAAATTGTAGTTAATTTAAGATGTGAGGTTTTCAAAATGTCAAAAGAAAGTCACTTAAGCTTTTGATTTGACCACACAATTCATTTGTGCACCATTTTGACTCCAACTTGCACGAATTGTTATTTTTCTTAGTTTGTGCATGCTGATTTCATTAAAATTTTTGCTTATATTGTAGCTTCCACCTTCATTTCTTTTTTGGGAGTTAGTTAACATGCTTCAAATTTGCATTTTGCTACAAACTTGGGAATGGACATGTTCTTTTACCCTTAATATCACTTAACAAACTTAATGGTGTGTCAAATTGTGTTTGGTCAAGTTTTATATGTAACAAATGTTAGTGGGTCTAGTGGCAATATATCTAAGCTTAAATTAGCAAAGGGAATGTGGGAAAATATGAAAGATGAATAATTAAATAGTCAATCCAATATAATTGATAGCTCAATTTTAAGGCTATTAGTTGTGAATCTTATTTTTTAAAAATTGTTTAATTTACATGATGAAATCAATGGAATTTAAATTAATCTACACGTTTAGTTAGTTGATGAAAGAGCCATATGACAAATAAACATGTCGTTTAAAACACATGTATGGTTATTAAACTAGCTTATAACTAAATACATGGTCTTTAAATGTTGTTAATGAATGCAATATTTGGGTTCTTGGCATTTGGTTTATTAAGACCATGTGTCTTGTTGACAAAAGCCAACCAAACCATGTCTTCTATATTCCAAAGTTAGAGAATAATATTTTTTCAAATAGTTAATTGTGAATTTACCAACACTTATAATCAAATGGATTGTTTCATTGTTAATTATAAAGGACATTTCAATATTAAATGAGTAAGATTTAAGAAAGTTATATTAGTTATATAGATGCATGTGATGACACCAAATGAAATTAGCTTCACAAACACTACAAATGGCCCAAGTACTAAACCACCACATGATTTAAAAATTTGGCACCAAAGATTTGGTCAAGTTAATCATACCATATTATCACAAATAGTTGCAAATGCCCATGTGACTAGATTGAATTTTAGTGCAAACATCACTACATTGAATGTGTGTGAGGTGTATTTGTGGGATAACACAAGAAACCTTTAATAATTTCATGGTATTCAAACTAAGGTAGAAAAACGAAATGAATTTTGTTAAGGGTAGAAATTCTTATTGTTAATTAGTGTCATGGGGATCCTAATAACTATATGGTCACTAGTGGTAGACTCATTGTTTTTTACAAAAGGATGAAGTTAATGGGGTATTTAGTTATATGGTTGGTGGTAATCCACCAATCAAATAGTGGATTTAAAAAAAGGGTTAGGATAACGGCCTATTTTTATGGGGATGAGATGGGCCTTGTGTGGTCTTGTGAAGAAGGGGATTAAAAGGACAAGGAGTCACTAATAGAAATTATGTCCTTTGCAACCAAAGAAACAATGACTAGCTATTTTGAATGATTCTATCAATGACCATAGTCATATATTAAAACTTCATTATCTATGTGGAATAAATATGAATAATAGATTAGTCATTTATTTGACTAATGGATGAAAACTTACAAAATAGACATATTTCATCCATTTTCCATGGACCATGTTTCATCCGTTATGGTATTCAAGTGTGTGCTAAAGAATAAAACACTAACATGGATTCTCTAGTTGTCATTTTCATTATTAGAAATCATGTTGTTTACAATTTGTCCCTATGTAACCAAATATCACTTACAATTACAAATGGTTGCATTTGCAACTACTTTTCAAATTTGGATGAAGTTTGGTTTCCTTTTCAATTAGGTTGTGACTATGACTTATTTCATCCTTAAATTGTATTATTTTTTATAAATTTCTTTGTATGTTTTACAACATTGTATATACATTTAATTGCAAATGTAACAAAGATAGTCACATGTTAGTTGTATAAGGTATTTAGGCTACCTAGCAAGGACGTATTTAGATATATATACCTACTTACCTACTGGTACCTACCTACATATTTATTAAGTACCTACCTACCTATAAACCTAGGCCACATGGTACTTAACCAAAGCTTGGTGACATGTGGCATTGCTTACGTCTACATATAAGCCTAGACATGACATGTGGAACATAGGTTAACCTTAGGCCATGCCACATGGCACTTATGCTAGGCATCTATGTTAGGCTTAGGCCATGCCACATGGCACCTAACCTAGTCTATAACATGCCACATGGCACATATGCTAAGCCATGCCATGTGGCATCTATGCAAGGCATAACACATGCCACATATGCTAGGCTTAGGCCATTCCATGTGGCACATAGGCTAGGTTTAAGCCATCCCACATGGCACTTATGTTAGGCCTAGGCCATGCCACATGACACATAGGCTAGACATGACATGCCACATGGCACATATGTTCAGTTTAGGCCATGCCATGTGGCATCTAAGCAAGGCATAGGACATGCCACATATGCTAGGCCTAGGCCATGCCATGTGGCACATAGGTTAGGTATAAGCCATCCCACATGGCATTTAAGTATGACATAAGACATGCCACATGGCACATATGCTACGTTTAAACCATGCCATGTGGCACATAAGCTAGGTCTAAGCCATGTCACATGGAACTTATGAAATGCCACATGGCATATATGAAATGCCACATGGCATATATGATATGCCACATGGCATCTATCACATGCCACATGGCACTTAACCTAGCTTAGGCCATGCCATGTGGCACATAGGCTAGGTCTAAGCCATGCCACATGGAACTTATGACATGGCACATGGCACCTATGACATGTCACATGGCATTTAACCTAGCTTAGGCCATGCCATGTGGCACATATGCTAAGCCTAACCATGCCATATGGCACCTAGGCTAAGCTTAGCCATGCCATGTGGCACATATGTTAGGTCTAGGACATGCCATATGGTAATTAGGCAAGGCTTAGGCCATCCCATGTGGCAACTATATATGACATGCCACATGGCACATAGGCTAGGCTTAGGCCATGCCATGTGACACCTAATTAACCTTTTTTTCCCACACCACATGGCAACATGATTAGACTAGGTGCCACATCATAAAATGTGTTAATTAATAGGCTAGGTTAGTAAGTTGTAAGTTAAATCAAAAGTAGTAGGTTAGGCTAAGTAATCACTAATAGCCCAAGTAGTTACATGATTGGTTGCAACTACAAAATTAATCCCATATGTTTTGCTTCCCATTTTAGTTTTGTCAACTACATAAGGAGGTGCCTTAGGAACACAATGTACAAATTAAAATGTAATTGCATTTTGGGATGAGCCAATAAAAAAGGTTTAACTTTAATTAAACCCAAAAAAAAATGGTATTTTTAATAAATGCCATGTGGCTTAAATCTAGGCCTAGTTTAAGTGGTGTAGGTCTAGACTTAGCTTAAGTGCCACATGGCCTAAATCTAAGCCTAAAAGTGGCACATGGCATATGTCTACACTTAGGTGCCACATGGCAGATGTGTAGACTTAAATAAGTTAGGTGCCACATGTCACTTAGGTTTAAAAACATGCCACGTGACATATGTTTAAACGTAGGTGCCACATAAGCTAAATGCAATGTGGCATATGGTCTAAACTTAGATGCCATGTAAATTAAATGCCACATGGCATATGTTTAGACCTAGGTGTCACATGGCCTATGTTTAAACCTATGTGCCATGTAAGTTATATAGGTGCCATGTGGCATAGGTATAAGTGGGTGCCACATGGTAAAATGTAACTAGTCACCAATATAGTTGCAATTTTAATTGCAAGATTGTTCATGTATACACTATACAACGGCCATATACGTATTCGATGAAACAAAAACTCCTTTGTCGCATACGATTAGTTTTCGCATGCGATTTGTTGTTTGTTACTATAATCAATTTAGTTACAAATGTCATTTGCAACTAAAAATTAATTGTAAACAATAATCAAATTCAACAATATTTCTACTAGTGTTTATCAAGTAATGAAATACACATTTAATTTATGATTGCATTTCGATTACTTCAAATGACGTGGAAAATATTGTCATGATGTCATGGCATTTTTAATATTTAATTAATTAAATAATATCCCACATCATTGAAAAATGGGTCCCACTGTATTTCTAAACTTTGGAGACTTATACAAATATTTATATATGATTAAATAATTGTTGCTACATGGACAGCGTGGCACCTTGTATAATTATAGAATAACCTTAGATGATGTGGTACCTAAGGTGGTCATACAATTATTTTTAAATGATTCAAAAAAAAATATTAATAATTTAATATGAATACAAACAAACATAATAAACTACAACATGCAAGGAACTTATTTTGATGAATATTATACATATAGGTAATATAAAAAATTTATTAAGATTACATTTTTCTTAAATATATTTGATATATAATCCATTTTAAATATTCAATGTGACAAAATTAAATATTATACATTCAAATAAATTTTAATTCTAAAAGTATGATATATTATTAATAAATGAATTTTATATGTGTAAAAATGAATAAATTTATAATTTCAGAAAATTAGTTAAATAAATTGTAATATAAATTCCTAAACCAAATGAAAGTTTAAGATATGAAAGATATATTTTATTTATTCATGTATTAGCCATAAAGGTTTCTTCGTCTACAAATCATGTGTTTGAATTTAATTTTTCCAAAGTATGGTCATTGAAATGTTATTCAATAATTTTCTTTTGAATTGAATTTACAATTTAAAAATAAATTATATAGTTGTGTACATTATTGATGGAAATTTAAGAATAAGTTCTTCATTTTTTCATTTGAACAAATTATCAATAAGATATGATTTATTATATTTGAAATTTTTTGTAATGTTTAAATGAAGTTTAAATAAAATAAACATTAAACTATTTACATAACAAGTGGGGTGGCTTGGTGATAAAAGAGTTGAACTATATCCTTAGGGTCCAAAGATCAAACTTCACAAATGACATGTGTTGTGATCAACATTGGAATATTGATTGATTATTCCGTACCTACCTAAATTACATGGATTAGGTGGTTACCTAAGTTATAGGTAGATTAGGTGGTCTATTTATTCACTTAAATTAGTTTAGGTGGTGACACATGTTAACATTTGATAGGATGAAAAAATAATGAGATTAAAAATAATTGAAAAAGATACATTTGTTATTTATATTATATATAATATAAATATTATAAATTAAAAAATAATGTTTCCCAAATTTTTGGGTCCAATTTGTATTTTAAAAAAAATTAAGCAACTCATCCATAATGAATTTATGGCTATTAGTCAATTGTGTCTTTTATGACTGGAATATTAGTCATAAACTTAGTCATATATTTGAAAATTTCTACTAGTGAGTTTATATTAGAATTTTCTATGAAATCCTTCTCTTTGGAAGAAATGTGTGTGTGACATTAGAAATAAAGGAGGAGAATGTGAAAATAAGTTGTACTTTGATTCTTGTAATGAAAAACAGTTGATAGATTTTAATGTGTTTAGTAAGTGTTTTGGTTCTACTTAAAGTATGATGAAAAACTAAGAGAGTAGTTCATATTAGGACCATATAAAGTTTTTTTATATTCATATATTAATTTTGCGTTTCTTCTATTAGGTTAATATGATATCAACTCTCCATTTTAGCTTCTGGAGTAGGAAGTGTTTTTTACCACAAGATGGTAGTTGCCAATAAATGGCAGTAGCAAGGAAGTAGACCTGAAAATTGAGGTTTAGATAGAATGGAAAGCTATTGTAGACAATACAGAGCAACCATAGAGGGTCTACAAACATTGGAGACAAGAAACAAGTAATGTCGAAGGCCTATAGCCCAACTAAACTAAGTTATTCATTGTTGGAAGTATCTTAGAGGGTTTGGAAGGTAATTACCTTCCAGTCTCCTCTCATTTGTTCTCTCGTTTACTTCCTTTGTTATGGGTTTCACTAGCTAGAGTGAGGTCATGTTTAGACAGTAGGATTGTTTTTATAGGATGAACCTTTCCTATTTCATTTCTTTTCGCATAGATTACTACTTAATTACTATCTAAGTAGTTGTAATAGAGAAAGCTATTAATTAGTACATCTATTTGCTAAGTAAAGATTTCCTTACTATTACTTGAGTAATTGTAGTATAGTACCTAAGTGATAGTAGCCCTCTTAGAAATAGGAATAATTTGAACTTGCTTTTTAGGCATTGCTTTAATGAGGACAATAATGCCTAGAGATTGCATTTTCACCCTACTACAAATTCTTTCATTCAAACATATATGGCCCCATTGGTGTAGGTTTACTCGGAGGTGCACAATACTTTATATGGATGATCACATTTGTTTTCATTTAGTGATTTGCTAATAGAAAAAATCAAGTGTGTTGGCTTGCCTCTTGAAAATACAACAACCTACAACAAGATATAGGAAATACAATCAAGAAGTTACATGTAGATGATGGTGGCAAGCATATGAGTAAGGAGTTTGCCCAAATCATGGAGGTGCCAAAAATCCATCATGAGACCTTTGCTCCATAGTCATTGGAGCAAAACAGATTTGCAGAAAGGAAGAACTGCATAGTGGTTATTTAAATGCTTTTGGAGCATGTTGCATGCTTGAGGAGTTGCTTTATGCTTTTGGAGTGAGACAATTAATTCTACTATGTAAATCTTGGATTGATATAGTACTAGTGTACTTGAAGGGAAAACTCCATATGACTTTGATTCTTGACAAGAAACTTGTTGCCCTTCAAATTTTTAGAAAAGTGTTTGCATGATGTTTGTTGGCCATGATAGTTGAGCCAAGGTTTATCCATAGTGGGATGACCAAAAAAAAGGCTAGTTATAAGTCAGGAAGGAATATTTGATGAGTCTATGTCTCAAGTGGTAGCTAGTCACACAAGCAGAAAGCCAAAAGCAATCTTCAATTGTGTTCTCATGGGCACAATGTAGGGAAAATCATTACTCTATTTAAACAATTGGTCCTTGTGATAGTGGTAATGGAAATGATATTGATAGTGCAACAATTATGGCATTGACATTGATTTGCTAGGATGTAATGTACAGCCAGTAGTACCTGTAGGTCCATACTCCTCATCTAGAGAAGCATCATCTAGATTATGCCAACCTCCCAATAGGTTAATTGACTAAATATTATGAAATTCTTTTGTTGGTTTTGCAAATTCCATTCATGTTCCAAATGAACCACATTCATTCAAAGAAGCTGATGAGAGTCAAGAAGTCTAGATTTGTGAGTGCAGAAACATCTGCAGCACACATTTAATATCACAAACACTGCAACAAATGAGTATTATTCCCCTCTTATCAAAGAGGCATATGACCAATCAAAGGAGACGGAGGTTGCAAGAATCAACCAGATTACAATGGCCTACATATCTGGGGGCCAGTAGATTTATCATAATAAGTAAGAATATATTTAAAAAATTGTCAACTGTATGATGGTAAATGCCAGGTTAATAGCCATAAAAATGTCCATACTTGACAAAATGCAATGTTTATTTCATTATAACTACAGAAGAATGTAGTCCATTCTAGGACAGCAGTAACCATGGAAAACTTGAATAATGTGCTAAAGAATTTTGGAGTTACTTGTGTACAAGTTTGTGTCGCTGTGTCTCATACATCTTCAGGATATGCTGCATTAACCCATACCAATTCATAGGGAATTGTCAGTCTCCTTCAAACCAAACAGCTCATTATACGTGGGAGTAAATTGAAGCTTCTTTAACAGTCCAACTCAAGCACTTGGAGCATACATTAAACCAAAATTGCTCCAGTTCAACAGAATGACAAGCTTGTCCAAAGAATGACACAGAGACGATGTTTCTATGGTTGTCTAAGCAAGCTGATAGGTTAACAGTACAGGATTATTTACTTAAATGAAAACCAAAGTTCAGTTTTTTTATACATGGATGGGTTAGCTTCACACTCACAAATATTTCAAAACTGCCCATTAAGATTCCCAACTAGATTTTCACCCATCATCACCATAGAGAGTGCTATAAGAATTTTCATCCAGGTTTCCCAGACGAGTGTGTTGAGAAAAAAAAGACTTGCAAGGAATCAAATTCCCAACCAATGTCTTTTTGTTTGTACAAGGGTAATATCATAATTCTCACCTTGCCAGCAGCAGTATTCCTGAGACACAGCATTGTTGAAGCCATCCCTTCTGGGCACTCATTGATGGGAGGTTGCCATGCACCAGATCTTCACATCCATTCAAGCAGATACCCAAAACTCAGCAACACAGCCCACAAAAAGAAATGATTACAGATACCTGCATCATGATGATACATGTGTACAGAGTTTGCTTGTAATGAGACACACAGCATGCAACTATGACCAGGTGCCAACTGTGTGTATTAGTGCATGGTGCAAAAGAGAAGATATGGTGACTGGAGTGCAGAGAGAAAGTGTTCTCTATACCCTTGGGGAGCAATTATTAAAGAACCTAGTGCAGCAAAGCTCAGGTCTGCAGCTGTAAATCTATCTCCACATATGAATGAACGACCATCAGCTAGTACCTCGTCCACCTGCTCAAAGACCCACCCACAGCAACCCAGATCCATAAAATACTATTAGGTGACTGAGTCATCTGCCTGTTCAAAAACTCCCCAAGCAACCCAGATCCATAAATATTAGTTTTTGAGAGGTATTTTGCAAAGAATCCCTGAACACTATTATCTTGTGTAGGTGAGGTGAAATGTACAGATGCAGGGATGGGATATACTCACTGTTGAAATCCTGTGAATATGTTGAAATCGTCAGTTAATTCTGGAGAGGAATACTGATAGATAGATAGATAGATAGATAGCTGATCTTGAAGAGAACAGGAACTTAGACAAAATTATTACAAAGAAACCATTTGGGTACAAGTCAAAACTGTATTTGCATGAAGAGAGGAAATTATGTACAACCTACCTCCTTGAAAATAGATTCCACAACTGCAAGGGATTTTTCCCTTTGCCCAGGCTTAGTGACACTCATGTTTTGATCAACAAGTAGTTGAATTACAGGCAGCAGCAGGCGGGCAAATCTCCTCTGTGTTTTTGATACTCCCTGAGTCATCAGACAGTAGCTTGATTTGTCATGGAGAAGGTAAGTGTATGCCCAAAGCCGCACATTTGGACCCAAATCATTCCCAAATTTGGACACTGCCAGGACCAGCCAGCCAGCATGCACCACATGAAATCAATAGATCCATTGACTTGATGATGCTCTCTGAACACATCGTCAAAACCAAAAAAAAATCACAGAATTTAGCACTAACAAAGGGCTTTAGGGCTTTGGGTTTAGTCCTAGCCCACATCAAAGTTTCATACAAGTGAGCACTGGATTTGTCTACTTCTTCATACTCACCCCAAGATTCAACAACCTTCTGCAACTCAGGATCATTGGGAAAAAGGCGGTCCTGCTCCTCTTGGATGTTGTTATCAGAAAATTTCACAATGTCTGTCGACTGGTGCAGCACAATTCGTTGGTCTGACTTCCCTGCTCCTCCCATGATCACCAGCTTTGGGCAACTGGTTCCTTCTCCGAGAGGCCTACAAATCACAAAGCCCTTTAAAAGATCACGTAACCGTCCCTAGCATTTTATCTGCACAGATTCTTAGCTAATTCCATAAGTTCTGAATTTGAGAAAGAGAAAGTTGGTGAAAAAAATTAGTGGTCAAAGAAGTTGGTTTCAAAGAGGAATTGCTGATGATGGAGAGAGAGAGAGAGAGAGAATCCCACGCACGCAGTGGCGAAAACGTGAAAAATAGCGACGTGTTTTGTCTCGCGGAATTTCAAGCCGGCTCTTTCCAGTGCCCATCTAGCCTGCACCCACCCCAACACTCCAGCTGAGCTCCAGATTTCAGCGTTAAATCCAGACACAAAAGAAACTGTAAAAAACTTGACAAGTCGAGGGCGGGTGGAAAGACGTGAACGGTCTGCAACTACACACCGTTTCACAGTAATGTGATGCACCTGCACCCACCCCACAGTTGCTACCACATCAGTCACAGCTACTTCATCACCACCGCTTTATGAAAAAACAAACAAACAAACAAGAGAAAGAACAACATTTGCTCGTTCTGGGATCACAACGCGAACTCAATGCATGATATGTGCTTTCCCGGCACTCTTCCAAGAGACAATGGAAGAAGGGAGGGAGCGGGGAGCAGGGACGGGGCTAAGAGAATTCATCAAAAGCTTGCAAATTGGAGCTGGGTTTCTTCTGGTATTGTGGGTTCAAAGATTTCAAACAGGATCCACTTGAAGCTTGTCAGAATCAGCTAGTCCAAACCCACCACAGACATCGAGAGAGAGAGAGAGAGCTTCATGCCAACACAAGAAACAAAAAAAACCATGGAGAAGAAGAAAATAATATCATACAACCTATGGTAATCAGGTGCAACTCGCCCGACATGATGATTCTCGAAGCTGTAGAGATCCCCAACCTTCCTCTCTCTCTCGATGTCTCTCTATGTGTGCCCTTGTTCTCTTCCTGATGTCAACTCAGTAACTGTGGTTGTGTTTGCAATTCCTTTGATCTGCAAGATTGGAAAAGCCCACCAGATTATATAGTGAACTTCCTCCTATTTTCAATCACACCAAATTAGCACCTTGCCACGCCTCAATTCTTAACTACATAACAGAAACTGTCTGAATGCGGATACATTTCTTTGTGTTGTGGGTCCCTCTGATCTTGCTTGCTTGCTTCCTTGCGGGACCGTGATCGACGCTGGTTGTTGCTTTGCTTGCTTGGGGGCATTTGAGTTCACATGAGAAGAAAGAAGAAGAGTCCAAGAAACTGTCACTGGAACATCGCAGAAACACCACCCCATTGCCCGAATCTCCAATTTTTATTGCCTCATGTAACTGCCGTCTGTGGTGCATGAAAACACCAACCCTCCCTCCCAGTGGTCCTATAGCCTTGTCCTAGGCCCCATAAAACACGCCCATAAATTTCATAGTGCATGGGGGGGGCACCTTATATCCATGAATATCCCTCCTAGAATTGAGTAGGGATATTATGCCTACACCTTGAGAGTGGGAGGGATCTTAGGCCTATAGGAAAGGCATATATAACACACTCAATATTTGCATGTTGTGGCAATGCAAACAGAAGGTTGCTTTATATTATGTAATGTTTTGTCATGACTGAGAAAGCATTTCAAAATGCCCGCCAGCAGTACTTTTCTTTATTTGTTACTCTGATACTTGATGAGTATGTAACAAAGCTCTGAGAGAACTTGTAGTGTACTTATAGAGCAGATTACATTTTGTAATTAGGCTTACAACCCGAAACCCTAGGGCGGAGGGTCTGAGATTGTAAGATCCCTAGGGTGCAGATGTCATCCAATGAGATCTTTGGAAGGGAAACATTTTTTAAAAAACCCATTGATTACCTGAGTCGTTACGCAGGGTAAGGGCTTGCTGTCAGGAAATTACTGTGTGGACCTTGGGCTCCACCTTTGGTGCTCACATTGCAATTCCTTGATAGCAGAGCCTTATTGACACATCCTTTTTCGCTTGTCACCTTGCACTCTTCGTGCCTTGACAAGCTTCACTTGTGTCGACTCTTTTAGCTCTTAACTAGTTGTGCACCCCACGACACACTTGGTTAGTCCCAAGTCTTGACCGTTCGGGATGGGCTCAAACTTTCCACTTAGACTCATTAGACCCTACGATTGAGGCTAAGTCTTAGTCTAACTTGAGCTAGCCCAAGCCCAATTCTCAGAGTTGGATCACATGGCCGTAAGCCAAATCAGCCCCAAGCTGACCTGAGGGCCTTTTGGGACTAACTCCCAAAGTTGGGCTAAAGGACTTAAGCCAGGATGACTTGAATCATCCTAGGGCCAACCCTCTCTCCAGATTTGGGCCTTGAAGTTCTAAAAGGACACCTTCTAATTGTGCCAAACGTTTTAACAGGCTTGCCCGCCTTTGGGGTGACCCAAGACAACATTTAATTGTCCATTGAAGGTTTTAAGGGGATGGTGCCCTGCATCATAATCCCCAAGACAACCCCCAATTGTCTTCTTTCACTAACAAAGCCCAAGCTTCGCCTTAACCCATCCAGACCCCAAGGTTCGGATGTCTCTCGATTTCTTGAAATATCGAACTTCATGGAACCATTTCTAGCCTAACTTTCATATGTTCCTGATATGAGGTTTGCATTCACTTAAGACATGTTTTAAACAAAAAAAAATGTCATTCACCCCCACCTTCAAGAGGTCATGTCCTCGTAGACATAATGCACATGTCACCTTTGTTATGGCAAGCCACACCTTTTGCCACCTCATTTACCTCAAGCCTTCAGGAGAGTAGCTAATTTTTGACTTAAGTACCATTCGCATTGTAGGCTTCATCATTTTAGATGCAAGAGGATTTTTAAACAATTTTATTGTCCGTCTATATGTCAATCCCTTAAACTGCACCACACACCCTTTTTGGGCTCGCTTCTCTTGCCAAGCAACAATCCCCTATTTGAGCCTTCTCAAAACAGTTGAGGGTCAAGTCTCATGCCTACGCTTGTTCTCTCAATGACCCTAGGCAACCACGCTAGGGTATGATTATAAAATGTGCCAACAGATAATGTCGATTTGGGCTTAGCCAAGTTGGACCCCCTTTGCTTTAAAACATGGTTTGTGGCTCCATGCATTAGAAACCTCGCTCCCACAAATTTATTTTCAGTTTGGGGCATGCCATTTAATGCATTCACATCACTACCCCAATCTTGCCTAATTGAGCCTCTAGAAGTTTTTTTTTCGAATTCAACTCCTTAAGTCCACTTTTGTTGGTTATCATCACCTCAATTCAACCTTCATTTACTTTTTCCATGGTCTATTTTGTTTCATATATCTTGACCTCAAACTGATTGTCAATTTACCTTAGCTTCAGTTTAGTTATATGTCCATTATTTTAAGTTTTGTTCTCACCCCCCACCTTCTGGAAGTTGATGATCTCATGAACGTTTATGCTAATGTATTGGACTTATCTTTATGCACTTTCCTATTGCCCATTTTGTGGCCACACTCCCACTCAAACTTTTCAACCATTTCCAGCAAATGGTCTAAATGAAAGGGCTTCAACCATTATGATTTTTTAGGGTGGCATCCTTTCCACTTGACCAAGTATTGCTTGCCAATTCTCATGGTCTACCTTGAAGTTAGGATGCATTCCACTTCCCCTACAAGTTTATGTTCAATGAGGTCGAATCTTGGGTGATAGGTATGTTTCCAATCCTTCCTTTTCTTGTCCTTGTGAATGGGCTTCAACTTGGACACATAGAACATCGGGTGGGTTACCAATGTCGTTGGAAGTTGTAAAATATACACATCAAGGTGGGTTTTGCGAATGTTCTTATAAAGGCCTGCATATTTTGGAATGAACCTATTCACTAAAGTTTCAGGCATCTTAAAGTCCTTTATGTTTAACCATGCTAGGTCCCCCACCTTGAATTCTACGTGCCTTCGTGACTTCTTGGCTTGTTTTTCATAATTCATTTGTGCCTTTTCTAAGAGCTTGATGACTCATACTTTCCTTTTTTCACATTCTTTGGCCATCTCTTCGGCCTCCTTGTTGCCTTCACAACAAGTGCCTCTTGTTCTAGGAATGGTTAAATCCATGGGTTGTTTTGTTTCAACTCCCAAGGCCAACTCAAAAGGACTCATTTTTGTGGTTGAGTGTTTTGTGGAGTTGTAGTAAAACTTTGCCAAACCTAGATGGTCGCCCCAATCCTTATGATCGTCGGTGATATAATTATGGAGATATTTATTCAATATCGCATTCATTTTTTCTGTTTGGCCATTAGTTTGCATATGGAAGGTGATGCAAATTTTTTACTTTATATTCGTCTTCTTCATTAACATCATCCAAATTTTCGACGTGAATTTCACATCCCAATCATTCACTGTGACCGTCAACATTCCATTATGCCAAACCCACATGTTGAAAAATAGCTTTGTCATTCCCACTGTTATGGCATTTGTTTGGGTCGGTGCAAACTTCATTAATTTCAAGAACTTGTCTACTGCCACAAAGATGGCATTCATCCCCTCCCATTCCAATAAACATGTCATAAAATCCATTGAGACACTTTCAAATGGACCCAATGGGATTAGGAAGGGCCCATACAACCTGAACTTCTTCTTGTGTACCGACTTGGTACTTTGGCACTTCACACATGTTCTTTCATTTCCGACCAATAGAAAGTCTTCCCCAACAACTCCTTTGTTGTTTTTTCACCATGGTGTCCCCCTATGGGTGCATCATGTTTGTGTGCAACTTTCCTTCCAACACATAAACTCGTGATTGTTTCCATTTTAGCAATCCGTTTAAAAAGGTGATCCTTTTGACCTTCTTTTTTAAAGATAAGTCATTAAAATAACTTTGCACTAGGCAATCTTCCACATATGCATTTCATATCTTTCTTTCTAGATTGTTTTCTCCAACGAACATGGTTTGGAAAATTCGAGTATTTTCCCAAGGCATCTCCCCTTGATATTCCTCTTTGCGACTTAACGCATTTGGCACTACATTGTTTTTGCTAGGCTTATGGATCAACTTGATGTCCATAAGGGCCAAGGTATCATGCCACCGTAATTGTTTCGTCGTGGCCCTTGGTTGGGTTTCAAAATATTTCAAGGATACATTATTCGTAAAGACCTTGGTTTTATGAGAGCCCAAATAGTGTTACCATGCCTTCAAGTAGCTCACTATTGCAAACAACTCCTTCTCATGAATTGGCCATCTCAACTAGGCCCCCGCCAACTTTTTACTTTCAAAGGCAATTGGGTGTCCTTTTTGCATCAGGACCCCGCCTATCGCAAAACCACTTGCATCTGTGTGCACCTCAAAAGGCTTCACAAAATCCAGGAATTACAACACTAGTGCTTACAACAACTTCTCCTTTAAGAAGTCAAATGCATTTGATTGTTCATCTTTCCATTCGAATGAGCCCTTTTTTTTCAAAAGGTCAATGAATGATCTTGCAAATGCAAAAAAATCCTTTATGAACTTCTTGTAGAAATTGGCCAATCCTAGGAGTGACCTAACCCCTTTGGTCGAAATTGGGCTTTGCCATTCCTTAATCAATTCAATTTTCTTTAGGTTGGGCTTCACCCCTTCTTGGGACAACACATGTCCTAAAAAGTCCATCTCCGGACTTGCAAACTTGCTTTTTGCCTGATTGGCATATAACTTGTTTTCTTTGAGGTTTTGTAACACAAACTTTAAATGTGTTACATGCTCCTTTGTAAAGTTGGAATACACTAAGATTTCATCTATATGGATGATTATGAACTCGTTTAATTTCTCGTGGAAGATCAAATTAATCAAGGTTGTGAAAGTTGACAGGGCATTACACAACCCAAATGGCATGACCAAGAATTCATAAAAGTCGTACTTTGTCTTCATGGTCGTTTTTTCCAGATCCGCCTTTTCCATGCGAATTTGGCAATAGCCCGACTTTAAGTCAATCCAGTTAAAATAAGAAGCCCCATTGAGATAATGAAAAAGATCATCAATTTGGGGCAAGAGGTAATTGTTCTTAATGGTGATTTTGTTCAAGGCACGATTATCTATGCACATGTGTAATTTTTTGTCCTTTTTATCCATAAATAAAACAGGTGAGCCATACAGTAACTTACTTGGCCTAATGTATCCCCATTCCACTAAGTTGTTTATTTGAACCTTGAGCTTTTGTAGTTATTTTTTATTAAGCCAATAAGGTGACTTAGAAGGTGGTGCCAACCCAAACACCACCTTGATTTTATAGTCCACATCACAAAAATGAAATAGATGTTTAGGAAGGTCATCTATTAGGATGTCTAAAAATTTATTAATTATGTTGGAAATACAAATGGGCCAAGACTTAACCCCTTTGGCTTTAAATTCAGCACTAAATTCATCCGTAATTAAAAATGAAATCTCTTGTAATTCTTATAAGGAGACCAAATGAATACCTACCTTAATTAAATTAGCCTAGTATTCAACTTCTAATGTCGCAACCCTACTTAGAGGGAGTGTGAGGATGAAACTCACACTCCCGAACTTGAGACTTGCGACTCTTCTAGGACTCCCAAAAATTTAAAGCTCGATTGCAGGGGTCAAAACACCTTGCATTGGGGGTGATCTTTATATCATTGGAAAGCTATTGAAGCGTAGATGTCGAAAATGGCCTCGCATGAGCCATTTGGACATTTGCAACACAAGTTATGGTAAAAAGAAGGGCCAAATGTCAAATTGGCAGTTTGACTCCCAACCACTAAAAGTCGGGAATCAACCCAACCCCAGTGCATGCAGGTGGAGTGCGACACACCGTTCGAAAGCTCTCAAGGAGAGCTACAAGTTTGTTTTAGACCTCATTCCGATCCGAGGTTGGAACAAAAAATTATGACCTCGCAAAGTCCTAGGAGTCCAAACCGGGACAATTTCAAAACTCCTCCTTGGGAGTCCTGGGACAAAAAGCCATTTGGATGTGGGTGTCACAGAGAGGCACAAAGTATACTATATGGGGGAAGGTGGTGGCTTCCCCCGAGTCCGGGCTGTGGTGAGTCAAGTGAGTCCAAAGTTGCCCATGGCTTGTCCTAGCGCCAAAGGTGCCCCAGAAAGTGTACTAACCAACTTGTTGGTTGGTTTGATGCAGGTTCGAATAAATGAATAGATTGTCATGCTTCCTAATCCCATCCCGAAGCTTCAACACACCCCTCTACCCCTTCTAGTGCTGAGAGCTGGGAGTGTGCCCCAAGTTCTTCACAATTCTACTATGAGAGTAACTTAGACCCACTTGGGTCTAACTAGGACTTGGGAGCGCGTCATCTAAACAAATAGACCTATTTGTTAGCCTAGCAATGACTATTAACTTAAAGTCACTTTTTAAAACATTTACATAGTAAACATCTAAAAAGTTGTTCCTTAAAATGGCCTCCATGCCATCTAAGGCACAAACAATGAAATTTTATGCAAACTTTGTTTTGTCACATTCCAAAATGACCTCCAACACCACCTCGCTTGGTGGTGTCATGACTCCTTGTGTTAAGTGGACCTTGATGGGTTTGGCCATATTTGTGGCCTCCCATCTGAATCATTTTACCGCACTTGGGCTCACAAATAAATACATCGTTTTTGAATCCAAAAGACACAACACCCCATTAATTCCTACTTTGAACTTAATTAGGATTAAATAAGGGCCCAATTTGACTTTGTAACAAACCCCTTTTGTCGCAACCCCACTTTGGGGCTAAGTGTAAGAATGCAACTCACACTCCCAAAAATGGGAAAATGGAGTCCTCCGGGACTCCCAAAAACTCAGAAGACGATTTGAGGGGTCAAATCTCCTCACCTTTGCGTATTCTTTATATCAATAGAAAGTTCTTGAAGTTTAGATGCCCAAAATGGCCTCGCATGGGCCATTTGGACATCTGCAGCCCAAGTTATGGGCAAAAGAAGGGCCGGGAATCAAACTGCCAGTTTGACTCCCGACCACTAAAAGTCGGGAATCGACCTCTTCCTAACGTCGCCTCAAGGATTGCAACATGGAGTGCAACATGGACGAGAGCCACAACTTTGGTTCAAACCTCGTCCCGATCCGAGTTTGGGGCGAGGAGCTACGAGTGTCCAAAGTCCCAGGACTCCAACCCGAGATAATTTCGAGACTCCAACTTGGGAGTCCCGGGAAAAAGAGCCATTTAGATGTAGCCTCGGCGGAGAGCTATAGAGTATACTATATGGGGGAAGGTGGTGGCTTCCCCCGAGTCCGGGCCGTGGTGAGTCGTGTGTGTCAAAGTGCCCGTGGCTTGTCCCAACACCCAAGGGTGTTCCCGAATGCTAACTAACCCTCTTGTGGTTGGTTTTGGATGCAGATTCGAGCTTGATAATCTAATCCCTCTTCCTAGTCTAATCCCGGGACTTCTAGCACGCCCCTTTACCCCCTTTTAATGCTGGAAGTCGGAAATGGGCCCCAAGTTCCAACTTTCCGCAACTCTCCATAGTTGGACCCTCAAGTGGGTTCAACAAGGGACTTGGGAGCGTGTCATTTTAGGTTTTAGTTGTGAGGTGTAAAGCTTTCGTTCAATTTGGCCTTGAATGTGTTCCAATGCAAACTCCCCATTAGGTTTGGCTTGGCATCCTTTTGTGACGTCCACCACTCTAAAACGCGGTCTTTCAGAAAATATTGCACCAACCTAAGTCAATCAACATTCATGTTCATTGCTTGGGATTCAAAGTAAACCTCCACTTGGAACGCCCACTACTTAACCTTTTTTACCTTGTATCCTTTCCTGTGAAAAGATCTGGTGTTTGGGTCTTCATGGCCTTCACAACTTCGCTGCTTGGTCCCACCCCCTTTTCCTTATGAGCCTCTCTTAGCTCCAAAGAGAGTTGCATGTTAGTTTCCCTTTCCCTCACCATTGAATCATGCATGACCTTTAAGGCTTTTGCCATGGCATTCATGGACAATGTGGAAGGGGTTTCCTCAACTTGTTGGGTTTAACCTTGGCCCATTCCATTTCCAACTTCAACCGAACTACCTCTCTAACGGCCTAGAAGGTCCTTTCAACCTCAAATTGCAGCTTCACCTTTCGAACCTCTTTTGCTACTTGGGCTTCTTGAACTACTTGAACCTCCAAAGCCTCTTGGGCTCTTCTAGACTCATCCATCTGTTTCAAAACCTTGATTGGCTTCTTTAAAATGTTAACCGCCTCCAAATTCTCCTTATCCTCTTTGCTTGATTCCGAAAAGTTGGAGGTGAATCCAAGTTGTTCCACCACTTGGATGTCGTCCTTGGAGGCTTCCCCCTTGGAAGATTCCTTTTCTATTGATGCCCCTCCTTCCTTGCTTTTGGGGTTGAAAGGCTTAAAAGTCTCTTCCCTTTCACCTTTAAGTGTCTTGGAAAGCTTCTTGGCAAAGCTTAGCTCCGCCATCGTTGCTTGCTTGGCCAACTTCTTCGCCTTGTGAACCTCTTTTGCAGTGGCCTTTTCCACTCTGACCACCACCATTTTCACCTTGGTTCGACACGAGCGCTTGACAATGGGGGACCCAACCATTACTTCCCCTCCCATCTTCACGCTCACCGAATCAAGCTTTAGTTCTAATACCAAATGACATGCCCTTTCCCACTTGCCACCTTGTGCTCCTCAAACCTCGACAAGCTCCTCTCACATAAATTCCTTTAACTCCTAGTTATTTATGCACCCCACAACACACTTGGTTAGTCCCAAAGTCCCAACCACTTACAATGGACTCTGACTTTCTACGTAGACTCGCTAAACCCTACTATCAAAGCTAAATCTTAATCTAACTTGGAGTTCCCCCAAGCCCGACTCCCAAAATCAGACCACATGGCCATAAGCTCAATGAGACCACATGGTCATAAGTTGAATCAGCCCTAGGCTGATTTGACGGCCTTTTGGGACCAACTCCCAGAGTTGGCATAAAGAACTTAAGCCAAAACGACCCAAGTTGTCTAGGGGCCAACCCTCTCTGAGGGTTTGGGCCTTGAACCTTTAAAGGGATAACTTTTAATCAATCCAAACCCTTTAACAATCTCGCCCCCTTTTGAGGTGACCCAGGACAACGTTTAATCGTTCATTGAGGGTTTTAAGGAGATGGTGCCTCGCACCATAATCCCAAAGACAACCCCCAGTCGTCTTCTTTTGCCGGCAAAGCCTAAGCTCCACCCTAGCTCATTTGAACCCCAAGGTCTGAACGTCTTTCGACTCCTTGATGAGTCAAACCTTGCGGAACCATTTCTGACCTAACTCTCATATCACCTTAGTGCCGCATTAAGGTGGTCCCGATATGAGGCCCGATATGAGGCTTGCATCCGCTTAAGACATCTCTTAAGTGGAAGGGCATGTCACTTACCCTATACCAAATGGATACCCACCAAGTATCACACTTATTTTTTGAAAGGTACCTAATGCCCTAGCCCTCTAAGGTTACTATACACATAATAACTCTCTAATTCTTCAGGAGTATGCATAAGTGGCCTCCTCCTATGCCTCATGATTTACATATGTTTAGCTTGATTTCCATCTGTTTAGGTCATGATGACCAAGTTGTCTCATGTTTTACCATGGGTGGGGGACATTCCCAAAATGTAAGGTCACACTTGACTGCCTGTTGCCTCCTCTTAAGCTCCTTATTTTGGGAATGCTTGCACCCTAAGGCTTATCCTACACTTCTCTTGGGATTGTCTTTCGCCCATGCGCTTTACACATTGTAAAACCCAAGACAAAGGTTATCATGACCCTAAAGGTATGGAAAGCATGAAGGGCAGGACCCAGTGCAGGAGGGGAAGATTTGATCTCATCCTTGTTAAGAGTAGCAGGGACCTTCTTTATAAGAGTAAGTTCCCATTCTTAAAGAGGTGAGAGTAAGACCTATCTCACTCTTGAAGAGGAATAAGATCCTTCCCACTCTTAACCCCTAAACAGCATAGAAGAGTTCTTTTTTTGTTGGGCACTTTTGTCCTTTGACAATATTGAGCCCAACACCGCATAGTAGCAGGAAGGGGGCCTTGGTGGAGCAGATTCTGCCAGGTTTGTGGCCATCAAGGGTTAGTTCCCTGGCGTATTTAGCAGCTTCCCTGGCACTAACGTTTAAGCAAACTCCCCCAACAGCACGTTTCTTGTGATGGAAAATTCATTCTGTAGGGAGGGGCTGAATTGGCCCTTACTGCAGTTTACAAACTCTTTAAAAGCAGGCCGTGCTGCTGTTTTCATCCTCTCCCTGTAGATTGTATAGAGTGTAGGATTAGAGGTGGTGATTCAGCTTGTAGAATCAGGCAGCCAAGCACTTGGTACTCATACTTTAGTATGTTTAATGTCTTCTGAACTGACAAGTTGCTTTGGAAAATCCCAAATTTGATGATGCTATGCTAGCCTAGTAGTTTCTTTGGTTGCTAAATTGCTTTAGAAAATACTGATTAACCCCATACCCAAGAGAGACATACTCAACTGGCATACCACCTCAGAACCTCATTTCAGAACTCACAGTTGGCCACAGTTGGTATGCAGTTGTAACGAGGTTCTGAGGCATGCAAGTTTCAGCATGGCTACTTGGGTGTGGTAGTGTTGGGAATTCTCAATGGGAATCAATCAATTCAAGATAAAACCCAAATACAAAAAGGTGGCCAGGTTTTTGTTCAGCTGACTGCAGATGACAATAAACTTTTTTAATGGTACAATGGGGATATGGAAGCTTCAAGTGCTGCTTCATCCTTGTCCGTGATGCATGTACTATGGAACAGGCCTGGTTAAGACCACAAGTTCCCTTCCACCTAGGAAAAGACGAGAGCTCTGGAGGACAAGCCTTCATTTCCTTAGGTGGGAACAGGTTTTTCGGGGGGCCTGTTCCAGAGCAAAATTAGATTCCCCCCCCCCTCATTGATTCACACCTCAAGTGGGTTCTTGACATCGATTCACACTACAAGTAAATCTGACCGCACCAAAAGTGGAACCAGCAAATTGCTTGCCTCTCACTCAAGGAAAAGCCTGAAAATGTGGTTCAATAGAGCATCACAACCGGTCGGTCGTTACGTTCCCCAGACGTAAAGCACACCTGGATTTTTCCATTGTATTTCCTTACCTGCCCGAAGAAACCTGTTTTCAGCGAGCGGGATCTTCTGCGGTGGAAGGTACCTGGGTTCTTCTGACCACCGAAAGGTACCAGCCAGCCTGCCTCTATTTCTAAAAAGTGAAAAAATCCAAGCTCTGCTTTACGTAGGAAAAGGACCATCCATGATTTTCGACGTGTTCCCTCAGCCTACCGGCCTCGGGCACAGATCTCAAATAACGAAAGGGCCTTCTCCTATACAGACAGACTGGGGTTACTGGCATTTTGGTTGAGTTGTATGAAGGTTCTTTGCACTTTTAAATATCATATTTTAGTGTTAAATGCAGCTTTTTTTCGATCTAGCAAAAGTCGTCATTTTCTTTAGGAATTTTTTTTTCCTAAGGCTTAAAAATATATATTTCCTTTTCTTTTTGTGTGCAAAATAATGAAAATTGGGCACAAGAAGAATCAATGGTTGAGGATTATGAATATAGATTACTATTTAAACAATTTTGTAACCAGCCGAAAGTTGTGGCATGAAAAACCAATTTCAACATGCCATTTTTGTAAGCACCTTTTGGGATGATTTGGGCATGAAGACATGACATGGCCAATAGAAATAATTGGCCTCATCAAGTGGTTCTGCTGGTGGAAAATTCAAAACTTAAGGTGTATTTTGTAGCTCTTCTCAATTAGTATGTTTAAACCAGTTTTAGCAAGTTACCCAATTTACAGTGTTAAACTATGGGTTCAGGTTCTTATGACCTAGACTCAAGCACATGTTTTATTTTATTTTTTGGAACTGGCACAAGAACCAAATCAGGGAACAATTTTTTTTGGGGGGTGGGTGTGGAACCATAATTAGATAAATAATTTTTTAAACATAGGTTCGAGCTCTTTAGGTAAACAAGTTGAACCTTTTTGAAAAGTTAGCAAGTAGGCTAAATTTTATATGTAAATATTCATTTTTGTTAGTTGTAAAACTCCATGAACATACAAACATATAAACCACAATTTTAATTCATTGGAAAACTGTCTACCTATACATTGTCTAGCATTGGGGAGTCTGTAGCAAGTAGACATGGAATTGAACTCGATTCTTGAATTAGGACTCCAAATTCTTGAATTTGAAACATGTGCAAAAACTAAAATTAGAAAGTTTAAAAATTTGAGAAATCAAGCTCAAACTCACACTTAAAGAACCTTCAAGTTTTTTTTAATGTCAAAATTGGGACCAAATGTTCTTTTAAAAAGTAATACTAGTTTAAACACAAAAAGCTTTGGGATAAAAATTTGCACAATCTATTGCTAGTAGAAGACATTCAACTAAATCAACATAAAACAAACAAGAGAAGGATTTGATGCCTAATTCTCATAATTTGAAAACTTGTTTCAAAACTTCATAATGTGATAATTCCAAAAGGCATACTTGATTTGGGCATGTAAGCTCATTCCTCTATGCCCTGGTCCAAATCTTTTCAACTATGTATGGAACTTCAAATCCAAACGCATTTCCCTCATCCACACTATGCTTTGAATGCCCAAGGTTTTTTTTAAGGCTAAACAACTTACAACTCATGCTACATATACAACCCAAATGCAATTTTTAAAAAGTGCACAAGTAATGTGCAAAGACCCTGGCTATATGTAAATAGAATATTACCTCAAGATAACTAAGAAAACAAATTCAGACCACCAAATCCAGTAATCCGATTGGCATAGGGAAAAAAAATTCAAGCCCAGACATAACCATTGGAAATAATGGTTCCTTTGTCACCAAAAGAAGGGGGATAACCTAAACAAGTAATCCTTTTTCTGTTATTTGGATCATAGTATCAACTTCAACTCTGCAGCAGTGGCTGCATCAGGCTCATTATCTTAACAGTAACCACCAACTTCCTCTATTCTTCTTCTCAACTATGTTCAAACGATAACTAAGGACTTTAGGGGATTAGAACTCTCCTCCGATTCCTTTCAGAGAGCCCACTGGTGCTGTGGATGTTCACACATAAACATTCACTTCATGCACCCATGTCCCTTTCCACCAAAATCACTCAGCAAAGGAGCTGAAAAAAGAGATAGATTGGATCCCAGAAACTTAGTTCTTCACTTGGCACCCATAACAAACCTGAAACCCTTTTCTCTCCAAAGCTCCCACAATTCAACAAGTACTTTCCCAAACTCAGTCAAACTGGTAGGTTTTCTCAGGATCACCAATTGACACCCAAACCCATAAACACTTCACATGGCCCACTCTGAAATCCCTTGACACTATCATCGCCTCCCCTGACTTAGTCCCTACATCTAACATAGATTAATTTTCTATTTTCCTGAAGACTACAACACACCTAAAAGTGATAGCTTCATGCTAGAAGAAAAACACAAAATAGAAAGGCATTCTTCCTTTTCTGTCAAAAAATACACTCTAACACACATTTCTACTTTCTATCGTCTATTTTCAAAGGAAAACTTAGGTGCTTCTGATGACTTGAACTCCTTCATTTACCGTTCCTCCCACTTTCTCTCAGATCCATCACCTTCCCAACACCAACCAGTCTTATGCAACATGATCTGCATTATTCATTCCAGAGCCACCCCAATGGCAGCAATAAACCCGCTCCATAACCAAAGCCAACTCAAAAACTCATCTCCATTGAATTGCAAATTTCAAACACCATAAACCTAAAAACAAACAAAATGCACCAAAACACAGAAACAAACAATGGACATCAGACTTTCAGCACCCTCAAAATTCATGATGAACAATTGTCCAGTATTTGGACATCTTGTGTCATCATGAATTAGGGTTGCTTCCCTCCTAGCTTTGTGTCACACCATTCTATCATTTTCTTTGGCCCTTCAAAATTCTCACAAACCTACCAAACCCAATTACACATTTAATTATTAGTTCACTCACAATAACTAAGAAAAAAAATCAGTCCGCCAAATCCACCAATTTCATTGGCCATAACATTTTTTCTTCACACGTACATACAAGCCTATTCAATACCATCTATATATTAGGACACTAGGTAATACTATAACTATATAGTATTAAGAATCAAACCAACAACTGCTAAATTCAATAGATGTGAAATTATAGGATACATGAGCTTCCCCCAAACCATATAGAAACATGGCAAGCCATGCCAAAGGTTTAGCAGATGAGAGATGAATGAGATGCTAGCAGATAGCAGATATGAGATGATTCATTAGTTCATGATGAAGAGGAAAGAGATTTTATTAGATACTTTCTTCAGAGATGATGGCATAAATGCATTCTTAGTTGTGCTTATCCATACCTGCTCTATTTATTCCAATCTCTTTATTCCAACAAGTTGTATAATACTTCAAAGGATTGTGTAGATTTGGAAACCACAATATGTTTACATGCAAACCCAATAATTAATAACTAATTTTGAGGATCTGGATTCTCCACCGTCCCCAAGCTCATTCAATTTGGATATGAGTTGATTTTGAAACCATATTTCAAATATTTGATGTCTCTTCAAATCTCAACTCTCAAAGTGAGAACGCATTTTCAAAGTCTTAAAGAATGTGTGAGAATGCATTTTTTGAAAGTCTTAAAGAATGTGTGAGAATGCATGTTGAAAGTCTCAAAGAATGGTTTTTGTCTTCACCAACTTTGGTTGCATTCTTGCAGAACCAGCTAAGAGTGATAGATTTATGGGGATGTTTGGATGGTACCTAGTCTCCAAATTAGTTCCTAAATTCACTATCCTCTTAAGACATAATATTTCTCTGAGTTCTAAGTTTTCCACACTATGAAATCAGATTTTATTGTCTTCTAGAGACTAGTTAATCATGGCATCTTCAAGCTCTGTTTTTGAATAAATGATGCTCAAGACAACATTGCAACTTTGCCGTCCTATGTGAAAGAAACATTTTTACAAAGGGTGCAGAGGATTTGCATAATACAAATATCTGACAAAAAAGTCTCTAACCTAAGCTGCTGGCTACATAATGGCAACAGTCTCCTTTGTCGAATCTTACATTTTTGTAAAACATTGAAACAAAAAGCATAAGAGCTTGTTGCTTGCTTTTCTTCTATTCAACTGCTGCAAAAAAATTATCAATCGACCAAGCTTGTTAGGTACATCAGAAAAGCTTTTACAAGTTTCATATCAAACTTGTACAGAAAATGGTGATGGACTTGGAACCACTACCTCAAAATCAAAAGACAAAATTTGTCAGCTGCAACAACAACAAACAAACAAACAAACATGTATTCAGGCCCCTGAAGGGAAATGTTTAGCCTACTTGAGTTTTTGCTCGAGCTTCATTGTAATGCCTCTATAATAATGCCGGTGTGGACCTAAGTCCCTTGTCTTCTTTTTCTTGTGTGTTGTCCCAGTTGCCTTACTGGCAGAATCTTTGAGCTCTATGGAACAGCGTTCTTGCAGCAACTTCAAGCTGGTATGACTCCCAATCTCAAACTTCTGTGCTCCCAAGCTCGCACTGCTGCAAGTCAAAGAAGATTTTCTTGATGATGATGTTTGCAGCAGCTTCACTCCTCCTCCTCCTCCTCCTCCTCCTACTCCTTTTGATGTAATCCTTTGGTTTGATGATGATGTGCTGCTGCGTCTTGCTGATGATTTTGTGTTTGTCTCTGATCCGGAGCTTGACCATCTCAGCTTGCCATATACACTACCAAGCAGTCTACCCAAATCTCCAGATAATCTGTTTGTTTCAGCCACACTACTGGTGCTGCTGCTGGTGCAAATCAATGCAACCTTATCCTATCAATCCATCCATTGCCACATGCAAGAGAAAACCAACATGAGCAAAAAAAATGGCAAAGAAATCAATCCCAAAACAAACTACAAGAATCCCAAAATCTTGCAACAACAAGATTGCAAGAATGAAAGAATCTGAGCACAATTTCCCCACCACCACAGATTGCAAGAATGAAAGAACCTGAGCACAATTCTATGGAGAGTAGAATGATCAACTGCAGATCAGGATTGGGAACCTTGAGGAAAGGTTTTCTGTAGAATACCAGAGAGTGGGTATGGAAGAATGCAAATACCTCATCATCATCATCATCATCATCATCATCCTCTTGAAGCTGGTCTTTGATGGTCTCACTTCCATTGTTGTTGGTGTTGTTGGTGTTAACTGTGGCAAAAGATTTGCTGTCGGGCTGAAGAGGAGCTGCTGCAGCACTCTGGTCCTTGCCCTCCAAGCTTGGCGAGAGGAGGGTTGACTCGGTGATGAGCTTACTAGAAGCTGCTGCGTCGTGACCTCCATTGCTGAAGAAAGGAGAAACTGGAACCTGGCAGAAGCTACCAGGATTTGCTGTTGAGTCCAGCGATTTGCTAACAAGATTAGAGGAGGCGATGGCTTTGGGTCGCCGATAGTCTGCGATGGGTATCTCGGGAGACGAGTTGTGGGAGGTGGTGGTCGTCAGGTTTGAAGAAGAAGGTTTCACTTCTTTGCTTGTTGTCGCCGCTGCTTTCTTCATCTTGAGGCCGTGCTTAGTGGGAGTGACGACTTTCTTGGGCGATGGACTCGTTGCTGTTGTCACTGTTAGCTTCGTTGAGCTTGTCCATGCGGGCCCGGGACTAGGATTGTTGTTGTTGTTGCGTGGTGAGCGTGAGCCTTTGGCTATGGCATGGCGTATCTGTCCTGTCCCTCTGCCCACATTCCCTGAAGGAAGCTTTGCGAGACTCCCCTTGCCTCCATCTAGAGCTTCATGTCCTCCAGTGGCGACTCCTCCAATTTCTGCAGGGAGCTTCTTCTGCTGTACAGTTGCATTTTGCACTGCGACGGCCTCCTGCTCAGCAACTCCCAATGCAGAGTATATGGTACGAACGCTCCCGACATGCTGAGCTCCTCCAGTGTCTTTGGGTATGGCAGCAATCCGCCGGCCGTGGTCTTGTCTTCCAGTTTTAGCTTCAACGTTTTGTTCATGAAGCTTGAGACGACTGCTGCTCCGTTCTGCTGCTGAACTCAAACTCTTTTGCACTGCGCTCTCGACATCCGGCTGAACTCCCACTGGAATAAACCAGGTACGGAAGCTGGCGGCGGAGCTTTGATCTCCGTTTGCTGCAGCAATTCCTCGAACTTCTTTCTCTATTGCGGCAATCCTCGAAGAAACAGTGATCCGAACTTCATGATTGGCCTCGAGCTCATCCGCCGCTGCAAAACCACCACCCTGAACATCCCCTCCCTTTTGGAGCTCATCCGCCGCTGCAGGCAGCTCTAGTGCGCAAACAGGAGGAGCCCCAACTTCTTCTTCTTCTTTTTCCTCTGCATTTGAAACCTTGGGCACAACCTGGAGCTCGATCTTCCCTGCCAGCAGCAGGGGCTCTGGAGAAACGGAATCCCGAAGTTGACCTAGTGTGTTGTGCTGCACAGTTCCATTCTCCTGCACTGGACTGGGATTCCATTTCTGAACCTGCTCTTTGACCTGCGTCATCGCCTAGTGGTCAAAGGAGCAGAAGAAGAAGAAGAGCGAAATACGAACGCGCTGGATGGTCAAGAGATCGCATGCATCGTGCAAACAGAAGCTGCTGTATAGATTCTATCGCCAAAGCACACAGCTCCTCAAGCCTGAAGAAGGAAAATTGTCATGTATTGATCTCAATCTATTGATCAGGTCGATACTCCCAACCACTGCTGCTGCTGTTGCTTGTCTCCTCGTGTGATTCTCATCCTCCGTTTCCAGGGCAGTGGAATTTGTACGCTGCAAAAGAGGAGCTGCTGCAGCTGGAGACTGGAGGCGTCGATGGAGTCCAGATGGGTAGAGCGTGGAGAAACGGGAATTCATTAAAGAAAGTTGGTGCGAGAAAGTGGAGGAGTTGAAGCTGCTGTGTACTAGTATTACTATCCTGGGGTAATAATATTAAAATCGCCATCGCTGGCAACGCACGGAGAAGAGCGAGAATCACGGACGAGAGAGAGAGAGAGAGAGAGAGAGAGAGAGAGGAGGAGGACGACGAGAGTGATGGAAGTTGGAAGCGGTGATTGCTAGCCAGGCTGCTGCAGCTCATTATTCAATGCCACTGCCTGCCTCAACATCCCAACCATGTACAACCATAAACATAAAGCTCATAATTGCCAATTTCTTCTTCTTCTTCTTCGCCATCCAAACACCACACACCGCCACCCATCTCGCCAATTTCTTTTCTTTGCCATCAAAGTACACAGATTTGTTATTAGCATATCCTAAACACACCCCCAAAGAACCCAAAATACACACACACACACCAATTTCTTCTCTTCGATCAAAGCACCCCAAAACAAAATTTTAGCCTCTTTTTCATTAAAATACAGCATCGCCAATTTCTTTCCTCTTCGCCTTCAACATACAATTTTCTTCCTGGCAATCCAAAACACAAGAACAAAGACACCATCGCCAATTTCTTTCTTTTTTCGCCATTAAAACTAACAAATTTCTTCTTTGCAACTTCAAAACGTATAATTTCTTCGCCAGCAAAAACACAAACAGATAGAACCATGAAATAAAGAGAACCCACCCCCACCCCCCAAAAGGCAAAAAGCAGAGCCAAGCATTGGTTCTTCCCCTATGAGACTAAAAACAACCAAAACTACGAAGTTAGCGGAAAATTTTAAGGTGGTTATAAACGCAGCCATTGGGCTGTAGTGTCTTTGTGTTATGGTTTTTGGGTTTAATTTGGTTGGCGTTTTGGCGTTTTTTTGGTTGTTTTGGGCAAAAGGACAATAGACCAAAGGGGAGGCAATTAATCATTTGTGCATGAGAGCCTTGGATCCTATGGAACTAGGGCTCCTATTTTACTTTCCCCTAAGGCATCAAATACAATTCCTGGGATAGTAGGTGCAAACTGCAAACGTTTACAATCAACGAAATCATTTAGAGTTTGGGGGGGGGGAATGTGTGACACCTTTGTTTTGTTATCTTATTAACTTACATTGTATATTAGGGTTGTTGTTTGCCGGTAAATGTGCTAATCTTTATTGCAAAAGAATACCATAACAAATTGGCAATGGGAATGAAGGGACATATGGTGCGGGGGTAGGGGGGGCCTAATTGTAGCACCTCATGGTACCTCGCTTTTTGGATGAGACCATTGGAAAACTCATGGGTCCACTGCGACCTGGACCTATGTCTAGGTTTTTTGTGTGTGTGAATAAGCCCTAATTGGAAGGTGGGATGAGGAATTACCTTAATGGATGAATTGTTGTGCAGAGTGTGCCTGGTAGAAAGTGCCAAAAGTGGAGACGGTTGATGATCATGAGAATTTGAGGAAGCTACAATTTATTTATTTTCGCCTTTTTTTTGGTGTTTTGTCATTTACATGTTATGAACTTTGGTGTGTTGTCTTTGATGTTGTTTGATGAAGGTGCTTCAAAGTTGTTAGGAGGATGATGGTGCATCTGGTTGGAGTGGAGGATAAAAGTTTGATCACCAAGGAAGGTAAGCACTTTGATTCTTCTTTTTGTGAGAGCTGGTGATGATGTGCCAATTTTTGGGAAGAATGCCTGAGATTGGAAATTGGGTGTTTTGTTAACTAGTTCCATGATTTAAATTGCTCTTGAGTTAGGAAGCAGAATGCCAATCTATAGAAAGTCAATAAGGACATTTGATGGAAATGATGAAAAACTCTAAGGGATCATTGGGCTAATCTATTGCGGATTGTTCTCCTCAAGTTCAACATGCTTGAGTTGTTATTTGTTCGGGAGCTTTGAGCAATATTTCTTTAGTTGGGAGAACCTGGAAGAAATGAAGATTGTCAATTGTTCTGTCAAAACAATTGCTTATCAGTGCCATCTCCACCTTTAATTCAGCTTCATAAGTCAATTAGGGTTCAATTAGGAAACATGGGGGCAGGGTGTTTGTATTGTTTGAGTCTATTGTTGGAATGACCATAACCAAAAACCATGATAACCCACTTTGAAAGGAGGTTTGAGTGCACAATCCATCAAAGTCCATAGTTTTAATACTACTTGTATTTTGTTGGGTAGAATAAGTTCAGTTGATATATATAATGTAGCCTAGGGTCAGTTTCCACATTGACAAAACAAAAAACAAAAATTTTAAAAAATGAATTTGTTTTAAAATTTTGAAATTATACATTTTTCCATCATCTACTAATACTGTGATATGAGTAGTGAAAGTATTCAAAATGTAGCCTATGATAATTATGATGATTTTCAACATGTCAACTTCATATTTTCACAAAATTTCATTTCATTATTTTGAGGATTATTTAATGATGAAATTGACCTTAGGGTAAGGTATATATATTGATCATCAATTTCGTCCAATCACTATGTGGATATATTTCCATTACATTTATGTTGATGGTTAGAATGGCTATAGATCTTTTTGGTGACACCAAAGTTTTCCACAACATGGGCAAACTATTATGCAAATTTTCCTACCTAAATTCCATCAAAATCCTTTAATTAAATTTGTGATCGAAACATGAAATTTTGCCTAGTGTTTGATTTTTTTTTAAGTATGGGTCCAAATGAGGTATAATGAACCAATGTGTTCATTTATGATTAAGGGGCTATTGTCCTTTTGAAGTTTTCTTAAGGTTTTCAAAAAAAAAAAAATTATAGAAAGGAAATTTTGATGCTACTTGTTATTTATCGACATATTTACAATTGCCCCAATGTGGCACATGTTTTGTGCTAATCATTTTTGGATAAATATGAAAATTTTAAAATGCACAAATTTTGCTAGATTTTGTATTTCATTTTAAAACATAATCACAATTTCAAATCATCTCCAAACATGTTGACATTTTAAACATTAGTATCTTGTATTATAAGCTATAATTTTTTTTATACATTATATATATTCCACCACATTTTCATGTCATAAAAAAATTATAAATTTCAAGTAGACCCTAAATTTTGGAATAAATTAAATTAAATTATTTTGAAGTCTTTAATTTTTTTAATAAAATGTGTTTAATACCCCCATTACTATTTTTTAATTAAAAATTTCGTATAATGATAATTAAGGGGCCTTTATGAAAGTTATGTCATTAAATGTCTTTTGTTCAAACCAAAATTTAAAATTGGAACATGATAAATTATTCAATTTAAACTTCATAACATTCATATTAATGATTAAACACAACTTGCCATGATTAACATGTCATTAAAATGGCACCACATAGACACATGTAAAAACAAATTGTAGAAAGTTAATCTTTTGACATAGATTTTGGTTCATTTGATCTCATTTCGACCCATTTGGTGTACATCCCCTTTATAGTAATATTCATCCTCTATGCCAATCCCACATATGTAAACATTGTCCCTTAACAAGGAAATTAATTTGTTCATACCATCTATCTTGTTGTCACCCTTCTAATAACTATTGGATTCAAACATAAGATCTTTTCATCCCAATTTAGAAGTTATTGACCTTCTTTCTTTACAACATCTACATGGCTACAATTTCAATATGGATACCTCTTCTAATTATCTTCCACCCACACCATAAGCGAAAATTAACAATCTCAAAACATGTGCAATAATCAAAACACAAGCAAATTATAACCACTAACAAAGAACTATGATTGCCCCTATATGCCCAATTCCCATGCATCTTCAATTAAATCATGAACAATCCTTTGTTTGGCATCACATCCTAATCATGTTCCTAGTTTTTTTGTCAAGTAATTTACATAAAGTTTATAAAGCTTGCAAAGTGGAAGAAAAGGATATCCCTTCTACAATATATTTTTCCAAAACATTTAATCACATAAACCAAAGACAGTTATTTCATAAACACATAAATTTTTAAACATCTATCTTATGTCTTTATTTGTGCATTCTTTGTATCATCCTTTGCAATACTCCTCCACCACACATCTTGCATCACTAATGAAAATTGTTTCATTTATTTCCTTTAGACTCATGTGCACTTTCACCCAATTTAAAACCATGGAACACCATCACCTACACACAAGCAAAATGACAAAACAAATAAAAGGCCAAAATGTGTCTTTTCATGACTAAAACATATAAAGATTATGTCCTAGTTACATAATCATGTAATCATATGTTTTTAATCATATACCTTTAGTCATTGTTATGATGTCATTGTCACTACATGACTAATATTGTGACTACATTGTGATTACAAGATTACATCGAGGTTCTCATTGTGTTCGTGCATTTGTCATGATGTGACAGACACATCTAGATGTTAACAAAGCCCTACATCACATCAATATAAGGTTACCCTAGGTCAACATAAGGTTAGCTTAGGTCAAAGACCTTATTGGACACCCAAGCCAGGTTCATGGGCGACCAAAAAATGACAAATTTTGGTCATTGTAAACCTTCTGGTGATTAAAAAGTCTTTCAATTGCCATACAAAAAGTGACCAAAAGTTTTCAATTACTAACTATTGGATGATTAATATTATTAGGCGACCAAAAGTTTTCACTTGTCAATTATTTAACGATTGAAACCCTTTTTTGATCGGCAACAATTGTTATTTTCGGTCATAAGCATCCAAATTTTTGTGCCTTCAGTTGCCATGCATTGAACTCAATAAGAACTTTCCATAAACACATTACATGCCCCCTTTCCCAATTCACTCACTAGCAACCAAAAAATTTTGGTCACCATCCAACAATCCACATTTCTCAAATGGCAACTGAAACCAATTTTGGATTGCCATTTGTATAGCAACCACAAATTTTTTTATCACAAATAGTAGGGCGACCGAAACCATTTTTTGATCACAAAGGACTATTGTGTTTTATTGTTAACGACCAAGTTTTTGGTCACCTTTGGTTGCTACACATAGAGCTTAATGAAAGTTTTTTTAAAACATCTTACATGCCCCTTTTCCCAAAATAAATCGTTGGCAATTGAGAAATTTTTTGATCACCATCCAATGATCAAGATTTGTTAGATGATGATTGAAAATGGGTTTCAGTCACCATTTGAAAAATTTTGATCCTTGGATGGCAACTTAAATTTTTCGGTTGCCAACAATTAAATCTAAAAAAAAAACATGTATAATTTTTTGGAAGGCTCTCATCAAGCTTTATGCATGGTGATTGAAAATGACCAAAAAGTGGTTTTGGTCACCCTATTGATAGCAACCAAAAATGTGTGGTCACCATATAAATGGTGATCGAAAATGGGCTTCAGTTGCCATTTGAAAAGTCTGGATTGTTGGATGATGATAAAAAAATTTCAATCACCAATGACTATATTTGGAAAGGGGGCATGTAATATGTTTTTGGAAAGCTTTCATTGAATTCTATGCGTGATAACCAAAAGCAACTGAAAATTTTGTCATCAACTTTTGGTCACCATAGTTAACGAACAATTTTTTTTTCAATTGC
>Ga0116229_10001295_pt1 | contig 38621 bp, 27 predicted proteins | sample S1TSphgellanicum_3_FD_87313 | JGI IMG/M metagenome (GOLD analysis project Ga0116229, IMG submission 87313) | Host-associated microbial communities from peat moss isolated from Minnesota, USA - S1T2_Fc - Sphagnum magellanicum MG | ecosystem: Host-associated > Plants > Peat moss > Unclassified...
CTCTCTCTCTCTCTCTCTCTCTCTCTCTCTCGATCCCATTGCAGAGTTCTCTCATGCCTCTTCCTCGCACAAGGGGTTTGCGACATTTGTGACTGCATACGAAACCCTAGTGCACATTCTTGAGGGCTTTTGGCTGTGGAGTTCTTCACATCACAGCTCACAGCCATGTATTGCAACCTTCTTCCTCTTTAAAGCATGGCAAGATCTGTAGCAATCTCGCTCTTAAGCATGCATGGCAACAACTTCTGTGGCAGTCTTGCTCTTAAGCGTGCATGGCAACATCTGTAGCAATCTTGCTCTTAAGCATTCATGGCAACATCTGTGTCAGTCTTGCTCTTAAGCGTGCATGGCAACAACATCTGTAGCAATCTTGCTCTTAAGCATGACAGCACCATCTGTAGCAATCTTCCTCTTAAGCATGCATGCAACAACTGTAGCTGGGACTGGGTCTTGATGTGTTTTAGGGTTTTAAAAAGAGAGAAAAGCTGGTTGCATCTATGTCTTCTTCCCATGTCTACATTCTCTCTTAAGAGAGGTGAGACAAAAGTTTGGAAATCCACTGTGTTACTTCTGCTACTATGGACATAGTTGTGTAATCTGCAATAGGGACTAAAGATATGCAACATTCCGACAAACATTTTCTCTCACAGTTGATGCACCTTTTGCTTGCTTCTGACTGAGTACTAAGAGTGATCACAGATTGCAGTTTTTGGGTTTTTTGGCACCATCATATTGGAATGTCTGTTCCTCTCTCAAGGATGATGCGCCTTTTTCTTGCTTGCTTGCTTGCTTCTGAGTACTACTAGGAGTTATCACAGATTACAATTTTTAGGTTTTTTGGGTCCATCAGATTGGAATGTCTGCTCCTCATCGCTTTTGCAGACTAGAAACAATGTGGAGGAGAGGTTTATGCCTATCTTAATTGTCCTGCCATGGGCTTTTCACAACCCCTATATACCTTGGGGTGGCCTAAGTCTAGGGGAGAGAGAGAGAGAGAGAGAGAGAGATTGCAAACAAATCTGAGATTGTTTGGGTATATATGTAACAGGTGAATGTGAGCTCATATGCCAACAATAACCAACTGGCAGTGATGCCACAAGACCGAGTGGCACAGCTAGAGTGGAGCAGGAGGTATCTGTCAGTGCTGGGTGTTGAGAACAGCCGATTGTATGAGCTGCGGTTACAGGTGCCTGAAGGTGCTATGGAGCGTGAAGAGAAGGACCTGCGGGAAATCATGGACTCCTTTCGGGTTCTGAAACTGGAGGCCTAATTGTAATTTATTTAGTTTGCAGTTAGCTTAGTGTGTGGTATGACTGGAACTGTGACTGGTCATTATGCACTATACTTCTTTGTCAGTTTGTTTAGGCTTAACTTTGTTCTTGAGCTTCAGTAGGCAACCCAACATGTTATGAGGGATTGTGGCAAAGCAATCTGGGTGTCCATTCTAGAGTGAATCTCTTTTAATGGACAAATTTTGAAAGGAATTTTTTTTCTGAAGCAGTAGCATGACACTCAGGGATTTCAAGCATTTGTATATGAGCTTCATGACTTTCATTGTTGTCCTGTTGCCGACAATCCTGTGTTCTTGTTTTCTGCTCACTTCTTTTTTGGGTTGTGAATCTGTATTTCTAAGCAGCATTGGCACTCCTGCAAAGTCATGTCAGCAACCATATACAGGTAAGTGTCAATAGCTTGAAACTTGAAAGTCCCCTTTATGTGGTTTTATGCAACAGCTAAATTGGAGGAGCAAATGCATAAAGTGGGCCTTCTGGAGGCAGCAGGTAACATGTGCAGGGCAGCACCTTGAAGCATGAGGTACAAAGTTTGGGTATAATTCTGGCATTGCAACCTTACTTTCATGTGGCATCTTCTTTTTGAGAGGAAATTAATATTCAGGTTCAGAGATGAAGAAACCTTGTAGATATATATAAACAAGGATGGAAATCCATCCACAAAAAGTACAAGGCATGTCTAGCAAATGTAAACACATGAAAGGAAAACCATGACCATCAAAACAGTAATAAAATGGAAGATGAGATGCTAAAAGGGCATCCTCTGCCACAAATCAGCTAGTGACGGAGGTGCAGTAGCTGGTCTGTGTGGAAGAGATGAAGAAAGAAATGAAGAACTATAACTAAGCATGCCAGCTCGTTGGAGAATTGTGATGGCTTGCACACGTTGTAGGGCTATTAACACTCGTTGCCTATAATGAAATATAAGCATCAAAGGTACCAAGGAGGTCTGATGATGGCAAGTCATACATGCATGTACACAAGAAGTAAAAAAGGAATCAAAATGATGATGGAAACAATCATAGATCTCAATGGTAAGGGGAATGAAATCATCTCCTGGCATTCGCTTTGTGTAAGATTATGCCTTGTCTTGAGTGACAACTATCATTGCATGTGTTATTGTTGTAAAAACATGCTGCACCAAATTTGGACGAGTCGGATCGATAATGACAACATCTGCCAAGGTTTGAAAACTATCTCTTGTGATGACAATATCCACTTGTCTTCATGTGTGGCAAGGGAAAAGATGAGAAACCTCTCTCTATACATGGGCTTCATTGTTTAATGCAATAGTTGTAACAATATCTTAAAGCATATCATGGGACACAATGCACTCATTCCTACAAAGACAACGTAGCAAATGGATACCCAAATTAATGATGGTATGATCACACTAGCATTGTGAAAGATGCGTAATTGTAGGATGTGGTATACTAAGACGAATACAAAATGTTGTAAAAAAATGGGCGAAAGATAAACGAAATGAAAGAGTGTTAGGACAAGCTAATAACCAAGCCCATATTGTTGGACTTGCACAAGAACAAAGACATGTTCACATGACATTCGAAGGAACATCTACTAGAAGCAAAGTAAAGTTTTGCTCGTGTAGTTGGTCCTAAAAAAAAATTACTTTTGAAAATAGGATTGCACTACTATATTTTTGAAAAGCAAGACATGTAATCGGATGGCCTCAAGTAACAACACACAAGTATCCCATAGTGCGACTTGGAAAGGATAAATATCGATCTCTACATTACTAATAGAAAACCCCCCTTTTTCAACTAGCCCACTTTCGATTACATGTCATTTTCAACTACAAATTTTTAAATATTAAAAAAATTATTTGGGGCTACCAAATAAGTTGAACCTTTTACTCTCTTGGTGGACAATTGAAAGTAAATTTCAACTAAGGGGTCTACAATTGAATTATAGTCAAAACATCAACTAGGAAAATGACATAACTTATAATTGTGCTTCCCAAGGTGGTGTGTCGACTTCATAAGTTTTATGTACAACTACTTTGGTGAATCACAAAACATCAAAATAGATGATAAATGCCAATTGGATGGATGAAATGCAATTCAAGGGACTAATGTCTTTGTTGCAACTTTGGTTTGACTATTTTTCAACTATACTATGCAATTACAAGTCAACCTTGCAAAGAATGCATAAATTAATACAATAATTAATCATTATTCATGAATTATAAATATTAATTAATTGATTGATTACGAAATATGCAATAATTATTAATTAATTTAAAGTTATTTAATTTATATTAACAAACTAGTAGGTTTATATATTAATATTTGTCAATAATTTATTAACTACCAATTATTATTTAATAATTGGTTACTATAAAATAACTAATTATTATAAATAATTAGTTGGATAAAGTGAATTTTTTGACTAATTATTTAGATAATTAGTTATTTGACTATTCCTTATTTAATAAATTTGAAACATTTCAATAATATGATCTAATTACTTAATTAAGAGTTATGTTTAATAGTTAATGATTATTAATTAATAAATATTTAATCAACCAATGAATAATAAATTTAAAATTTTCACAAATTAAATTGTCTAGTTATTATTAAAAATTAATTAAAACCCATTGAATATTTAATTAATGAACTAATCAAATTTTTTCTATATATATTATTTATTTATTTATTTATTTATTTATTTATTTATCAGTTGATATTTCTAAATATAAAGTAATAATGTAATTATTAATTTATTAATATTTATTAAATTATGTGATAGTTAGTTCTTATTGATAAAAAAAAAATTTAATAACTAATAAATATTAATTAATTAATAGTTAGTTAGTTAATTATCAAATTAGAAATTAGAAATTCATGAGTTAAATTATTTAATTAATATTAATGATGAATTTAAACTGATTTAGTTTCTACAAATAATTTAATAAGTTAGAAATTTAATCATTTATAGTCAATATTGAAAAATCGCCAATTAGTTAATAATTTATTTTTTAAATAGTAATTTAAAACCTAATTTTTTATTTAATTATAAGATCACTAGCATTTTAAAAGGTTTATTTTCAGAGGTAAAAATAAATTTAAAAATAGAAATTTTAATAAACAGAAAATTATGTTATTTTATAGGTAATTTCCAAATAATTAAATACATTAACAAATTAATGATTAATTTGTGAATTGATTAATTAATTATATATTAATTATTTAATTATTATGTGTTTATTAAATATCTAATACCTACCTAGCTAATCACCTAATTAGTAATTAGTTATTTAGTTAATGTATATATATATAGTATATTATATAACTAATTCCTTAAAAGGTAGTTAATAAGTAGTTTCTAATTAGCTATAAAAATACATAGTTAAGTAGCTAGTAGTTACTTTTAAGTACTTACTAATTATTACCTTATATGTATTTTCTAGCTATTACTAATTATTAAGTCTCTAGTTTACCTATGCTAAGCATTGGATAAATATTAGGTGATCTAGGCCTAAGCATGGTTTAGATTGTTTAATCTAAGTGCATATTTAGGTGCCACATTAGGCACTTAATTAACCTTAGGTGATTAGCTATTAATTATTTGCCTAAGTTATGATCATATTATAATATTATTAATTATTATTAATTATTATAATTATAAAAATGTTACTAACCTAGCTTATAACTAATTGCAATAACATTTGAGAATTAAAATTATTACCTACTATTAGTTATATAAACTACTATTATACTTAGATTAATATTATACCTACCTATTTAAATAGTATTACAAACTACTAATAAGGTTAAATACTAGTAATTAGATACCCACCTATTATGTACTTATAGGTACCATACTAGGTATTTACTAAATACTTAATACCTACCTCATTACTTATTTAGTTAGTAGGTACTTAAAGTATAAGGTAGTTAAGTACTTAGTTAATAAGTAGTTAGGGTTTAAAGTTAAGGTTTAGTTAGCTACTAGGTACCTACCTATTAGATACTAACTAGCTAGGTAGTTAATACCTACCTTTAGGTACCTACATAATAGGTATTTTCTAACTATTACTAATTAAATTAAGTATCTAGGCTACCTATGTTAAGTATTAAATAGGTATTAGGTGGTTTAGGCTTAAATGCCACTGTCTTTAACTTTAAGCCCAATTTAGGTGCCACACACATTACATTAGTTAGTAGGCTAATAATTATTAAACCCCTAGGCTACTTTTGTTAGGTTTTAGATAGGCACTCCTAGGTGCCACCTTGTTTAACTTTAGCCCAACCTAGGTGCCACATATGCTACATCAATTAGTAGGTTAGGTTAATTGATAAGTTTAATAAGTCAGGTTAATTGATAAGTTTAAAAAGTCAGGTTAATTGGTAATAAACTAGGTTAGATAAGTAGTTAGGTAGTACTAGTTAAATAAGTAGGTTGCTAGGTAGTTGTTAATAAGTCATGTTGATTAACTTGCAATTGGGTTATAACTAGTTAGGTTGTAAATTGGTTACAATTAACGTAGAATTGCCCATGACTAATCGGCAGCGTACCAAACATTTATTCATATCTTTCTCATCTCTTCTTCATTTTGAGTGATTTAAAACTTTATGAAATCACTAAATTAAGCTTTATAATTCACCTTTGAAGTGCATAGACAAATAGAGGAGTAATTGAGAAAGAGCTAGAAAAATAAAATACAAAACACGTTTTTTCAAGATACAAAATGCACTTTTTTCTTTTAAACCCCTCCGACTTTCAAAGTCCATATCTTTCTCATTTCTTATTAAATTTTAGCAATCTAAAGTGCTATGGGAATGCCACCTTACGTTCTACAAATCATCTTTGATCTTTAAAAGCAATGAAACAACGTCCTAGAACTGTTTTCAACATTCAGGAATAGGCTTGCAAGTGTTCAACATTTTTTATTTTGACCCCCCCTACTTTGGGGAGCCATAACTTTTGCCAAGAGAAGGACTTTGATTCATCTTTGGACGCCATAAAAAAATAAGATCCTTGGATTTTGTCGAGCTCTGAACCCCTAAGTAATTGTTCACTAGTTGTTCTACCTTAATTTACAACTAAACTATTTATCCCATATTGTTTGTTTTCCATGATAAGTTTCCAAAGTATATAACATGTGAATTAGAAATGTTGGCAAAGCTCAAAAAGTTTTACATTGTTCAATAGCCATTCGAGATGAACTAATCACAAAAGTTTGACCTTAAAGGTTAAACTTAAAATGAAAAAGTAAATTGTTAATTAAGTGGCATTTGGCTTAGGTCTAGGCTTAGTCTAGGTCTGGGTTTGGCTTAATCTAGGCTTAGCCTAGTTCTAAACCTAGCTTAGGTTTGGGCCTAGCCTAAGTCCAAACTTAATTTAAGTTTGGGTCTAGTTTAAGTTAAGCCCTAAGCTAGGTGATATGTAGCCCTATGTGAGCCACATGGCAACAAATTATTTATTAAACATTGGGGCCACGTGTCAACAAATTATTGGTTAGATGTTGGTGCCATGTGTCAACAAATTGTTGGCTAGACTTTTTACTTAACATAATCCAAAACATAATCAAAACATAGTTGGAACACAGTTGAATTTCAACTCAAATTTTGATGATGTCATGATTTGTCGGCAAATGAAGTTCATCCACTGGGAAGTTAAAGTTGAAAACAACTTTCAACTATAATGGTGGAATCATTTCCAACTTAAATGGTCAAAAGTGGCTATTATTGTGGTGTTAACACATGGCCGTCACTTTCAATTGCAATTTCATTTTCGATTTATACTTTTTGACTCTTATGGTTAGCAGTTGAAAAAAATAATTTGTAGTTTAAAGGGTCATTTTCAACTATAATTATAAGTTGGAAACATAATAAAAAAAGGGGGGGTTTTCTACTAATGCATGTGCCACTGCATCAAAAAAAGTAAAGTGGTCATCTTACTAGAAACGAAAGACTAGTGCAAGAATGATCAAAGCCCAAATCCTAAAAAGGCGGGGGCAACACGCCAGATCATTAAAGGAAGGTCTAGCCCCCCAAAGAAGTAAGAAAAGTGACCTAACAATGAGCCAAATGGCCCCTTATATGCTAAAAGATCCTGACCCTAATAGTTTTTCTAACATAAATATGGTACGAGCATCAAACTTAGTATAACACTACAAGATACCTGGTGATGGAAATATAATATGCTATAGGTAATTTGGCTGCTAAACATAACAAAGTGAAAGCATTGCAAAAGTTGCTTAAGGATCTACGAGCATAGGAGGGCTAATGATCATGTTGAAGTCCTCCTGGAATGCCTCTATAATAAAGGATTGCACAAATTGCAAAGAACTTAAAATACAAAGACCAAACTCAAGTGTAAGAAAACTTGGAAGAAATGATATAAATTGGTTTAACCCCCGTCAATACCAAACTACACACTTCGTCAGCTGCATTGGAAGTCTTAATGCTCCAAATTTTTCCTATAATTGAACATGTAACACATTCGAGGCAAGACCAACTATGTGCATATCATTTGCCAATGAAAGAAAAACACATATAGAATGGGTTACTACAATAAAACATAGAGTGCGAAAATGAGCTAGTGCGAACAACATTCCTCCCAAAGGATCCTCCTATCGTGGACCTGATTCGGATAAAATGATAATGAGATCTTCGTGCCTAAAAGCCTCTAAAATATAGTGGAGATGGGTGTGCGTTAAACCAACGAACAAATGTGAAAAATTGATTTAAGGTGCTGGTAAAAAACCATAATTCCTTAAAAATAGTTGTTTGAGATATTGAATTAAACGTGTTTCAAACATCCACTTGTAATACTGCCCACTCCAGATGTAGATCCAACATAGCTCTAACCCCATGAACCATTATTTCACACCCACTCGGCATTGCCACCCCAAACTGGTGTGGACAAAAATGCTCTACAAATGTATCCTTGAACTAAATAGCCAATGTGCGAATGACTAACCAATAAATCACCTCTATAATCATGATGGGTTGAAATGCCTTCGACTTATTTCTCCAAAACCAATAGTCGTAATGCAACAAGTGGACATGATACTAATGGACGAACATGACCACAAATGATGTGTCCACATATCTCAAAAAAAAATCAAAGCCACTAACATAATCATCAAAGACAAAATAATCCCACAAAAGCTCATACACCATATCCGAAGGACCACCAAATGAAAAACGTGGAGAATGTGTCAAAGCAAAAATAAATGCCTTTCTATCCAAAACAAGATCCATTTTTGGATGACAATTGTTGACAAAAGGGGGGAGGTCAACCTTAGCCAATGGATGAAGATGGCAAAGGGCCACAATGGTCTCAGCTGATGGCGTGGCAAAAGTGTTGGGGGCCAGTGCATGCATTAGTCAAAAATATTCCCTTACATGAACAAGTGCATGTGTATGACACAATCGTGTTGATGGAAGTAGAATAGGATCTGGTGCCATGTTTGAAGATATTTGGGAAACCAACACCCATGCTTTAATTATGTGATCTTCTTGTAATGTCTCCAAGTCCCCTGCCATGTATCGACACAAATGGGGATGCGTCTCTTAGTGGCCTTTCTCACCACCCCGTGGTAGAAATGACAAGCACCAAAAATGAAAAAGCAAAAATGTATGTCAAGCTATTATGTCAAATGGATCGATGGCCAACCGAGCTAAATGGATGCAGAAAGCACATTGAACTTCAACACGAAAAACATATGGAATGTGATAGCATGAACAGGGATGTGGTAAACCAAGGTGGAAAACATCAATGATATTTAATGATGTAATCCATATCCAAGCCGAAAAAGGATGAGAAGATGGTAATGCCAAAGCCATCAACACCTTGAAAGCTGATGACTACATGTGTGTGGTGCATGATGTCTAATGATGTGTTAAACCTACTCTTGTTACATATAAGCAACCACAACCGGGACAAGGAACATGCAGGCGCTTTTAATGGATGGGCCCCTGGTGTAGGTATAAATGATTGAGGAATAGCCCATTGTTGATGAGGTAGAAAAGGTGTGGAATGTGTGACGAACTAGGTGTAATTGAAGAGACTAGATGAAGCAAAATAGATGCACATGCACATAAAAGTTTGAGCAAGGACAAAAGTTGTAATTGCATGTAGCATCAAACTTCTTCAGAACCAAACAAAGTTTTTGTCCTCCACTGGGTATGTTTGTTTAGTGAGACTTTGTGTTTGCATATGGAAAGGAAAGAAATACTACAAACAAATGACATAAAAACTTTTGTAAGTTTGATACTAAATGAAAAAGATATTTTATTCCTCAAGAACAAAAATGGTGCATGATCTACGAACATTGTTTGTTACTAAAGACAAGGAAGAAGATAACCTAATAACCTTGTGATAATATTTTTCAGAGAAGGACAACAACTCCCCTAATATGTAAACTTGCACATTTGGAATTGAGATATTTGATAGCCCATTGTTTCTTGTACTTGTTTCATTTGTTTGCAACAATTGGATTTGTCCTTGCAAGAGGCTTTGAAAGTTGTTCTTGATGTACGACTAAAAAAAAACGCACTACTGTGTATAGAAGAATCTACAAAAGATGGTTAAAGAACGCCCCAACACCACATCCAAAAGATGAGGCATCATCATCAAGAGAATGAAACAAAGGAGGGATCCCAAATGAGCTCCAAACCTTGGAAGATTGAACCTAATGTCAAAGGCAAAGTAATCTCTAGCCAAAAACACTTGTAGATATCAATACATCTCCCCATGCAGCCTGCGATGCAATCTACAAAAATAATTATTATGCAAAAACTTGCAATCACATCATCATCATCATCATCATTTGCTTCCATTGCATGGTTATAGTGACAACAACTAAAGATACTTTTGCAGCCCAATAATGGAAGAGTAGTGCCCCCATCAAATGAACTTCAATAAAATCACTAGAAACAAAAAAAATGGAAAAAATAAATGCAAAGAAATTCCAATATATTTTATGATCTCCAAAAGGGTTAGTATGATGAGGGACTGCAGGTGAATAATTGCTCCATATGTTGAAACACAAAGACATTGGAAGCAAGCAATAGGTGGTGTTGCCGCCACTATCGCCTATTGTTGTAGATATTGTTGTTGGGATTGTGATGTGGAACGAATAGTGGACAAAAGTGGCCAGGGTTTGCATCCTTTTTGTAGCCATGTCCACATGACATTCAAGCTCCAATTGTAGAATGAAGGAAAGAGCTTTTACTTCCAAGTTGCAAAACAAATTGTTCAACTTCACATAAAGAAACACAAATGATCGATCATTATGTTTCTTCTCATATAAAATGTTGCTTCTTCACGCACAACCCCATCAGAGAAACAAACAAACAAATCTCAAAGAAAGTCACTCAAGCACAATAACATCAGATCTTTCAAGAAAGGACACCTTTCCTTTCCTTTTTCTTAATCCCCCTATCTTCAAAAAATCCTTGAGAAACAACCCACATCTGTTTTCTCCCTTTTTTGCTCCATTCTTCTTCTCTATCCATCTTACAATAAACCTTATTTTTCTCACAACAAATTAAACTCATTCTTCTTCTAGTATAAAATTTCCAATGAAAGACATAATTCTTGTAACAAGAACTTCTTCTTCTACTTCTTCTACTTCTTCTTCCCCAACAAAAAACAAAGTTGTTGCAAGAGGAGCTTCTTTGTGTTCATCATCATCGTCTTCTTCCTTCCCTATATAATCTCCAACAAAAAGCAAAGTCATCACAAAGCTTCTTCTTCTTCTTCTTCTTCTTCTTTTTTCCTTACAAAATAACATAAGACAAAGGTATTAGGATAGCTTCTTCTTCTTCTTCTTCTTCTTCTTCTTCTTTCCCTACAAAATAACATAAGACAAAGGTATTAGGATAGCTTCTTCTTCTACTTCTTCTCCCCCTACAAAATCTCCAACAAAATACAAAGTTGTTGCAAAAAGGAGCTTCTTCTTCCCTACAAAATCTCCAACAAAATCAAAATTGTTACAAGAACAAGAACAACAAATTATCCTTTTTTTCTTCTTATGTTGCCCCCTAAATCTCCAACAAAAGACAAGTTTGTTGCAAGAGATTCTTATTTTTATTATTATTATTCTACAAAATCTTCAACAAAAGAAATGTTGATGCAAAAGGAGTTTTTTCAAAGCTAGATGGGGTGTATTTAGTGTCTTGCCAATGAAATTAGCAACTACCCAATATTGTTTTTTATCTCATTCCTATGTAGAGCTTTGTAAAACAACATTTTTTTTGGGGGTTGGGGGATCACTAAGTAGGTAATAGGAACCTACTAGGTAAGTAATAGGTATTTACCTACCTTCATGATAAGAAGAAGAAAAAAAAATCCAATTTTTCTTCAAAGAATAAAAAGTTTAGGATCTTTTAAACTTGTTGCTAAACAATTTGGTAATTTATACATTGAAAAACACATTGCCGAATTAATTTTTTGTAGCATTCAATAATAGGAGTTGGAGATTGTAGACCCAACAAAACACTTTTGTTATAACTTTATTCAAAATTGAAAAATTGGCATTCATGAATTGTTGTTTCACAATTTTGCATGGAAAATTTTGTGAAAATGGGTAGATAGGTAGGTAAATATATAGGTAAGTAAGTAGGATAGTTAAATATTGTGTACATAATCATAATTAGGTATTATACCTACCAAGCTATATCACATGTGTAACCTTCATTTTCAAGTCCATCATTCAACTATCCAATAATTATTATATATTTTTAATTCATTTTATAGTAAAAATTGATTTTTTGAAATTTCAACAATAATTATATAGGTAATTTCTTTTGTAGGTTCTTTAAACTTTCTGAACCTCTAACATAAATGAAACCTTTTACAACATTTTGTATTGCTTATGATTCGTTCAAACTTATAGTTAGCAATGAAAAACTAGGGCCTTAAATTAGGTTAATGTTCGTTGACAAGGCATTATAGGGGTTTTTATTTATTGACAAGTTACATTAACTTTTTATTACCTATTGTCGTTCAAACTTACTAACTTTTTGTATGTAGATACCCTATCATTTAAAGGTAATGCATCTTTGTTCATGATGTGCGCCCAAAAGTTAACAATTGACATCATGTCATGATTTTGGCAAAACGTCCTTGTTGCTTTTGAACTTGCCTTTTTTTTCCCATTTTCCAATGGATTGTTTATCTTCTTCCTCTATGTTGTCTTTTCCTTTATGTTGTTTCTAAACTTCTTTTACATCGTTTGTCATTTCTAAAAGTTTTAAACTTTTGCAACATCGTGATGTTCTCCTCCAATTTTTTGAAGATTGTTGTTATCAATAAGCTTTCATAGTTGAAGGTTGTTGTCAAGAAGCTTTGAAGATTGCTATTGTCAAGAAGTTTTCACAGTTAAAAGTTGTTGTTATTAAAAAATGTGTCATCTTGAATGTCATTATTATTTTTCTATGTATTTTCATTTTCATTGTGCTTCAAACATTTGCAATATCACATGATTTTGATAAACTTGCCCATTGGAACATCTTCTATCAACATGGCGTTACATGAATTTGTTTTTGCAATGAATGTAGCGTTTAGAAACCACAATTGTTGGCCATGGGGAGAAGAGGTGTCTCAGGTCATGGTGGGCTCCAGGGATTGGTGTGGCCTCATGTTTGTTCATAGTGCAATCAATTGCACACAAATTCACATTTTGAAACCCAATGGTGTTTTTTCTTCAAATTATTTTTCCTATTAGTCCAAAATTCATAACATGCAACTACAAGCAATGGTTGATCATTATAAGTGTTTTGTAATGTTTTTGTGGAACTACTGAAATCTATGAACAATTCCAAAGTTTTGTGACTATCTAGCCTTTACCAAAAAACAACCTACAATGGCCTCTTCGATTTTGAACATGAAGCACAAGATGGAATTTGCCCTTACATTTTGGGGGACAAGGGTTATCTGTTTCTTCTAATATGGCTCATGATTCCCCATAAGCAAAACATAAATGTTAGGCATACTATTTTAGAAGTAGCCTACAACAAACATTATTCAAGGCAGAGGAGTCTAATTGAGAATGCCTTTGGGATATTGAAGAAGACGTTCAAAGAACTTATGTTGAAAAACAATTTGCATATCCTTTCCATGCTTGATGTTGTTAGCTATTGTCTTATGTTGTACAATCTCATTTTGGATGGACAAAATGTTGATGTGAATATTTTGATGTTTTAGTTGGACCAAGAAGATCATCAAGCTAGAACAAGACACCTTTAAAATAATATAATGGATGTAGATGCAAGATTCAATGAAGGAGACCCTACTTTAGAAGGTAATGAACTTTTAGGATCTAGCCAACGACTAATTCTTTAAACATTTCTAAAGAACAAATGAACACATAGAAAAATATGAACAAAACATTTTTGAATTGAAATGGAAGGGGGAAATGACAATTTGATTCCAAATGACTCGCTAAATTGAGTTATCACATCTAACTTAAAGGTAATCATGCTCAAATTAAATTATTCTTTGTCGTATGAATTGTTAGCATCCAACTCTCCATTTGTATTTTGATTGTTCAGCATTCGTTTTTCAGTAGATAACAATTCAAACATGTGAATTGGTGGTGGCATTTGTGTTTTATCTTGGATGAAAGTGTGACAAAGTGCAAAACTCAAATTGGATAGAACATTCTCCATGTTTTTGTTCATCTTGTAATATTTTTTGTCCTTTTCCTTCCCTCTTTCTTTTAAATATTTCAAATGTGCGTTGAAAGTATTTTCCTTAAAATTTGGTGCAATTCTTGTCAATGTCTAACTGAATAGTGTTGATTTGGTCCATGGTGTCCACAATGTTTTTGTTATGGTTATATGTGCTCTCAATGATCAACATGAAAATCAATGTCCATTTCTTCCTTACTCATGTACTCCCCAAAGTTGTCCTTGTGGCATGCATTGGCTAGTTATTGCCTCTCACAGGTGTTATGAAATTTGAAAAGTCACCAAGGTTGATGATTATGGGATGTTGAATATTACATAATGTAGAAGATTATGAGATATCATTTAGATTGATTGCATCTTTTGGAATAGCTTTGTGATTCCGTGTGAACATTAAACAGTGAACATGATGTTCATTTGCTGAGCATCCTAACTGTCATTAAGAACATTGTCTTCTCCCAATAACTTTTGCATGAAAAAACAAGGTGATTGCATAGAAAAATGTTCCTCTTCTTTTTCTTCATTCTGTTGTACATAAATTTCATCTCCTTGTGCATTGAGGTCTCTCACATGTATAATAACATTGATGTTTTTCCCCTTAAAATGCATGAATAACATTGTAGCACTCCTCATTGAATTGCTTTGCCAATTGAAATATATCACACTTTTCCATGGACAAATCCTAATGGGATGTATTATGACTAGTCCTTTTGTAGTAATAAAAAATCCTCTTATAGTCGCCATTGATACAATTCCAATTGTCCTTGCACTATACATCTTTTCATTTCTTGGTGTTTTTAAATTTGTTTCTAATTACAAGTTTTTTGACATCTTTTCGACCTTTCAATTGTAGGAATCATGTTGGATCTTAGATCAACAAGATGCTTCAAGTAGATGTGTTCTTTGCCTTTTCCTTTTGCATTTTCTATTGTATTGTTGCTTGAATTGTTCATTACATCCTGAGCCTCCATTTTAAACTAAATTGTTGTAATGATTCAAAATGAAATGTTTAATATGGAATTGATGTTTTCTATAAAAACAATAGAGATGATGTACTGGTAATTGTAAATATGATGTTTATTGCATAAACACTAGAAATGATATGTTGGTAATTGTAAATATGATGTTTATTGCAAAAACAACATATATGATATGCAGAGATTTGATGTTTACTTCATAGATAATATTGATTACATATATGATGTTTGTTGAAGAGGATTGTGTTGCCAAAAACAATAAAGGTTATAAAGATGATGTTTGTTGAAAAGATGCTATGACCAAGGTTGTTGTTGTAAAAGGATGCTGCTGCCAAAGATTTTGCTACCAGAAATGCTACTTTAGAGACATTTTCAATGATATATTTCTTAAATATACCTATGTGTCGAAAGGTTAAATTCAAATTCCACTAACAATTTTTAGCTTTAAGTCCATTAAATAAAAACTAAAACCTAACACATGACATCGTGTTGATGCAAATTAAATGAACATTGACTTGCAAATATATGAAAGTTGCAAGTGTAACATATGTAGTGCCCACAATAAACATAATGATATGAACAAAAAGGTGTTTAATGGTTGAATTGATGGAAAATCCAATACAATAAAAACATTATGCTCTCAATATTATAAAGTGAATAAAAGTCATTGAACATATGAAGATACATTTACAATCCCAATTCCTTTCATTGGCATCATTTTACCTTTCTTCAATTTGTTTTGCAAACATAAAAAAATGAGTAAAAAACTCAAAAATCCATAAGATATGGCCATGGAATTTTTAATAACATGTGATTATCTTTGAAGAATTTACACATATGTTTGATACAAAAGCCTTTTTTGTATATAAGAAAAATTGTTTTTTTTCTTGGTGAATTATCACCATATTTTGAAATAGTAAAAATGGCCAAAAAAAATGCCTTTCAAGATTTATGGAAATGTTTTCATAAAGTTGCCCCAAAATCACCATGACCCTAGACATGGTAACCAAATCTTGCAAATGCCAAAATGTCATGTCACCTTTAACCACCATTAAAAAAAGGTTCAATTTGTTAGTAGCACAAAGGCCAAAGTGTTACATCACCTCAATTAATAGAAGAAAGGTTTATTTTCACAAACAACACATTGAGAGTAGAAAGCTTCACTTCAAATTCAATTTTATGGGTCATCAAATTAGCTGAACATTAATAGTGCAATTTGCAAGTTCACCAAAATAGATAACTTATTTCCCCAAGTTTTTTTTGCATAACACGTTCCATTCAATACTTAATGTTTTCTTGACAACAAGGTTTGATGGTAGTGATTTAAAAATTCAAAGCAAGTTGTAGTTGGATTGCAATTTGTAACATTTCAATGTAGGTTGACCCTTTTATGGACGTGTTTTTTTCTTATTGCTTGTTAATGATTTTTTTTTTGTGACAGGTAGCCATTAACAATGGTCAAATTGAACTTCAATGCTATAGCCTAATAGGTTACAATGTTTTATAGTGATCTAGACCTACACAATGCAAGGCTCAAGCTATTTAAAGGTGGCCCATGGCATGACCAATATATAAGGCATAACCTTCTTTAAGCTTTTGTTGAAATACAAGTTGTAGTTCTCCACATCATTGGGCCAATGGGCCCATGTGCTATCCTTTCATCTTTTTTTCTTCATTTTATGTCTATTTAGTTTGTCAAAATTGAAGGATGGTTTGCATCTTACATGTTGTTTGATGCATCAAACTTTTAACTCAATGTTTCATGTTGAACTTCATCAATCCACAAATCTCATTACTAAAGTTTTAGTGTCCTCTTTGTCTACAGTTGCCACTAGTGTCTTTATGCATTGCTTGTAGTCACCTTTGCAACAAAAGATGCTTCCATTACAATTATCAAATTTCAGGTCAATTTTTTTTGTTTGAGGTCAAAGTTTAACATTTCAAGTTCAAGTTCAAGTCCTTACATTTCCATTTCAAGTCATTCCTTTTGTTCAACCAACAATCCATTTGAACCTAGTAACTCCAATGTAAACAAATCACCTCTCTTCAAAAAACCTATAAAATTTTACAATTAATAAAGTTTCCCGAAACACAAATGGGTTCCAAGATTTCCTTGGGTTCTTGTGTATAACTAAATGGTGTAATGTTTCAAATGAAGTGAGGACCATTTGTTTTATGACTGAGAAAAAAAGACAAGTTTTAGTTGCCCAAGTTGGATACCCTCTAAAAACATATCATGGGTCATCACAAGGAAATTGTTGTCACTAACTAGTGTTGATGTTGGAGATGGGTTTTATAACAAAAATTCAATCTATGTAACAAAATGAAAAGGAATATATGTGGGTTGAGACAATGGGTTAGTCCTTAACATGGTTTAATATGGAGATCATGCATGCTCCAAAAAGAAACTAATAGTTTAATTTGTCAACATATTTCATTTGTTAAGTCACAATTAACCTCAATGACAAAATTTGTTGCAAGCCTTGCTTTGAGGTTGCCACAAAACCATGAAGGAATAATGAATGTGAAACCAAGCCAAAAAACAAAGCTGAAACTTGGCTTTCAATCTTATATATTAAAGCAACAGTGGTGTCTGTCTATCTGTCCGAGCAGTTCCTCCAAATGCCCCATCCCCAGATGTAACTAACTCCAGAGAAAAAAGAAATCAGGGGTAGTTTGATTTTTTGAGGCGCTTCCCCAGATGTAACTTCCCCAGATGTAACTGACTCTAGAGAAAAAAGAAATCAGGGGCAGTCTGATTTTTTGAGGCAAAAGATTTGGTAGACTAGAAAAAAAATATTTAGGCCTTGGACAACCCAGAATTTTTATTTTTTATTTTTTGTATTGACCAAGACTACCTTTTGTTTCTTTTAGCTACTGTCCGTCCCGATTAAGGGGATGGATGAAATGTTCGTCCGGCTTGATGAAGGGACGGATTTTGGGGAAGCTTTTTTTCTTTTAGCTACTGTCCGTCCCAATTAAGGGGATGGATGAAATGTCCATCCGACTAGATGATCACAAAATAATAATAAAAAATAAAAAATAAAAAAGTTAAAAGTTTCTAAAAAAAATTAAAACGCTAACCAAGTTTAAAGAAATCGGGGGACTTCATAGTGGCCAAAGGTCATGGGCACCCACTAGTTATACAAGAATCAACAATGGGCAAAATCCCATAATGTTGATAAAAGTAGTGATCTTTTTTAAGTGCGGAAGAATGCCACAACCTTATATTGGGTTTTCAACCAAGTTTTAGGAAGGACAACAAAATGACATCCTTGGGATGAAGGAAACGAAATGCTTCCAAGTGGAATCAAACGAAACAAGAAACTTGTTGTGACCATAATTTTGAACTTGTGACCAAGGCTAAAATATGGAAAGGGAAATGGTTTTGAAAAATTTCCTTCAAATCAAATACACTCCACAATTGTGGGAGAGTGTAAGAAAGTGAGTCTCAACACTCCCAATTCACACTTTTGGATGTTAAAGTCTTATCATGTTCCAAATGTTTAGAAAAAATTTTGGTCCTCAACCAAATTGGGAACTTTTGAGATTGTTGAAAAGGTTTTAAAAAACAAATATTCAAAGTGAACCGACATTCCCAATCTGGAGATCAAAAACATAATTCATGGCAAAATAGGAGGTTGGATATGAATAAAATTATAGAAATAATGAAATTTGGAAACATAATGGTACCAACAATCAAAGATATATCAATTTACTTTTTTCCATAGTAAATTCATTACCACCTATTTCTTCTCACACACATCAAGCCCATTATATTCTTTCTATTTTTCAAAAATTAAAATTTTGAATTTTGCTCCAATATCCCACTTTGCATCTTTGCCAATGAAAACTAGCACCACACACACTAACACAATCATAACAAGAAACTTTATAATCCCCCACAATAAATTGCATTGTTAAATAACCTACACAATAATTTTCACTACACTATTTGTGTTTTACTATTTGATATGATCAAATTGATAGTTTTGCAATCCTTAAGGTTGTTTAAATGAAGGGGTGTACAAACACACTAGGAGTGTCTAGAATTTGACATTTGAAAATTGCCAATTATGTAACAAACCTCTTTTACCAAATTTCATTAGTTCACCAACACAAGCCTTCTAGGAAAGTGTGTGTGAATGGTACAAACACACAAGTGGGGGTCATGTAAAAAATACATGACCCCCCTTCCACCCCTCCCCACCCCCCCAAACCATTTAGACATTAACCATTGAATTAGTAGGTTAGACTTTACATAAGACATCAAATTAAAAATTTGCAAACCTTACACTACAACAAAAACATGTCTTTTTTGCAATTAAATTGTGATTAAGATGATTATAAAGTCATTGTTATTTTACTACCATTACTCATTTTGTCTATTTTGACCAACTCAAAAGTACCAATGTCCATTTTGATTAAGTTCAATTTTTTGCTTTAGTCAAAACAAACATTATAAACAATATGTGGACCTTAGGGGACCTAAGTGGAAATCTTAGTGCTAGCACCATGACTTAATTCAGTTATTAAAATGTGACTAAGATGGTGACTAATCATCATGTATGACTACTGTGACTAAAACATGTTACTTTTGCTATCTTATATAACACCACGATAAAAATGTGTCATTTTTTTGGTCTTATGTGGCATTGTATACAATATATTTACTTTTTAATTAATTGTAATTATGAATTAAAAAACATGAAATTCTATAATCAACCTATAATTTGTACTTCACACATGAAATGAAATTAATTCCATAATGTAAATATATAATTATAGTATTTAAATTAAAAACATTACATAGGAAATGTTGACATAAGTACTTTAAATGAATGTCGTGTCTTTACATTTGATATAAAACCATTACTTATAAATGAAAACTAACAATGAAATTATATACACGTGAAAGTCATCATTAATTTTCATGCATAGAGTTAATTTCATCGTGAAATTTAAGTATCAATTGATCAAATGAAAGTGTGATGTATTTGAATTTATGGCCAATTTTTAAAAAAGCTCTAATGTTATGAAATTTGAAAAAAACACACTATAGAATTAATTAAAGTGATGAAATTAGAAAAATTCAAAAAATAGATCTAATGTAAATGAATTGATTTGAATTAATAACCCCAAATTGAAATTCATAAAATAATACTTGATTTTCTCAAAAAATATTAAAATTATTTTTTTAAAATTATATTGCATTATTAAGTTTCTTACAAAGTAAAAAAAAAGTAATCAAAATAAATAGTGAAATAAACTAAATTAAAGAATGAAATGAAAGTAGGTAAGTAGGTAGTAGATAGGTAGGCAAGTTTTAAACATGTATGTAGGTAAGCCATAGATAGTTCATAAATAAAAATGTAGGTAATATATAGGTAAGTAGGTAGGTATTACAAGTGTGATAACCACCACACACCTTTTAGCTACCTATTAATCAAGAATTACCTACTACCCTACTACATATGAACTTAAAATAATTATACTATAAGATTTTAATGTGTGAAATTTTAAAAATAGATGTGTTTATATTTATGTGATTACAAAACTTATCACCACAAAAGATGGTAGTCAAGTGGTTAAAAACTTGTCATATGGTTGTGGAGATGAAGGTTCAAGTCTCATTTTTGACATCCTATAATTGTGACTAAAATTAGTCATGTTGATGCAACAAGAAAAAAATTAAAATTATGTACACACATGGTTCTAATGATGTGTCATTGGTTCAACAAAACTATCAATAGTCATGCCAAATAATAATAATAATAATAAAATGAAAAATTTGCATCTTACACAACTAATCTTTTTCACAATTCATGAAATTAAAGATAATATTAAAAATTGGGGCATTGTAGTGACTTGTTAAGAAAATTGGTAGAATTTTTTTACATCATTCTATGTGTGTGTGTGTGTGTGTGTGTAGCCATGTAAAATAACGCATTTGTCAAAATAGACAACATAAAATTTAGTTTAAAAATGTAGGGAAAAAAACACGATTTATTATAACATTGTATCATTTTACTTGACAAATCACAAGGCAACTTCCAAATAAATTGTTAAAGTCAAAATCCATATTATATTTCAATTGAACCTTCATATTTTAGTTGGCCTTTTTTATTGATAATAATGAATTTTTCTACTTGTGTTTTTTAGAACTATTTATTACAAAGGAATTATACATGATAAACACATCTCATAATATCAAATAAGTCCAAAAATACATCCTTTTTCTGTCCAAAACTACCTATCACATGTTTGTTTATGATATGTTTGTCCATTAGACAACAATTTAATGTGACTTTCTACCAAGAACCTTAACTTGACTTTCTAATATGATCCAATGCATTGCAAGATGATTTCAAGATGATTCCATAGTGCCTCACAACAAACCTATGTCAAAAGGATACACAACATTCACATACACATTTACAACATAGTTTTGTGACAAACCACATTTTGTTGAATGACAAGCTTCTAAATAACATCTAATATATTTTGCAACACTCTAAAAGGAAGACAAAAATGGTCAAAATGTAAACCCTTTTGGTATCATTAAACCCTAAAGGTTGTGAGGTGCCTTCACACTAAGGTGTAAATTTGATAGTCTTTTAATAAACATGAGTAGTCCTTAGTTGAAACCATAATTGAAAATACATAGAATAAAAAATCAAATTAATTTTTCTTCACAGTCATTTATTCAAATACATCAATCACATACGTGAAATGCTTTTGATTAATTCCTTCAATCATGTGACAATTTTCTTTTAATGACATCTTCTATGACATCTTAGGATAGCCATAACTTGAAAAAAATCATTGAAAATTAACCTTGGAACATTACAATTCACCTAGTAATGCATTTCATAAAAAATGAACTTCTTATATACCCATTTCAATACCTAGTAAGAAAATTCCTTTGTAAAATGTGATAATCATGACATCCTCTTCGGTGCACATTAAGTTGAAAATGCCATGTGCCATTACAAATGGGTGGTTGATCACATTTATGTCAACTCACATATACAATTTAGTTCCATCACGACACAAACATTTCAATAACATAATCAAAGGCATTGTGTTGTAATTACAAATGGGTGGTCAATTGTGGTAGTATCAACTCACACTATTACCAACAAGAAGTGAGTCATTGGGTGATGGATCTACCCACCATTTAAGGTAAATTCAAATTTCAAACCAACAATAGTTAAAATAGAAATGTTTCATGTTATTCCCAAAAAATGAATTCATAGTTAGCCCCAACAACATTTAGTGAACATTCCACTTCACCCTAACCACACTTGGTGACCAAATGAAAACTATATTGTTTAATATTGTTTCTTTTATAAACAAAACCAACTATATAGGCAAGGTAATATAATTATTCATTTTAATATTTTTGACTTTAATTGCATCAATTAAACATTAACAAAACTCACCTAATATTAATTTGAAATTTGAATGATCTAGAATAAGCATATAATTTTCATGTTAGCTTTTAAAATCCACATTATACACAAACCTTGAAATGAAAAAAATCTTGCACTTTATTAACATATTTGCACATTGTTTGACTAGGTTTGATCCTTGACGTTTTTGATCCATTTTGAGATGGATGACCATGCAGTCCAATTGAATTGAACTTGCTTCTATAACCCAAAATTCAAAATTTCAAGTTGCAGAAGTGTTATTTTAATCCAAAATCCGAAAACTCAAGATTTTGTTTTTCCTATTAGCAATTGAAACTTCCCCCACCAATTGTTGTCTTTGATCCCTTTAGCCCTTTATGCCTCTATCTATGCTCATGCTTTCTATTCATATACAAACTTTATGACTAGCAAAAACACAACATGAAGAATGCCATAATGTGAACACAAACACAACATGGTGAAAGTAAAAAAAAAGGAGTTAGAGGTGCACCAAGTCAAATTTTACACATGGTGTTCGTCTCTTGGTCCACTATGCATTTTTCATAAAAAATGTAAATGAAATATTGATTTTGAGACCAAATATGACTAATAATATAATATAATATTCAAATTTTTGCATTAAGATTTACATTATATTCAATTGTACAACTTTCTTTTGAACCATGATCATAAATTATAATTTAAAAAGTCATTAAGTACTTTTGAAAGTCAAAATCCAATATGGTGCATGTAAAAATAATTTTGAATGGTCCAACACATGCAACCCTCCTTGTGAAGTATATTTATACTCGCAAAAAAATTCAAAACATTTGGTGCACATTTGATAAGGGAAAAAAATTTGTTCACATCCTTATTTTAAGTGCTTTAAACATACAAAAGGACTATGGAAACGTTGAAAATTCACATCAAATTTTTCTGGTTGAAACTTTGCAACTAATGTAAATTTTTTCCAATTAAAAAATTAATTTCTTGAATTATGGTGTTTTCATGGTGATTTTGCAAACTTGTAGTGCTATAATTTTAAGCACTATCCATTCTTTGAATGATTTTTTTCTTACTTTCACTTGATACGTGACATCACTTCTTGGCTTTTTAGAAGAAACACAACATAAAATGTCACCTTTTACTCTTTGTAATGGAAAGCAAAAACGAAATGTTAAATGTTAAAGCTAAAGATTAGGATTACTATATGGAAAGCAAAACCAAAATGTTAAATGTTAAAGCTAAAAAATTAGGAATACTATAGTTATTATAGCAATGACATGCCCTTAGGCTTGTCAAATTATATCGGGGTAAATATGTTGCTAATTCCTAAAGTTGTAGCGAAATGCAACCCAAGGTGCATTCCTTAGCTCCATGCAGTTGGGGGTTAAAAAAAAAGTGTGAGAGCTTTAGGATGGAACTAGGACAAGGGTGTTAATGCAAATCCATGGATAAGTTAACTTACACTAACCAAACAAGTTAGTTATCATAAGTTGAAATCAAGTGATCCTATGATATAATCATGGGCAACTCAAAACTTTACTTGATTCACATGACCCAAACCTTTTGGAAGCGGCATCATTCTTTTCCTTATAATGTACTTTGTGATTGGCAACTAAAGCTACATTGAAAATACTATATTTTTTAGGATTTTCAAGTGGAAGTCTTGATAACTACTGAGTTACGAGTCCCACAAATTTATAACTCATGCATACAAGCTTTGATTGAGGAGCTTCAAAGGGAGAGGTTGTAGCCTTGAAGAAATATTTTTAATGCCATATTGAATGTGCAATTTGGAGGTCATTTGACCCCTATTGTTTGGGATTTAGTGGCCAAAAATCAAATTGCCAATTTGATTTTTGACCTTTCTTTTTGGTTATAGTTTGAGCTTTAGATTTCCAAATAAAGAATGTGAGCCCATTTTTTATTTTTGAGATTCAAGACCTTTTTAACAGTATTAAAAACACTTGATTTCAACAAGTTGTCATCTAGGCTTTTATCCCGAATATTTGGGACAATTTAAAATAATTTAAGATTCCAACTTCCAAAGCGATTCCCACTTGGAAGTGTTTCAAACTTGCTTCTTTTATTCTTTCCTACACTTGTGAGAATGTGTGTGAATATTAGGACATTATTTTAGCCCCAACCTTTTTTTTATGAACCCCCAATTTTGGTTGCAAGTCCAAGGCTAAGGCCACAATAAAACAATAGATAATTAACAAAATTATTTTGGTAGTGTTGAGTTGCTTACCTACCTCCCTTGCATTCAAGAGGGAATGTTGTTTAGGAAAAGAATGTAAGAAAAAAAAAAAAGAAGAAAAATAGGATCTATTAGGAGAGAGGGATCATTCAATGGAAAATGGTGTTAAAATGATGGAACTATTAAAGTGTAGTAATAGAATAATGCATGGTTTTAATAATAAGAAATAGATGTATTTGAACTTGGAGTGTGGACAAGCTGTGTGCCCATTATTGCAATTTAGGGTTTTGTTTTTTCACTTGTTTTGTTATTAAAATGTTATGGCTCATTGGAGGTGAACCCAATTGTGTTAATATGTTCTTGTTTATATTTTCTTAGTTTTTAATAGTTGTTTTTGTAATTTTATAAATATTATTGTAGTTTCAATATAAAAAATTATAGAACGCAACATTGCCTTAGTACTGTTTGTTTTGCTAATGATTACCCATTTTTATAGATCCCAATAAAGCTATTAAATATATTTTCACTAAGTTGTTTTTGTTTTATGGTATTATGTTTTCAAAATTTTATTTTTTTCATAGAACTTCACTCACTAGAAAAAATATGTTCAAATGCTTACACATCACACAACATTCACATAGATTCCCAAAACACACAACACAAGGTAAATATGTTCAACACTTGCGAATCACACAACCCTCACATAGACTCACAAAACCCACAACACAAGAATACAAAAGGAAATTCAAGCAAATATAGGTTTTGGACCAAAATTTGGTTTCCTCTTGTGTTAGTTTTTTTCTTTGTGTAATCATGTCACCAATTTTCCTCATCTTTAGTTTTGGGGAAAATCCAAGTTCTATTCTTAGGTTTGCTTGGCTTTGTGAATAATTGTATTGGACACTCTCAATATGACCTTTCCTTTTGGCTCATCTATTTGGCATTATTAGATTAAAGTGACATTGGACAAGAAATATGGGATATAATGGGGGGTTATTGGGGACAACATAGGGGAAAAACTCATATATAACATAATACCTCTCAATTTCAACAAATGCATGTTGAGAAGTTAATTAGTCATGAAGATTCCATGTTCAAAATAATTTTAAAATATTTCAAAAGGTTCCAAATTTCCTTTGTAAGTTTTTTTTTCGAATTTTTATTAAAAATTCTAAAAATAATATAATTTGTGTCAAACCTACCCAAGGTACTATGGTAAATAAGTTAAAAGTAATCCAAACTTCAATACTTTTTTTTTGGGGGTCCATTTTGTGACGTAGCCAAAGTGGAGATCATCAATAGGAAGATTTAAGCAAATTTGGCTACAAACAAGATATGAAAATCTAAGAAATTAAGCATCATTCTATAATTTTTAAGCTACCTATTGATCCAAATGTAAATCAGTGGAAATTTTTATTTTTTGAAATTTGGCGATTGAAAACCCCAAAATTCACTACATTTTTGCATTTGTAATTTGAATTTCACATTGTATTTCGGTAATAAGAAATATGCCTAAGACAAGGTACAACGATTGTGTGTGTTTTGGGGGGTTTTGGGCGGGGGAGGGATTCCAAACAAAGTGTCAAAGTCGCCACATTTTGAGGAAAAGAATTCTGAAGTCGCCAGATTTAGACAACAGGTTTCTAGAGGTCGCCAAACCATGGCATGATTCTAGAAAATTTCTCATTTCCTCTCTAATCTGTAGCCAAATTTGGCTCATTCCTCTTGTGGATGATCGCCAGTCCACCGACCTCACAAAACTTTTTAACACAACCATGGTTAACTTACAACCCGTAAGGATGCCTTGCAAATGGCAGAGGAACGACTTTCGCGGGGTGCACTAAAACCCTAATCGCCCACGCTTATGCTTTCTTTCAACCTCTCTTCATAGAAGCTCATTTTCCAAAGTTCCTGTTGCAGCAGCATTGTCCATCGAGAGCTTGTTGAAAGAAAGTTGCGTTCTTCGCTCTCCTGCCTGTTTCCTTTCTTTGTGGTGTTTGTTTGTTTGGGTTGGGTGCGTGCGCGCATTGGTGTGGGGTTTCAAGTTTGGTCGCTGTGTTTTTTTTGTTGGGTTTTGAGAAGTTAGGGATTTTGCTAGCTTGTTAGCGTTTACACACATGGCAACAACAGACGCAGCGGCAGGAGCGGAAATACAGCTCAAGCCCGCCAGGACGTCCATGGCTGCTCCAAGAGGACCGACAGGACCTCCTCGTCTGGCCACGGTTGTGGACCGAGAAAAGGTTATAATACACATGCATTACTACCCCCCCACGCACTCTCGGTATCTAGCTCGGTTTCCGTCTTTGTTCGAAGCTGTTGTGAGCGATAGTCAAGATCGATCCAGCCACAAAATAAGATTAGGTTTATAGCCGTCTATCAGGGTTGAAGTATACAAACGAAAGCCGCGATTAGGTCGTCTTTGCACATTCGGAGATTTTTTGCTTGCAGTAGTTGCCACTGAAGTTTTTCTTTTCTCTTGAAAATTTGAAATTCCAGCTCAAGAGGTCCAAATCACCATGAGAGTGCTGTGAGAGTGTTTGCATCTTTGCAACTTATTTTCAGTCCATTCCTTTGTAAAATTCTATTTTCAGGGAACCATCACCTACAGCAAGAAAGAAAGTAATACTGAAAGTGATGAATTTTTGTCTTGACTGCGTGAAGTTTTTTTCTCTCCTGTTGAATTGCAGACTTGCCCACTTCTACTCCGAGTCTTTACCAAGGTTTGCCTTGTTGTTCTGCTGCCTCTTTTTATTACAAAGTATCTGTACAATCTGGCATAATCTTCCCCATGTGGCTGTTGTTTGTCTTCTGCCTCCTGTTATTGGTAATCTATCAAATACCTCAGTTGCAGAGCATAGAAAGGGTTGTTGAACATGACCATGTATTGTAGATGCTGTAGATTGTAGGGCTTTTGACCTATGCTATGTGTGTGATAGATTGGAGGTCATCATACTGTGGAAGATTTTGCCATACGGGGCAAGGAACCCAAGGATGAAGTCCAGATATACACTTGGCGTGATGCCACCTTGCGAGAGCTGACTGACCTTGTAAGCCCTTGATGCTTATTTGCATATCTGAAGCATTAAGATATACAAGCTTATTGCCAGCCTTGAATTAGGGTATTATTGACTATTTTATTAACAATGTCCCTTGAGTGCCAGCCAATGTCATCACTGAGTCTTTTCATTGCTTCTAGAAATGCAACAGAACCTCAGCATGCAGATTTTGTAGAATTGTTTGCCTGAAAATTTGGGCAGAGTATTCTATACTCATCTGTGCCTGTGGTCAGAAGCTGATGAATTGAGTGAGAAGTCAAGGCAGCTAGTCACTGTTATTCATGGTGAAGGGCGAACATGACTTGGACTGGCAGATGAAGGAGGTAGCACCTGCAGCAAGGAAGCGTGATGCCCGCCTCTCGTTTGCATTTGTATATCCAGACCGTCGTGGCCGTAATGTCATTCGCAATGTATGGTATTTTTATTTCACACAAAGCTTGACCTTCATTTGATCTTTGCATGTAGAGAATTTTGTGTGAGGGATAAAGCTTACAAGCTTCTGGATGCCAGGTAGGAATGACATATGTGGGTTCAACCTCAAGAAGAGGGGATGATCACCGCACTCTTGCTGAGCTCAGTTTTCAGGTACTGTTGTTTTTCCAATGGTATGGTTCTCGATTGTCCTTTTATGTTTTCCCATGGACACTTGCAGCTTGTTCAATTGTGGTTGCCATGTACATTTGGTACTTTATGGTAACCCTTTTGGATGTCAGCACTGAAACCAGCTTCAGGCTAGAGGTATTTGGCTTTGAAAAGTTGCTTCATAGTATTTCAGAAATCCAGATTCTGAACATGCAGTCTTTGATACAAAAACTCTGGGTCCTTGAATCTGGATCACTCTACTTAAATCTTCTTGCAAGGGAGACATTGAAATATTGGTGTCAAGGTTTGATATGTGATTTCTAACCTATGGGCATTCTGGCATGCAGACTGGAGATTTTCTGGATGTGGCAATCTACAACTGAACTTAAACATCTGTAGTTTCAAATTACTGCTTCACTCATTCCCTCTATATCAACTAGAGTGACTTTGTGGGTCTTCAGGAAAGCATGAACAAGGAGAAGAAGGTGGGATAATCAGTCTAGAGCAGGAATCCTGTGTTATGATACTGTGGTATGACTAGGTTCTGACTTACAACAACCCTGCAGTGGAATTTAAATAGTCATTGACATTTTGGAGATGGCTACTTTGGCGGCAGCAAGATGAATGCAGTTGAAGTGCTAGCCTTGCAGAACATTTGAAGTTGTGTACTCTCTGTAACAATGTGATGTCAGATTGTCAAACACTGCCTTAAACTACTTCTCAAGGCCTTTCCTCGCACGCATTAGTTTGGTATCAGACTTTTGCAACTTTTGGGATACAATTGTGATTTGATCGCTGCTTTCTCTTGATGCTTCTGCAGCATAACTCCTTTGGTATTCTCTATGAAGTTCATTTCATTGAATTGCCCTAAATGGAAGGACATGCATGAGGCTTTTCTTTGGGGGGGTTACTTTGGTGGGCAAATCCTTGATAAAGTTTCTCTACTCCCTTCAAGTAAGGAAATAGTCACCAGTTTCCATCATATTTGTAAACTTTCCAACCCAAAGGACCCAGCAGATGAAGCACTGGTTTGAGGATTCGCAAGTTAACTAACGCTGTTTGCAACATTTTCATGAGTGATAGTGTCATCTTTGCTGAAGTCTGAACCTTGGCCCCAATTCATTTCTATTCATCCTTCCATTTTTTGTTGTTCCCTGCTGCAGTGCTATGGCAAGCTGAACAAGCTGAACATTTCACTGTTGAATAATAAATTTATTCTGAAGACTCCCATGTTGAAACTAGAGTTCTAAAGCATTCACTATTTTCTTTCACAAATAAATTTCTTTGAAAAATAGTTGGGAAATTTCCAGCATTTCTGAAAATAATGTAATTCCATGTACATAATAGTGTAAATGGTTCAGCAGAAAAACCTAAAGAAATGGACCTTGAGACTCCATGTCATTGTTAGGATGTTTATGGATGACTTAAAACCCTATAAATACCCTAAAAGAAAAAAAACATGTTCATTGCACTCTTCAAAGTGGTCTTGGCACGGTATAAATTGCAATGAAATTGTTTTTGAGAAATTTTTGTCATTTTCAGAAAAACAATTTGGCAAATTCCTAAAATTTACAAGATTTTTATAAGAATATTTTACATGTATTTTTTGTGTCATTTTTATATTTTGAAGCCCACAAATTCTACACACACATACACACACACACACACACATAAATTTTGCATGAGTTTTACAAAATTTTGTGAGATTAGAAGTTTATTATGATGTAATGTATAATTTATTTATGAAATGTCCAAATTGGACATTGATTTTTTTGAATAAATTATTAATTTTTACAAATTATTGTAACAGTGTTATATTGTTTTAATCATGGTTGAAAAATGTTCATAAACATTAGAGTTATGCGTTAAGCCTGAATTGAACCCTTCATTTCATGCTTCATCCTTTCCTGGCTGTTGTCCACAAAGTCATGAAATTTTATTAAATAAGGGTATGAAATACTGAGACTCCGACTAAATGCACCAGGCTCTCAAGAACATTTATAGCTATAGTACACATAACAGCAACAGCTACTCATTGAAAGTGTTCAGGAAAGCAAAGGATAGAGCAAACTCAGTTTAGCACCAAATTTGCTGCTAAACTGAGTTTAATGCCCCCATTGAAGCCGAGTGTAGTTTTTTTCTTGTTTTTTGAAATCTCATCCCCTATGTGACCAAATAGGGGGTTCTGGTGTTGTCTTTTCCTGACTTTACAGATAAATTTATTGATCTCGTGTTCTGTTTTTTTTTCTAACTTTCATTTGGAGTGAAAGGATTATCTAAAGGCTCCTTAGAACCATCATTCTTAACAGCACTATCAAGTTTCATTTGAAATTCTAAGTTGTTAATAATTTCATTTGCAAAAGCACTTAAATATTTCATCACATTTTTGTTTCAATGTTATCAACTATTTAATGCATTATAGAAAGGACATTCATAATAATCATTATTTGAAATGTCATTTGTAATATTGTTATTTTTGTATTGTTTGTAAATTGCATTGAACTTTTGTTTCTAAACAATTAAAGTCTGTGAAAAGTAAGATCATGTTCAGCTGCTTGATAAGACAGAGCTACATGTTACTTTGGTGCCTGACATGGTGACTACTTATGCTCTGCTATGCAATCTACTGATTCCTAAGGAGAATGGAAGCTATCATGTGCGGTTTGGCAAAAGAAGCTAAAGCTGAACAACTTCGAAGATCAGTTGAACTGTCACAAAGAAATCAAAGTTCCTCTGATTCAATGCATACATCCATTCAAGGCCAAGTAGTGAGTGGGGAACACAGAAGGATACAACTTGAAAATTTACATAGCTAGTTTACCTAGGTAGTGCAAGGGGAAAGTAGGTGGGTTTACAGGATATGTACCAAGGCACAACCCTGGTAACTCTGTTGTGGATGTCATGACTCATTCACCACTGCATCATAATGGGTGCACCACTGGGTGCTGAATTGTCTCATCGGCAAGAGATATAGAGTGGGAGGATGTCATGAGAAGCTGTGCTGTTATTGATGATGACCTCTGACAGAAAAAATTCACTGGAACCCAAAGCATGTACAAACATTTGCATGACATTGCAAACTGCATAACACAGCTTGAAGTCACCACTGTAGAAAGTACCAGCCAACAACAATCAGCAAACATTTGTGCAACTCCTAATTCTCCTCAAGTCTCCAGGATTTGCTAGCTTATCAAATGATTAGTTGCTATTGCCAAATCACTCCAGCAAACATCTGCATTATATAACACGTACCAGAAAAGGGCATTGGGAGGTGGATGTATTCAGCTACTCTGAAGTCAGTAGTTCTGTACCTTCTCTGCTTGCAGGTTCAGATTGCCTGACTAATCATCAAAAGTGCAATGAAACCAACCAATGCTTCAAAGAGTCATTTGAAGTATAATAGTAAAGCTGCAGAATTTAAGGTATCTGATGGAAAGCATCAAGCAGCCAAGCTCGGTTGTACAAATATTTGCATGACATTGCAAACTGCATAACACAACTTCAAGTCACCACTGTGGAACGTACCAGTCAACAACAATCAGCAAAGCAAATGGTAGTGCCACTGTGCCTTCAACCATTGTGCGTTGCATGATTGTGCAGACCTTCTTATATCACACATTTCACACATCATATCAACAAGTAGTACATCATAGAGTAAAAGGGCAGTTCCATAAATACCTTGATCTGTTTGCCTTTCCACTTCACTTCAGACATATTGTGAATGCTACACACAGATGAATGCAGAATCCACTTTACCATCACCGCAGTACAAGCATGGACGCTGCTTGAATCCTTCTTGTTGAAGTACATCCTGAACTGCTAGCACCAACTCACGGTTCGTCATAGGTGATGGATTGCGGCTCAACACAGTTTGAACTGCATTGCTGAATGCCCCATATGAATTAGCTGGATTGTGTGTTGGGTTTGCATCTGCTGATGTCTGGTCTGACTGGCAACCACTTATCAGGACACTAACATCAGAGTCAACACGATTCTTAGGGCCAGGGAGGCCTGCCTGCTCAGCTGGTGCTGTATAGTTTGCAGCATCTTCTGGGCTCTGGCTATCAAGCTTTGTCTGAAGGAACTGACTGGCTAGACTTGATACAGTCCCCAACCATCCACCTTGATCTCCACCTTGCTGCTGCATAAACAAATTCTCTTGTTTCATTACGTTGTTTTCACAGAAAAGTGTGCATAATATACCTTCAAAGTCCTTCATGCCCTCTTACAATGACCAACATCAGAAAACTTTACTGGAAAACACAGATGGTCACTATCTCTGAAATCCACTCCAGGCAACCATGTTTCTTGCCTATGCATCCAACCACCTGCAGCATATGGCAAATGCAAAAGAGGGTATCAAGACAGGAGGACAGCAGATGTTATGGTGTGCTACCTGCAGCTGGCTCAGAGCCAGATTCACAAACATCTTGACAGATGGACTGGCTTGCTCTCCGAACATGTCAAAAATTGTTGTGCGGATGTTTCCCACTTGGACATTCTGCCCTGTTCTCTCACTCAATATCTGCGTAAGCAGATCAATAGGAATGTTTTTGGAAACCATATGTGGCGGTGGAGGTGGTGCATACCCACCCTGACTCTGAGAATAGCCAGACACTGGTTCAGTTCTCCCATATCCACCATAGTCTTCCTCTCCTCTTTGATACCTTCTTCCCTGAAGCCACAGCAGCAAATTGTAAGCTCATCAGAAAGCCAGTGTTTAAGAATTGGTGCTGTTACAAAACCAGGAGATAAGCAGGTTTCATGACCAAGGAATTTCCAACAACATTATTGAGGAGAAGATGAGCAATTGTCTACAAGATCACCTTCCTTGTAGAACATTCATTGTAGATGTGAGAAGCGCTTACATGATTCACATTCTCATACTCTTCTCTTCCATAACCTTGTCCATCACCATATCCTCTTCCACCTTCTACTTCATAGTACTCACGGCCTCTGCCCCTTCCTCTCCCTCCACGGCCTTCCTCACCATAGCCTCTGTGTCCTTCATAAAACTCTTCCTGATGTCCTCTGCCACCATAGCCTTCGTTGACATAACCTCCTCTTCCTTCACCTTCATACTCATCATTGCCATGGCGTCTTCTGCCTTCCAGTTCATACCCTTCCTCCCCATAGCCCTCCTGTTGATACGACCTTCTCTGTGATTCTCTGTAACCCTGCTCCCCCCCATAAGACCCACCTTCCTCCTCTTGTCTCCTTCCCCTAGATGGAAAGATAAAATCCCGTGTCTGAGTTTGACCACCACTTTGACCTGCAAAGGCTTGCAGACCCTGAGAGATCAATCCTATGAGCCCCCCTCCAGCATCAGCTCCATCTCCACCTCCTGCTGGAAAAGTTACAGGTGCACCAGCACCTCCTGTTCCAGTGTCACCCCCAATCTGCTCCTTCTCACTGTCAATCAAACCTCCACTGTGGCATGAATCTGATAGAAAGGTGAAGGTGACCCCATCAGGAATCTGATTAACCAGCCCTCGGAAGTCATCATCTGTGAGACCAACAACCCACACACCCAAAGGGATCTGCATTGATTTAGATGACTCATCAGGAATCTGATTGACCAGCTCTCAGAAATCATCATCTGTGAGACCAACAAGCCACACACCCAAGAAGGGATCTGCATTGTTTTAGCTCAACCCCATCAGGAATCTGATTAACCAGCTCTTGGAAGTCATCATCTGTGAGACCAACAAGCCACACACCCAAGAAGGGATCTGCATTGTTTTAGGTCAACCCTGTCAGGAATCTGATTAACCAGCTCTTGGAAGTCATCATCTGTGAGACCAACAACCCACACACACTCAAGAAGGGATCTGCATTGATTTAGATGACCCCATCAGGAATCTGATTAACCAGCTCTTGGAAATTATCATCCGTGAGACCAACAAGCCACACACCCAAGAAGGGATCTGCATTGATTTAGGTCAACCCAATCAGGAATCTGATTAACCAGCTCTTGGAAGTCATCATCTGTGAGACCAACAACCCACACACACACACACCCAAGAAGGGATCTGCATTGATTTTCTCGATTCCAGCAAAACTAGATAAGGAGATCAAGAGTGGGATGGAGAGAGATCATGAAATGACCTGTGAGAAGGTTCATGTCAGTAGGTACAATGGCTTCCTCGGTGTCTGTTTCACCAGGCGCTCCATTCTCTGGTGGCACCTGTATGTTGCATTCCCATACACCACCACCCCGACGTTGTTCAGAAGAAGCAAGATTCTCTCAATCACAATTGCGAGTTCCAAAAATATAAGGCTTTCAGAAATCCTAGCGGCTCTCTCACCTGCGTGCCATGGCCACTGTAATGGAAAACCAGCACATCACCGGGCTGCACTGAGTTGATCAGTTTGTTGAGTGACGATCTGATGTTTGCTCCCGTCGGCTGTGGGGTGGATGGGTCAGTGTCCAGCATCACGAGGATCTCGGATTCGTAGAACCCAAACCGTTCCACCAGCGTCGTGCGCATGCGCCTTACATCATTGGCACATCCGTGCAATTCACATTTGGTGCCCGGGTAATTGCATCCTACTAGCAACGCCCTCTTCGCCATTTGTTTTGTCTTCTTCGATCCTTTTTTTTCTCTCTGTAAGACTGCCTGTCTCCTTTGAAACAGCAACTACAGTTCTCTTCACACACACACAAACGAAACCTTTCCACCCAGTAGAGACTTGCAAAGCCAAACAGACTCCAACCGGAGCACACCCAAAACGCAAAACTTCTATCAAAGAGACGAAAAAGCTCACACAACACCCAACCATCCAAAAACAGAACTCCTAGACGAATATCTCACAAACAAAACAGAATGTCGCAACAAATCCCAAAACAGAAGACTCAACCAAAACTACAGATCAACAACAAAACCAGCTATAAAATGCCCACGCACAAAGGTAATATACTTGTGGTGTCTTTTGGCAGACAAATTGAGCTGCCAGAAACAGAGAAAGGTATCTCTATCTCTTGAGAAATTATCAACAGTTTGGTAGGGTTGACAGAGATTTTGGGGAAGGAATCTAATTTCATGTTCAATACTTTGGCCGATGCAGAAGAGGGCCCACCGAGAAAGAACGCGTTTACATGTGTTTCCTTTGTTTTCTGGAATGATTCAAAAACTCGTTCTATTTTTCTAATTTCTGCAGGCACCGACCAAAACTACTGAGCTTTCAAAATATTATGCCTGCCAAGTGTCAAGAAAACAAACATGAACCAGTAGTGGGTACTATACAGAGTATAGATCTTCTAGAAATCCAGTATAAGATACATTGGACCTTTTGCTTTGCTTCAGCTGGTCTAGTCAATGGATCCACTTCACTCTATTTCTGCCTGCAGTCACCGACTAAAACTACTGCGCTTCTAAGGTTTTATATCTACTGGTGTCAAGAAAGCAACATGAACCAGTAACACTGTAGCGGGTATTATAGAGAGTATAGAGATGTTCGAAATACAGTACAGTACATTCGACTTTCCCTTTGCATCAGCTGGTCTAATCGATGGATATGAACTTTTCACTCTCTTTCTACGTGCTGTCACCGACTAGAACTACTATGCATATAAAATTTTATACCTACTGAGAGCATCTCCAGCGGTGCTCAGTATGTTGTCCTGCACAGTAAAATTGGACGAAATGCCGATTTTGGCTCAGGAAAATGGTTTTGGCTCAGCATGATTGCCTTGTTTGTATGGCCGGTAAAGTGCACAGCAACTCTGTGCACCTGCAGAAAAAGAGTGTAATAAATACGATCTGACTTCTCGTCAGTGTTTTTGATTAGCCCATCGTACTGATTCGTCCATGTGGTTTGTTATTAGTAGTTCCCCACCTATTTGCTGTCCCACTTTTAGTTTTATGAATGGGGTTGCCAAAAAAGTAAATAACTATATAACTTGGATGTGAAAAATACTTTTGCAGGGTCACATACTGGGCACCGGTCAAGATCCTATGAGTGTCAAGAAAACAGCATGAACTGGTACTGGGTATTACAGAGAGTAGAGAGTTTGTAGAAATACAGTACAATACATTGGACCTTTTGCTTTGCTTCAGCTGGTCTAGTCAATACATGCACTTCACTCTCCTTCCACCTACACTCACTGACCAAAATTACTGTTCTTTTCAAAATTTATAGCTATCAAGTGTGAAGAAAACAACTTGAACAAGTACTGGGTATTATTATAGAGAGTATAGAAATACAGTATAATACATTGGACCTTTTGCTTTGCTTCAGCTGGAGGCAGTGGATGCAGTTCACTCTCTTTCAACCTGCAGTCACCGACCAAAAGGACTGTTCTTTTAAGAGTTATACTGAGTGTGAAAACAACTATATAAACCAGTTTGTTTACTTTTGTACAAGGGCAGCTTCAACACATGTCTGGTGAATAATTAATTAAATTTGAAGATCCCATGTCAAAAAAAAATCCAAAAATTCTCTTTTCTCCTTTGCAAAAAAAAATTCTTTTAAAAATATAAGAGTATAGAGATTTTAGAAATATAGTATAATACAAGGGACCTTGGTCTAGTTAATGGATGCACTACTCTCTCTCTCCCCATGGTTTTTATTCCCTACATTGGTGGTGAATGAAGGAAGCTGTGAGTGTTCCATGATCTTGGGTTGTCACTTTGACAGCTTATATCATTTGCTCTCTTGCTCATTTCCTCCCCAGTTTGTTTCATGATTGCTGTTCCCAAAAGTCCCAAATCATGTTTGTCAAGAAGTTTTGAAAGTTATTCCAGGGTTTCTGAATTAGATCCATGCTTTCTTTTTTATTGTTGTTCCCACAAAGTCCCAAGGATTAATTGGCAGCAGCAGGCATATACATATTACACACCTAAAAAATCTTGCTGTCTATTTATGGAATACAGTGATAAGCCTCGAGCTGTGCCTTATTTTTGTTGTTTTTTTATGTTTTTTATCCCCCTTTATTTTCCATTCTTGCATACTTTGGTGGTCATGTTTCAAGTACACACTAGCATGGTGTCAGATCAAATGTGGTGGCTTTAATAAGTGCCTTTCATACGGGAGGCCTTATTCCTAATGCCCAGTACTATTTTACATACTACATTTCTATGGAGGTATTGCTAGCTTGGTATATTGACATAAACAGCTGTTGTAGATTATTCTTCAATCCCTCCTAGGAAGATTAGTACGCAGAATGACCTGAACCAGCAGCTCAATTATTCTAGTGGTCTTAGGTGATAGGTTACAACCTCATAATTATCCATTTGACAAGATAGATATGTCATTCAACAATTCAAATGTCAGCATTGAGATCAGATGTTGCGGAATAATGCATGCCAGCTGGATTATGTCCATGAATGGACAGGCTGAGCCTATTCCAGGGTATGGAAAGCACTCCAAGGACTTTTTCTTTGTTTTCCAAAGCACCTCCCCGCCTGGAAGATTCATTTGTCGGTTGAAGACCCTTAGACTGATCACATGCAGATCTTCTACCATTTGAATAAGAAAACCTTTGGTGCTTTACTCTGGGGAAGGCCTGCTCCCACTGGCCTCCCCTAAATTCTGGGCCTACACCAATGTCTGGCAACCACCTTCAAGGCTATAACCCTCAAGTTAGGGGAGGCCTTGGGGAGCAGGCCTTCCCCTATACTTATTACTCCTACTGTAATATTCTTCAGGACTTATGGCTTCTATGAACTACCCCAGTGAGTGTCACTTGATGTTGTCTACAGTTCCTCCAAAAACAACTCTGGTTTCTGATGAAGAGAAACTCCTTGCCTGTGGCATCACCATAGTAAGGCATCAGAGTTTTAGTGTACACAATCTGATTTGCCATATCTTTCTTCAAAACATAGTTCACCACATCATGATTCAGCTTAAACTGTAGACACATCACAACAAGCATTCAAATGGGTAATATAAACCTAAATCATACCTCCCATTGCTGCTGCCTCCTGTGCAATCCATTAGACCCCTTCTCATTTACTCTCAAGAGACTCTCATTGTTCCCCTGGTCTGAATGATGATGGCCTATCCATTCAGGTGCCTGAAGGACTACTAAAGGAAGAAGCACTTCGATTTTGTTTGAGAAGAAGAGGAGGCGCCATTTGCTTAAGTTGCCTCCCATGTTGCAGCAAAAATATTACAGGGGGTAAGGCGCTCTCCAAGTAAGTTACACTTAAAAAGATTCTACAAGTTCTTTGCGACCTAGTTATAGGTGTAAGATAATTGGTGACTTTGAGATAATAGGTGCATGTAGGTTGTTAAGGGTATGTTTCCATGATCTTCTGCCCATCCATTATTTTGTACTATCCTCACTCAAATAATTGGGGATGTTTATGTAAAAAGTTGAGACACCGGCCCACTATTCTAGTGTGTCTTCTCCCCCCCCCCCCCCCCCCCACCCTCTCCCAACAACCAGACAACAAAAAAACGAACCATCCCCTCACATAAAAGAAA
>Ga0116229_10001298_pt1 | contig 38583 bp, 28 predicted proteins | sample S1TSphgellanicum_3_FD_87313 | JGI IMG/M metagenome (GOLD analysis project Ga0116229, IMG submission 87313) | Host-associated microbial communities from peat moss isolated from Minnesota, USA - S1T2_Fc - Sphagnum magellanicum MG | ecosystem: Host-associated > Plants > Peat moss > Unclassified...
GGGGGAGAAGGAATGGCATTTAGATCAAATTAATTGGGGGTGGACAAACCTTCCCCCCCAGGGTGCCCTATGCCCCGCTGCTCTCCCCCCCCCCCCCACCCCCCCCCCTCCCCCCCCCCCCCCCCACCCAACCCCCGACTTCTCCCAATTGCTTGGTTATGTCCAATATGGAGAGATTGTCAACAAAGTAGACTTGATCATTGCAATTTCCCTTTCTATTTTGAGGAGCCTCTCTCTCCAAAGTTCCGCAATGAGGTTGCAAATGAGGAGGTGTGCAATCGTGCGATAAATTGGAAATTGGTGAACTCATCAAAAATTTATATGGATTTGAAAACTTGATATATATTAAAAAATTGGGGTTTTTGTTACTCACATCGGATACTAGGTGCTATTATTATATACCAAATTTCAGCAAGAAATAATTTTTGTGCCCGGAGAATCTATATATATATATATAAGGAAGGTGTTCTTTAATAAATGTGCAATAAAATGAAGAAGAGGTAACCCCCTAGTGCCTGCCATTCCTTAATAATTACTTGGTTGCGTCACAGTTTCATAAGGTGGAGAGAAAAGTCAACACCGGATTGTTTAACAATCCGAGTCGCCGACACCAAGCCTAAGTAAGTGTTGGTTCTAGGATGGGTCCTGCTCAAGCACAAAGAAGGCCACAGGGCTTTGATCAGTCTATTAGACGACAAGGGTTTTTTTCCCTATAAACTTACACGAGTGTGAACCCCGTGCCTAATGCACAGGTGTGTGTCACCTAGGATGCCACCTAGGTGCTTCAGTTACCCACTTACCTTGGGGTTATACCCCTCTGTGGAGTCCAGCAAAATCTGGCATGGGGCCTTCTGCTTCACAGAATGGACCACATTTTGAAGGAGTGAAATGCCTTGTGGCCATGGAAACTGAATTAAATTGCTATTAGGTGCTCACCCAAGGCTTTGCTCGGAGCTAGAAGGATTTTTTTTTCATTTTTCTCTCGTTCCCAATGTGTTCCCTTTAAGTTCTCAATGGGTTCCCAATATGTTGCCCAAGTTCCCAATGTATTTCCCAACATATTCTCCATAGCATCTCACTTTAATCCCATACTGTCCTCGTCCTGACGCCCAGAGAAACACAGGGCCTGGGTGGTTGGGCCTGCAATTATTATAAGCCCGGTGCTTCACCTTTACTGCCATACAACTGCTGCTCCATTCCCTTCAAGAGCGCGCCTGCTCTTTTGCTACACCTTTTCCTCCCTCCCCAAGAAGCTAAACTGCTAACATGTGCAAGTCTCGCTATATTTAGCTAATGTCCGTCCGGAGTCAGGGGAAGGAACTTTCTTCCTTTACAATATATAATACAGAAAAACCCTACAACATCCTCCAGCGGTGCTCAGTATGTGACCCTTAGCAAATATTTTTCACATCCAAGTTCAGTTATGTAATCTTTTATAACCCCACCAATAAAACTGAAGACTGGGATAGCAAATAGGTGGGGGACTTATAACAAACGACCTGGGCCAATCAGAAACACTGAGCAACAGTCAGATCACATTTATTGCACTCTTTTTTCTTTTTTTTTCAGGTGCACAGCGCTGCTGAGCCTCGTACCAGCCATGGTAGTAACCTGCGCAATTATGCTGAGCCAAAACTATTTTCCTGAGTCAGACCGGCATACGTTGGATTTTCTTCATCCATTTGTACTGTGCAGGATCACGTACTGAGCACTGCTGGAGATGCTCTAACTGTTTATCAGAAACAGAAATTCCAAAAAAAGGTGCATGTCGTCGGTCCCTATTGTCTATTGGGTCCCTACAAATCCAGTAATACCATGAGGATAGATGGTGAATGAAAAGCCAACCTGCCAGCCACATCCAGTGGAAGGCATGTTAGGAGGTGGTTTTAAGGTGCATTCACACCTCATGTTACCAAGGACTCTAGTATTGGGTCCCCTAACACCAAGCTAGTCATTTAGGACCTAAACCTATTTATCACGAAGATTTTATGTTAAGTTAACATTTCACTTAAAATTAAACAGTCACCCATTTAACATTGGGTGCCACCTTAGATGCCACCTAGATTTTCACTTAACACTTACTTAACATTAGGTGTGAATGCACCTTAAGACTCTGTTGTGGATGACCCTCACTTATGTTGACATCTAGTTTCATCTCAGTAAGGTATCATGTATGAGTTGATAGTTCCTATGGGCGAGTTACCTGCGTGCACTTATGGCGACCATGTTTCTTTTACTGGGGAATTTTAGCCAAATCCCTACCTTTCAAGGGGGCTGGCTACTTCCAAGCTTGAAAAAACTATAGTTTTTTTGAAAATTTGTCAAATATCTCCTTTTGGCCTCACCTGATTTGCAAGAAAACCCATTAAAAACAAAACACATGTTGTTATCGTATGGCCCTTGCATTTGATATGAATGTGCTAGATGTCTCCTCCTTAGGATTAGGGTTTACCATTTTCAACCTTGATCAAGAGGGAGGCGTCTTTTCATTCTCTCATTTTTGTTGCTACTTTCATCAAATCAGGAATGTGCTCTAAGAGGAGTTGGCTTCAATGTCAATGATCTTTTCCTTTGATTTGCTAAAGCTCCTTACACACTTGAACATCCATCACCAGTCATTCTTTGATGCAATTTCAATTGTCAAAGTTTTTCACAACAATGAAAGTCCATTTGCTTGGAATGGTGTAACAACTAGCCTCAAGAAACATTTGTACATCTTACAAGGTGCAAGTGCTTAAACTTTTCCCCATGAAGCTTGGATTTGTTGCAAATATGAACGTTGGGGGTTTAATGTTCAAATAAACTACAAGAAGGTTGCAACTTGTAGGCCTTAGTCCTTTCAAGGCATGTTGATCATTTCTAAGGTTAATGGTTAAGGTTTAATCTTCAAGACTTCAATCCTTTCCAAGTCAATGTAGCTACCAAGTTCTAGTAGTTGGATTTAAGAATTAATTGTCGAATTATGCTGGTGACTTAGTGAATTGTGACAAAATATGGACATTGGTACAAGTTGTAACACTATTGTTTGGATTTTGGAATATGTTTCAAATTTGGAAAAATGCAAGTTTGATGTACATTACAATTTGGATTTTTCAATATGACCTTAACTTCTCAAGCTTCATAAATTAGGTGAGTTCCATGGTCTTTGATAATTAAGTGTGTGTTGAGAATGAGGTTTTGAGTTTGTGAGGCTTATTTGTGAAATAAGGGTATGAATTTATGAGCTTTTGCATCTAGATTTTGGAATGAAACTTGTTTAAGTTGATCTTTTGCCTCTAGAATTAGGGTTTCAGTATATATTAAAAATTAAGCTTTTGTTTATGGAATTAAGGTTTCAATATGTATTGATGTTTGAGCTTTGGTTTTTGGAATGAAATTTTCAATCTATGATTTTTTGTTTTTGGAATGAAATTTTGAATTTATGAATTTTTGCATTTGGAATTAAGGTCTAAGTTGTTTCTTGAATTAGGGTTTCAATGTGTGTTGAGCTTTGAACTTTTGTTTCTAAAATAAAACTTTAAGCTTGTGAGCTATTGTTTGTGGAATAAAGGTACAAGTTTGTGAACTTTGCATTTGGATTTTGGAATGAAATTTGTCCAAGTTGACCTTTTGCTTTTGGAATTAAGGTTTCAATATATGTTGAAGCTTGAACTTTTGTTTTTATAATTAGGGTTTCAATATATGTTGAGACTTGAGCTTTGGTTTTTGGAATGAAATTTTGAATTTGTAATATTTTGTTTATAAAATGAAGCTTTGAGTTTATGAACTTTTGCATTTGGAATTAAGGTCTAAATTGCTTCTAGAATTAATATTTTAGTATATGTTGAACCTTGAATTTTTGTTTTTGGAGTGAAGCTTTGGGTTTGTGAACTTTTTGTTTATGTAATAAAAATATGACCCTTTGGATTTTGGAATGAAATTTCTGTAAGCTTCAACCTTTGCTTTTGGAATTAGGGTCTCAATATATGTTGAAGCTTGAACTTTTGTTTTAAAATTAAGATTTCAATATATGTTGAACCTTGAGTTTTGGTTTCTCTTATGAAAATTTGAGTTTATTATATATATTTTTTAGAATGAAGCTTTGAGTTTATAAACTTTTGCATTTGGAAATAAGGTTTGAATTGATTTTGGAATTAGGGTTTTAATATGTGGTGAACCTTGAATTTTTATTTTTGGAATGACATTCAATCTGTGAGATTTTATTTTTAGAATGAAGGTACGAGTTTATGAGCTTTTGCATTTGGATTGTAGAATGAAATTTGTTCTTGTTTTGCTTCTGGAATTAAGGTCCTAGTATATGTTGAAACTCTAAAAAATAATTCATGTAAGTAATAGGATAATAAATCTATATGAGCCAACAACTCAAGTTTGCTTCCATTCCGAGCCCACTTAAGGATGATGTGCAATTTTTTTTCTTTAGTCATGTCGGTTTACATTATTTTGTTAAAGTAGTTTTTTCAAAGGGGAGTAAATTGTTTTCAAAAATCATTTCAAAGAGTTTGCATGAGCATTTTTTTTCTAGCATCATTTTTGACATGTCTTTTGATTCTTATCATGTTTGCATGAGATCGTGTGCAAGTCTAGGTTTGTGTGTTTGAATTTTTGTTTGTTTTGTCATCCTATAATTTCATATCCTTAAACACATTTCGTGCCCTAGCTAGCTACATTTGTGACCAATGTATAGACTTGATGGGGACATGCTAGGGACATGCCTTTTTTTATGTTCCCATGGGGGAATGCACCATTATCCACAATGTCATTCAAGATGGTTTTACTTTCATTGTTAAAGAAACTTGATTTCATGTTTCATGTGAATAAACATATGTCCTCCCACTGCCTTCCTTTAATCTTCAAGTTGAAAGGTGGATATTTTGCCCAATTAGTGTTTACATTGTAGCTAACATCATCATTGTCAATCCACTCAAATAAATTTAGTTGATTGAACTATCATTTTTCAAAAAATGGTCACAACTATTGCAACCCAAGGAAAGGTTGAAATATATCACAATTGGCATTTCAAGGATGTGTTTTTATATTCAATGTAAAGATATTTAGGTGCTTACATCAAGAAGTTGACAAAAAATTTCATCAATTTGTTAACATAATGTGGTCAAATAAGGACTTAAAAAACCTTCCTCTTTTGATATTACATTCATATTATAAATAGAGGATGTCCATGGTTCCATAGAAAATTGAAGTTGCATTTATTTTGAAACAAACCATTTTTGTTAAAAAGGTTCCATGTTTTTTTAGGCTTTCTACCCATCTCCTTATGAAATATATGAAAAAATAGCAACATATGTTGCTATTTTTTGGCCCCCATTTGTGTGTTTGCACTTTTGAGTGGTGTTTCTTTGTCAAATGATGGTATTCTCTTTTTGTACGTCCCTTTTTTTTGTTCCAATTGGGTGTTTTTTATTTTATTTTATTTGGTGAAGTTTAATCAATAGGTGGGCATTAAGTAAACAAATTCATGTAGATGGTCCTTCAAGTAAAGCTTAATGGGTTTTATCATACTAATAATGGACTAGGGTGAACTAGCACCCATGTTGGTACCTTCACCTTTTTTAATGAGGTGTTTTTAAGGTCAATTCACATCTATTGTTATTGGAATTGGTAATTCGATGTTAAGATATCTCTATTCACATATGTTTGTTGGTAGATAATGGATTAAGTGAATTGTTCATGTGTTAGTCTAATATCACATTTAACAATGTGCAATAGCAAGACATTGGCATTCTGGTAACATTTCTACATAAATCATAGATTCTCATAATTTTGTAGCCCCATCAACGATGATAATCTAGCATTATGAAAACTAATGTGAAAACCTAACAAGACAACAACAAGCTCCATCACGCATTTTATCTTCATGACGTTCAAAAGGCTCCTATTACAAAAGCATTTAAGCAAGCTTCATCACTTTTTCACAAAGATGTGCAAGAAAATGGTGTTGACCTTTGGTGCATGTCACAAATAAGCACATGTTCACAATGAAGAAGTTTGTATTCATGAACAAATTTTTTGTTAGTCATGTTGAGAGGAACAAATCATCCTAGAACATCAACAAGAACAAGTTGTCAAGTAGGAATGAGTGTTGGTATTGCAAGTTCATAAAACATTAAAAACTTCCCTATTCCTTCTCTAGAATCCTAATGGTGGACGAGTCCTTGTTGAAGGTGAAGAACATAAATCCAACCATCTAGAGAAGGAACAAGGTGATCATATATGCAGCCAATGTTAAAATGAGTATTGAGATGAGGATCCCACCCATGATGATGAGCAATATGCACATGATTTCTTTCTCATGCATGATTGTTTGCCTATCCACATTACCAATCATTCCAATTTTATTGCACAATCTTTCCTCTGAAATTCGACTTTCATTCCATTTTAAAACAACCAATCACCACAATTGTTTCCTTTGGCATGATGGGTTGTTATAGTTTTTGCTTTCCATGAAAATCTTTGCCTCACGCAGCATGATCATCCCCATTTCCCCAAGGAGCTTTGCCTTTAGCACTGCACACTTCAATTTCAAAGCAAATAGGAATCAAGTTGGCAAATTCTGATTTGATTCCGATTTGCTTTGAAATTCCAATCACCCAAATTATTTCAAAACCCTCGAAAAATTGGCAGTTTTGATGAAAGAATTGGCAGTTTTTTAGGCAGTTCTATATTTTCTCAAATCTTTTGAGAACCGTGGTTTTATACCAGAAACCAATTCTTTAATTTTTTGAGCACCACAGTTATGAACTTTAAGGACCGCCCTGATAACCATCAGGGGTCTGTTCCTGTTTCTGATGACAGCCCACAGTTGGTCCTAAGTCCTTACCATGCGCAAAGTGCCAACCAAGAAACAACCCCCTTGTGCTCTCACCTACTAACTACCTACTTGGGATCAGCAGCAAGGCAACTGTGACCATAGGAGCACCAACGGAACAGTGGAACAGCAACTTGGTGGAGAGATCCATGAAACTCACAAGCATTGCTGTTCGTGGATGTTTCTTTCTTCCTATACAATTTTGTTTGTTCAAATCCCCACCACCTCTTTGTGGCTGCAACTCTAGATTTCAGACCCCCACAACTATGGATGGATTCACAAGCACAAAAGTTTTGCATTTGAATAGCCTTGACCTGATTGAGAACTGGAATTCCACTAAAAGCACAATTGCTCCAGTATAGAGCAATGTGAATGGAATCATATCATTGCAAATTCATGCAAAATGCCATGACAACAATCTCCAAGAGCTGGATGCTTTTGAGCCATCGGGTGTCTTCAAAGTGCACTCTTATGGACCTGGTCTGAGCAGCAGGTAAAACCACATGCTAATCTGAACAAGAATCATAACAAATTCAACTGTATCAAATCCACATTGGAACATCCTATGAACCCAAATGCTGCTTTAAGTTCCTTCCCTCTACAATAAGTCCACTTGAGGTACCTTTGTTTGGACCACAGAATTGGTTCAAGAATCAGTCGATGCAGATCCAATGGTTGCTAGATCCATCTTTATAAAGTGGCTGGCTTCAAGGGTTCACAATTGACTCCAATAGTGTGAGGGTAACCAAATGTTTGAGAGGGAAGAATCAAAGTCAGGAGCCTGGACTAGGTGAAGGTGTTGATGTACTGATACCAAGGCCAGCATAAGCAGGCAATATGAACGTCTGGAGAAGAATGCATCTTATTAAGTAGTGGGTATTGATACCCATGATGGCAAGCACAAGAACTGTAGCAATAATTCGTACAGGCCACCCATTCACTAAGCTGCCCATTTTGTTTCGGGAACTCGTGAAATGGACTAATGGAACAACTGCAAATGTTAATGCCAAGGAAAGAATGACTTGAGAGATGGACATCAACATTGCTGCTCCTGCACTTCCATATACTCCTGCTACAATAGCAGCTGGAGCAATCGATACTGTCTGAGCCAACAGGCGACGGAGCCATGGCTTGAGTGGAAACTCAAAAAAGCCCTCAGTGATGATTTGCCCGGCTAGTGTTCCAATCACCGTGGCATGATGTCCAGAAAGCAATAAAGCAGACAAGATGAGCTTGGACAAATAAGGTAAATATGCAACACGTGGGTAGACGGTTGGCCCATAGAAAAGTGACATTGCTGGGATAATCAAAATTGCTAGATTGCCCCAGAGTACAAGGAGGGAGGAGAGCCCCCAATCCCAGGCCCCATAGTTGAAGGCCATTTGTTTCCCTTTTGTTGTCCGTGGGTACTTTCGGGATTGAATTACACTTGAGTGAAGAAATAGATTATGTGGCATCACTGTGGCACCCAGGATTGCAATGGCATCAGCAACAAAAGTAGAGTTCAGGAGGTAGTTACTGTTTGGGATCAGACCTATTGCAACTAGAGTCCAATTTGGTGGAATGAATACCAGTAGCAGTGTATAAACAATTGGAATAAGCAAGCAGAGGATGGCAACCAATATCTCCAAGGCTCGGATGCTCTTGATGCAGAACATGAGGATAAAGGCAACATCTCCCACTGTGATGATAATCCCTGCCCACAAAGGCAGACCAAACAGAGAAGCCATTGCTGAAGCAGAACCAATTAGATGAGCAATGTTTGCAGCTGCTATGGTGGTTTCCATTATCACCCAGAGAGTGATAACAATGCCCTTTGGATATGCATCCCGACAAGCTTGAGCCAAATCTCGATCAGCTCCAATCCCCAGTTTCAGTGCCAATAACTGAAGGAACAATGCAGTGAAATGACATAGCAAAATCATGCTCAGTAATTCGAAACCAAATCCTGCACCTGCTGTGAAATTGGCGGACCAGTTCCCTGGATCAATGAACCCAACACAGATGATGAAGCCAAGGCCAGAGAATGCAAAGGCTTTCCTGTACCAATCTGCATCTGGATCTGGGCTGCTGACTGTAGAGTAGGCTTCGTCAAGTGAATGTGTTTGATTCTTCCTGACCCAGCCATCAATTAAGGCAGGTTGTTCTGGGGCTGGGGAATGTGATTGTGGGGTAAGTACTTTGACCTCATTAGAGATTGATGCCCGGTTCTTCAATTCATTCTCATGAGAAAGTGGCCTTTGTGTCAAACCATTGTTGCCATCATTCCTCACTGAGACAACTTGACCATCCAACCCACCTATAACAATTTCAAGGTTCACATCTGGTTTTGTCATGATGCTTCCTGTTCACAGTTCGACCCCCATTCGAACCCAACTGTTATCCCAAAATTGACCTAACATGCTGTAGCCTATTGGGCCTTGTTGTAGTGCATTTCATTCATGTTTCACTCAATTTGAAACCCACAGCCCCAAGACAGAACCAAGGAAAATGCTTGGGGTCTTCTTGGGTTTCATCACAGTGCCTCTTATTCAATCTTCCAGTCAAATTTCAAACCCAAGTCTTCAACATGCCAGCAGTCATCTTTGACTTTGTGAATAGGCCATTCTCCCATTTTGACAGCATCAGATTGTCTGTCCAGTTGAGCAAGAAGGCTGATAAGAGCTGCACAACTGAAAAGAAACAGATCATGTTACACTGATAGACCACAAATGCTTTGTTGCATTTGTAAGGGAGGAAGGAAAAGAGGCTGTGTACAAAGGAGAGGATGTAGAGAAGAAGATGAAGAGGACCCAAGTAATCTTGTATTTAATTAGCCAAGGATAGGATATGCATCCTGTAGACTTCAGACATTGTGTCACAACCTAAAACCAGAGAGAGATAAGCACTTTTGAAGATTGCAGTCTGCATACCAATTTTTGAAGGTCAAGAAACTTCTTCCTCAATTTTACATCTACAAGTGGCCACATCTGTTTGATCTCTCCTTTTCTGCAGGATTAATGCATGCAACATGTTTCTCCCCTCCCTGGATCAGCCATCAAGCTAATTTGTTATCATCACACATTGCTTATAGAACTGGGATCATCTAAATCACTTTTGGGTGCTATGAAGAAGCTGTGCTTTAGCATGATCTCTTGTCATCTTTGCAAAACAATCAAATTGTGAAAACTTCAAACTGAAGTTAGAAGTATGTATCAAACAACATAAAAGACAGCAACTTACAAGTGCTGTGCCCACTTTAGATTGGATTATACTTCAATCTAATATGGATGTTCAGAGTTGAGTGTCGAATCAAATGTGCTTCAAATGATCCCAGTTCCCCAAGTTCATCTCCAAACCCTAGAAACCAGGATACTTCCATAGCAGAACAATTTTCCACTCTTCGTGAACCCTCAGGTTAATCAGAACTTCAATGCAAAAATCTATACTTCATGTACTCCTCTGTGTTTCCACCAGAAATAATTTCTCAAATTTACTTCAGCCAAATTGCATAAGGATCCACCTCCAATCAACTATTCACAAGAAAAATCTTGAATGAACTGACCTGCAAAATTGCATCAGGCTTGATTGCAGTTTCAACAGAATGGAAAAATACCACAGAGACAATTGATGGTGGGCAATGGGATGCCAAAAGCCCCCATCATCCAAGGGTCACAAACTCCCACCAGATCAAAACTTGTTCTCACTCTCCAGAGGTTCTTAGGAGAAATATCATAATTGGCAAACTACTGGATCCATCAACTCCCCTATTCATGGGACTGCAGCTTCTTCCACTGGGGTCTCCTTGTCTCCACAAACACAGCAAACCCACGTGGGTCAATGGCATTTAGAGCTTAGGAATCACTGAAGAGAAGCAATGGACCTCTACATAATGAGAAGTTACAACAAGAACTTGACCCAAGATTCAGTTGCAAATTTGAAAGCATTCTGTGTGGGCAATTGTACTGAAAAGCACAAATTGTATGCCATAGAGCACTTCTGCTCATGTCCTCTGCATAGAAATCATCCAATCAGGAGTTTACAATTGGCTGATGGACCAGACTCCACCTCTACACCAAAAAATATATATATCTCCATAACTACTCACAATTTCTGTATGCTTATAATTTTAAGTCAACCTGAATAGAACTAAGAGATGACCCAATAATAAGGTTATATAGATGTATTTCAAATCTAACAGTAAGAGCAATCAATCAGCAAGCATGAAAACAACAAGACCCAATCCTAAGGAACAGAGAATACACACCAAAAACAAAACCAACACTGAAGGAGCACTTTGAAAAATAGCAAAAAATCATACGACAGATTCAGCAACAGTGTGGGATTGACCACCTATCGTAACATCCCCTGTGGACTTCATCAGGTCACCTGCAATGGGTGAAGATCAATGTCAAACATTACCCCCAACATAGTAAGTTTCTGTTACAAGACTGGCAGTAACAAAATGTCAGCTAGCTCCACAAACCCCAAAAAGAGAAGGAGAAGACTTGAAAAAACCCAAGATTGATTGAGGGAAGTAAAAAAGGAAAGAGAAAGAAAAAGAAGGAAAGAAAAGGAAAAAATGTAAACAAGACAGAAAGTTGCAAGAAACAAGATGGAGAACTTTGAGAGCAAGATCTTTAGAGGACAAAACAGTCCTACATTTGGCAGGAAATTGAAGAGAACAGTTAGACATGACATTACAGAGAAACTAATATCTATAGTAATCTCTAAAGCCAGAAGCTCTATGTAAAGAAATGCAACAATGAACAGAGCAATCCAGTGATGAATCATGAGGGGTGGAATCCCTCTCCACCATAAAAGAAGGCATAGGAAGCGATGGAGGAGCACAACTAAGAGGAAGGGATCTACACCCAACAAATTGAAAAGAAAGTCTGTCATAAACAAGCTGTCAGTAGATACCCCACTCCTGCCTCCACACTGGTCACCCTGAGTCCAACCACTGGTACAAGTTCAATCTCTATTGGACTGAAGCCTAACTCCATATCAATATGAGTGGCTAAGCACAGTATTAGTCATGGCCTTAGGGCTGAACTACATGCAAGCATTGATGTTGATACTCAATTAGTCATGTGCTGCTCACAACATGAACATTCCAAAAGAATTGTCTAAAAGTCAGCATTGAATGAGAAAACAGCATTTGAACATTCCCCATGGGACACAAGGTCACCAGATTTTCCATCCATGAACCACACCTTGGTAAGTAAGATCCCCAATAAACTTGTCTTTTGAGCAAAAAAGGGTATATGGAGAACCTTAAAAAAACTCCAAAACCCTTTATCCTGATGTCTAACAACTTTTTCAACTTTATCTCAGGAGCCAGTGCATGACATATACTAACTGTGACCTAACAAAAGAAGAAACCACATCTACAACTCTAAGATCGTCATCTGCCTGAAAATTCCAATAAGCCTGAAAAAGAGGGCAATGACTAGCTAGTTGCTTGCCCTTGCTCAAAGGTCTTCAGCCACAAATGCCGGCCCAATAATGGAGCCTCATGCACACCAATGTAGGCATTGTTTAACCTGCATCCATCATGTAAAAATTAGCATTTGAAAACAAACAATTCTACAAAGCCAACTGAGTTCAGAGACAGAATCATCACAGACATTTTTTGCCTGCAAAGCTTACAACTCTGGAATCAAGAGAAAAACTACCCCTGCATTTGAAAAAATATTTTGACAAACTCCAGACTCAGATATCTGTTGTGCTCACTGCAATAGGACAGTCTCAGCCACATGCAAATACACACTAGAACTGGAAGGGTTGGAGATGGGCTAAAGGCCTCGTATGACTGGAAAGTGTTGAACAATGAGGTGGACAGTCAAAAGGGAGAATAAAAAAGCAATGCTCACTTTTCAATATCAGGAGGGGCAAGAGGGTCAAAGATCTCATCCTCTTTGTGCTCAACTCCCAGGTCAGTGTTCACTCCAGCTGCAGCCTAGCATCATGCAGAGCAGCAGCAACAATAAAAAATAAGACCAATTATGCATTGAGCATATGAAGAATATTATTCAGTTTACACAATCCCTGAAGCAGCCAGGTGCATGACAAAACAGTAGGCTGCGTTGGAGCAAGCCAGAAGTTCTTTTTATGGTCAGGAATTAAGATCCTGAAGCACAAAATACAGCACATATGTCTGAGCTTACCTGGTGAGAATAATTCCCATACCCTGTGTAGCTTCCATATCCATATGCTCCAGCATCATGTGAAGCTTGTGTTGGGTATCCATATTGATCATAGCCTTGTCCGTAACCTCCATAATACCCTCCCCCTCCACCCCATTGGTTAGGGTCCTGTTGTCCCCAACCAGCAGGTGACTGACCCAACACCAAATGTGATCATAAGTCAAGTAAACTTCAAGGACCAGCAAGAACTGGCAATGAGATTCAAAATCACAATGAAATGAAGTAATGACACCTGAACACTACCACATAAGTACAACCATAAAGGTATTGTTGACATGATTCAAAGCTACCACCCTAGAGGCTTGAAGATGCAATGGACTAACAATTCCCCTGAATTTTAGTAGCACAACAATCTTGTGAAGGGAGAGATCACATACATTGTCAGATTTTAGCAGATAGTGATCAAATCAAGAGTGGTGATGCAAAACAGGAGAGGAGGCTTACATCCTGACTAGTCTGCTTATTGGTAGGACTTCGACCCCAAGACAAGCGTACAGATTGTGATCCTATTACAGTTCCATGCAGCCTTTGCAAAGCTTCCTCTGCAGATGCTCTGCAAAAACCAAGATTAATGGCACAAATTACTGAACCACAAAAGTGCTCGAAATACCCTAAACCAGAACATAAGAATGTAACATACAAATTTGAGGCAATGGCTACCTGTGAGTAAACTGGACAAAGCCACACCCTTTGCCAACAGGAATTTTGACATAAACAAGTTCTCCAAACTGCCCAAATACAGCTTTCAGTTCCTCATCACCCACAGCAGGATCCAGCCCTCCAACAAATATCTGCAAACAACAGAGGGATCCACATATCAGTGATGTCTAATAAAACTTTGCTTGGAACCATCACCACCAGCATGAACTGGCAAAAATACCCTAGTGCAGCTTTCAATACCAAGAGTGTGCACAAAATATGACCCTTATAAATCAAGCTAAAGTTCTAATGACAACAAAATCCCCCTCAGAATACATTGCAACACACCGTTGTGTTGTTTGGATCATTGTCGTTGAGAGTTGCATGTGGAGGTGTGATAGCTCCACTGTAGGCAGGAGTAGTATGATAAGATGAAGCAATTGCTGCAGATAACACCATTCACACAATGAGCCATCACTCCTAAAACATCTGGAAGAAGAAACCCAGAAAAGACAGTTCCCTAATATCCTGAACCTAACACTTTTGAGTGATTGCATTTCAACAAAGGAAGTTCAGTAAATCTGATCAGGACACAGGTTGCTGCAAATCAGACTAGTGAACCCAATCTGAACCCATACATCAGAAACCAATGAATCCATCAGCCCCAACAACACCGTCCATTGAGCTACAAATGAATCACAAGAGTTGAAGAAAAGGATTGAGCTAGATGGATCTGAGCCATCCTCAAAACAGAAGGAACTGATTCAACACCAAATGTAGGCAAGAAAAAGAGAATTCAAAGTTTGGAAATTGGGAATACAAGAGGGATGAAGAGAAATGTGGAAGATTGCAACAGAACATGCCTCAAGAAATGGAATTGATGCCTTGATATCTAGTTCATATTTCTGGTTTTGGCCAGTTTGTAGAGACATACCATTTGAATAATGCTGTTGAGCAGGACCCAGTGCTTTCTTAGGAGTTGCTGCACTAATTCGCATTGGCCTGCTAGAACAGTATACACCATTCATCTCATTCATGGCACGATTCCGCTCCATTTCCTCGCCAAATCTCACGAATCCATAGCCCTTTGAACGTCCAGTGTTGGCATCTGTTACAACCTTGGCACCCTTAACAGAGGGATAGCGAGTTCGGAAAATCTCTTGCAACATGTAGTCAGTGACATCAGGAGCCAAGTCTCCAACAAAAATTGAATGTTCAGTTCCTGCCTCAGGTCGCCTCTCTCCAATACCAAACGATGCCCAGTTCAAGCGGAATGGCTGCTCTGTATTTGGCATTAGTGTCCCATTGTAAGCTTGCAGAACTTTCTCTGCTGATGCATGAGAGATGAATTCAACAAAACCATATCCTTCTGAGTACCCTGTCTGCTTGTTACGAATAATCTTCACTGATTGCACCTGCAAAAGTGCACCACCAATCTCATTTGTGTCTGGAATAATGATTTTGGTAATGTGCTGTGATATAGCTGCTGCAAGGTAATCGCACAGAATAAATAACTCATAGAGACTCTTTGTGTGGGAATTGTCTGCTTCTTCTTCTTCTTCTTCACAGTAAACATGTTGCACAAAAGATGCAGCATTCAATAGGCCAATTGAGAACTGAAATGGTCTACCTCCCCAGTGTGTGCAAAGCAATTGTGGAGATAGCTTTCTTCCACCCAGTACTGCAAATCTCCAACCCAGAGGGTTTTCACTTCCTCATGATTTTGTGGCTGCATGCCCGGTTGAGGAGGCTGCATCACGGTCCATTGCTGCTGCGGCTGCTGTTGCTGCCGCCCATCCATCGCCAGCCCTGCAGCCACTGGTGATTGCATGATCCACCTCTTCTAGAACGATAATCTTGAACCCACCGCAAGAAAACACAACAAGAAGATGCTTCCTGCGACAATGTTACAAACAAATGCATGAGAATTAAGTCCAGAGTTTTATATTCACAAAAGCAAACTTGCATCAGCAGCTGTGGAAACCCTAAACCCTCATTCCAGACTCGATTGTGGACGGATTTCAGCCATTCAAGTTCCACAAGAAGCTCAACGTGGTTGCCTACCAGAATTTTATCTATTTTCTCGCGAATTTTTTTAATAGAAATTGCATGAGAACTAAATTCCAGAGCATTCTTCCAGAGCTTTCTTTCTTCACGGAAACAAACTTGCATCAACTGCGAAACCCAAAACCCTCATTCCACACTCAATTGTGGACGGATTTCGGTCACTCAAGTTGCACAAGAAACTCAACGTGGTTACGTACCAGAATTTCATCTTTCTTCTTGCGACAATTTTTTACCAAAAAAAATGCATGAGAATAAAGTCCAGAGCTTTCTTTTCGCAGAAACAAACTTGCATCAGCAGCTGTGGAAACCCTAAACCCTCATTCCAGACTCAATTGTGGACGGATTTCAGCCATTCAAGTTCCACAAGAAGCTCAACGTGGTTTACCTACCAGACTTTTCTTTGAGACCCGGACAAAAACGAGACGGAGATCCGAGTACAACCCGCGAAAAGCCTGCCGCGGCGATGTGGACGGACGCTTGCGAAGAGCATCATATGCACGGAAGCGCAACGGAGCTGCGAGAAGAGAGTGAAGCTATTCCCACGGAGGGGCCCTTCAAGGGTCCTGATCCGTCCAATATTTTTGAAACCTGAATCGCAGCCGTTTAAACACACAGTGATTCAATGTCTACCCGGCTTTCACCTCGACCTGTGTAGGTTTAGTTCTCTTTCATGAAAACCGCCGGTTCTTTTGGGGTGTTTTTTGAACTCGCTAGACTGACGGTTTTCCTAATTTTTTTTCAAAGCACGGGAACCTGCGGTTCTTTTTTCTTTTCCAATTTTGTGATGTTGCTCAAGTGGCAATAGTCCATAAGTATATTTAGCCAAATTTGGGACTTTTCAAAACATGAAAATAAAAAAAATCTTAAGCATCCTTTCATATTGTAAGCCAATTGTGGTGAATTTTTTTCGTTTTTTGGTGAATGTTTCTCCAAAAAAAAAAAATTTAAAGGAAATTTGATAACAAATTATTATTTTTTTAAAAAATTTCACAAAATGGCAAAACTCTTTTAAAAAAAGAAATCATCAATGAGCCATTGTACAAGGCATGTACACATGGAATAACCCACTACAATTTCATTATAGTGGCATTTGTGAGGATAATTTCATTGGACAAATATTTAGTCCAATTAAGTCACAATGATGCCCGGGTATTGTATTTTCTTTTAATTTTATTTATTTATTTATTTATAAATTTTAATTATCATTTTTTTAAACCTTTGTTTTGTTTTCTTGAATTAAACCTTAAAAACTCAGACCACCATGGATGAGCAAAGACACAAAATTATGGTAACTCTTGTGTTTTTTCATGATCATATCTTATATATAAATTCACTACGTCCCTGACGGAGCTTGGGTTTCAGGCTGAGCGGGCCCGGCGCTAATCGGAGGGCGGAATTTCCTGTTCCCAGTCTGTGGGCAAAGCTATCGGAGGAAATTAGGTTACGACATTCAAGCGCGGAACGGAGACCCGGGATAGCCGACGTCAAGAACGGGGTGCCGGGCCGGGTCCGGTCCGGACTGTGTGTGACGGAGCTCGGCAACTTTTGCTCCAGAGAACACCACTGAGGGAAGTTATCAGCAGTCACTTTTCGGAAAGTTTTTGGTATGGGCGTTGCTGATTTTGGGTACTGTAGCTGTACAGTGTCCGAAGGTCACGGGTACCCACTAGTCCCAAATAGAAAAAAATAGAAACTCTCATCATCATTCACAAACAAGCACAGAAACTCATCAAGAGGAGATGAAGATTAAAAAAGGTTTAGTTTAGAGTAAATTTTATCAAAATATCAATATTTTATTATAACATTAGCTCAAGGGTTGCAAATTGGCCTCCCAAGTTGATAGGTATCATAATACCTTTATCATTTCAGCATAAATTAAATTATTTTTTATTTTGCCAAATGTTTGAAAAAATATTTTGATAGGTATCATCGTACCTTCACCATTTCAGCTAAACCCTAAATTTTTAAAAACTTTATCCAGCTTTTGAAAAATTATTTATTATTTATTCCAAAATCTTAATAAAATCAAATTTTCAACCATTAGGTTTTGAACCAGAAACCTTCCATAACTTCCATAACAGTGACTTAATTCTAAAGTGATATAAACACACTAAATTTGCTTTATTACATTGACAAGTTTTTGTTTATTATTTTATATAACCATTACTTGTTGAAATTTTTGAAATTAAAAAATCAAGTGCCCAAGTTTTAAATTAAATTAATTATTCGACAATTTGTTGCCAAAATGTTAAAGGTATTATAATATCTTTTTTTGCTTTGGGGCAAAAATCAATGACATATTTTTTATATAAAAAATTCAGCTTTAACTCCTAATGTAAAGCCCTATGTTAATTTGCCTTTTCATATCCATGTTGGTGGATAGAGAAAAATAAAATAAATATATTTATATTTATATTTATATAAAGAAAAAAAGAGGTAGTTAAAAAAATAACAAATAATTATTTAAAAAAAGAAATGAAGTGATGAAAGTTAGAAATGAAGTAAATATGACTTTTTTTTTTTGGGAATTGTCCAAGGATGACAAAACATGAAGGATAATGTAAAATCAAATTGAAAATCCATTGAAAATCATAACAAAAAAATTTCCATATGCCATTCATTCTTCAAAAAAAAATTTTTTAAAAATTGTCATTAGAATTTTAATTTTTGAATTAAATTATTTGAATAAAATTCAATTTGCATGAAATAGTATTCAAAAAACCTCATTTGAATGGAACTTTTGATTTGCACAAAAAATCACTCAATTGTTGTATTCAACTATTTTGGCATGGATTACTAAATCTTCATCTCTTCTCGTTTTTAGGGTTTGATGAGCTCTCTCGCTCTCTCTCAAAACTCTCCCCCCCCCCCCCCCCCAAAACCCTCTCTCTCTCTGTGGAATATCCCGCATGGTTGTTGTATTCTGTCCGATGCGCTTCGTCGATCGCTCTCTGACATTTTGTTGCTTGCTCTGTCGACATGGGGGATTTGCAATGAACGTTTATGGTCTTCGTCGATCGCTCTTTGACATGTTGTTGCTCTGTCTGTCGACATAGGGATTGAACATTGAACGTATGCAATGAACGTTTCCTCTGTTGTGACTAACCACTAGTGCCATCTTTTCCGTTCAATCGACCTCGCGTCGTCGATCGGTAGAGAGAGATAGAGAGAGAGAGAGAGAGAGAAGATCTGACATCTTCGTCGGTAGGTCCTGGACTTTGCGGTTTCAAGCGTAAAATGAATAAGCTTTCTCCTTTTTTTTTTCTTTTTTCATTGGGAGGGGTTTGGGCTCAAGTTTCGTGACAGACTAATTCATCTCTTACGTTGTCCTCTGTCCCTATCCTCACAGAACGCGAGAGCAGCTTGTTTCACTGCTGCTCGTGTTTCGGTGCAAGACTCGGTCTCTGAAGATCTCGTTTCCTGTCTTGATAAAGAGCCGCGCAACCAAAATTCTAGGTATTTTGTGTGCGCATTTGAAGAACAACGGGGCTTTTGTTCTTCGTTTTTCTTGTTTTTTTGTGTTCATTGAGCAGAATCTTTGTAATCATGAGGCCGACTACAGACAGCCAGCACGAGTGGAAGGGAGATCAGGACGTCCGGGTGACAAGCTCCAAAGCCCGCAGTAAGGAGCGGCGGTTGCGGAGGGAGTTGTATCCGCCTATTGATGTTTATAAGTCCGGATGGTTGGAAGTGTCGGAGCTTCACTCACTCTACTGGGAAGTGAGCGGGAACCCTGCTGGACAGGTACGTGTTTCATGCGGTCAAGAAAGAAAAAGGGAGGGACCAAAAACCAAACCGTTTGTGCGAATGGAACAGTGAGAGCTGCTCTTGTGGGAGAAGGAGAAGAAGAGGTTTCGTTTTGAGGAGACTTTTTCGTTGCAGCACAGTCGGTGGAACACTTGGAATCGGATTTCATTTCTGATGGAAATGAGTTTTTTGTAGGCTGTTGTTTTCCTTCATGGAGGGCCAGGGAGCGGGACTAGCAGTGAGAATCGACGATTCTTTGATCCCGAGTTTTATCGCATCGTTCTGTTCGACCAGGTTAGAAAACCTTCTCCTTTCCCTCTTTAGCTTCTGGGGTGCTGAAAGAGAGGAATGGTCTTCTCCTTTACCTGAGATGAGATACTCAAAGAACGTTGTCACTACTCGAGGATGAAAGAATTCTCCACTTCTTCAGTAGCTTGTTAGGTTTGTTGTCTCTGTACTCAGGGTAATGCAGGTGTTAAAATCACAATGTCAAACACTTTCAAGAGTTTGCAGAATTCTTGGAAGTGTGCTGCTGTCAATGTTGTGGTAGCTGGTGTGGGTTCTTATTCTACTGCCAGTCTTTCACAGAGGCTATGGTAGATGAGAGAATTTTGGGGGGGAGGGGTGAGCAGAGGGGTGCAGGGAAGAGCACACCACATGCATGCTTGGAGGAAAACACCACCTGGGATCTTGTCAATGACATTGAAAAGATTCGCGAACATTTGGGCATAGACAAATGGCAGGTCAATCATCTACTCAACCATGATTTCCTGAGAAGTTCAAAAGCATAACTTCATGATTCCACAGACAAGTATTTGTCTGGTACCTGAGTCTTTTGCTCTGTTGAAAAGGAAGATAATGGCCAGAATGAAGCAGCAAAGTTTCAAGTAGTTGATTTTATTGGACACTTTTTTCAAGCTACAGATGCAGTGATGTCTTGTTTTGTGCAAAGAGCTCTCTCTGGTGAATGAATCACTCTGTCACCATGCTTGCATTTCTGTTTCCTGGAACTGGAGGTTGTTGTTTTGCAGGTCTTCGGTGGATCCTGGGGAAGCACCTTGGCTTTGGTGTATGCACAATGTCATCCTGAGAGGGTAAGATCTGAGACATTATCTCATGTTAGCCCCATGTTTCTGCCATGTCCTCTTTCTGTTATTCTTTCTGAATTCTTGTACTCTATCTAGACCTGATTGTGCCTTCTTGGTTTAGATGCTTGTGTGTACAGGGGCAAGCTGAAATGAAAATGAAGCCGACCCTCTTGAGCTTGTTGCATCTCCAATGAGGATACTATTGACTTTGTTTATTAGTTGGTCCTCTTGAGTTCTAGTTGAGCACCATGACTGAGTCTTCCCCTTGCTTCCAGAAATGTTTCTAGAGCCTTCCTGTAAGATTTTGAGCTTATATATTGATCTATACCACTGTAAGAAGCTGATGAAGTTAGTGGAGAGTAATGGCATCTTTTCACTATCGTTCATGATGAAGGTGATGGACTAAATCTTTGTGAGTGGCAATTACAAGGTTGCAATACCACTCATTGTTCCTGTTTTTCTTTTGATTTGGCCAGAACTGACACAACATTTGAAGGTGATGGTCTAATACTTTGCAAGTGATGATCAAAAGGTTGTGGCAGTGTTTATTCTGGTTGTTTTTGTTTTGGTCTGGTCAGAAATGTCACAACACTAGATGTATTTGTGGAGTTTTCTCTGTAATCACATTAATATGTCTCTCAAGTTATGAAGACACAAAAGGGCTCTCATGACTCTGCAGGGATCCAGAAACCTAATTTTACCTGTAACTTTTTAGCAGTGTTTCATAGTCATTGACTAGATGTTGCCTAGAAGTGATGATATTGTGGATCTGAAGAGTTGAAGCAAAAGCTTCACATGACCCTCCATGAGATGTGGAGAAAAAGCATGGCTTTCTGCATCAAAAACTCACTGCCATTGTTCACAATTTGTTTGCTTGGCAAACTGTAAGTTTGATTCCATGTGATCATATCACTGGGCAAGTGCACTATTTTGTTCACAATTTCACATTTTGGCTGGCATCTCACATATTGCAAACAATGATGTTTATTAGGTGACTGGATTGACTCTGCGAGGCATCTTCTTATTGCGAAAGAAGGAAATTGACTGGTTTTACGAAGGGGGTGCATCTGCAATTTTCCCTGATGGTAAGGATTGCTCTCTATGACATAGAATCAAAGCTATATTCTTGCTTGGATTTCTACTTCGAGTGGAAAAAACATCACAAAAAATACTTTTCACAACATGGTTGCAGATACTGATTGTCCAATAACTGAGTGAGTTTGCCATTTGGAACTGGGATTGTTGTTGGTGCAAGGGGGCATGTAGCTTGGGAGCTATATCGTGACTTTATTCCTGAAGATGAGCGTGACGACTTTGTAAAAGCCTACAGCAGACGCCTTAATAGCACAGATGAGTCTGTTCAAGTAATCTCTTCGCTATCATGACAGACAATCTTGAACCATCATGACATTTCATTCATAGCAGAATCATTGCGATATTGTTTTTTGCAGATCTCAATCAGAGCTGCCAAGTCCCTTGCTTAACTATGGGACCAACATGTAAATGCTAATGGCAACTAGGGGATTTCAGATCTCAGCGGCAAAAGCTTGGACAAACTGGGAGATGCAAACTTCGTATCTCGTCCCTAATGAGGATTCTCTAAGGCGTGGCGAGAATGATCAGTTTGCTCTGGTGTGATTTACATCTGTTATTGTTCTTTTTAACTTGTGTGACAATCTGCCTCAGCTGGCAGGTTTGAGCTAGCACAGGCATTACATATTTGCATACATAGATCAAAGGTGCTGAAAGTTGATGCTTTGAGGATGTGCCGAGGCAAATGCTCATGAATTGGGCAAATGAGTGCAGGCCTTTGCACGAGTTGAAAATCACTACTTCAAGAACAAGGGCTTTTTTCCATCTGATTCGTTTCTTCTCGACAATATTGACAAGATTCGACACATTCGAGCTGTGATTGTCCAGGTTAGTCAGCCAAACCCACAACTTTGTGGTCAGGCATGTAAAGAATAGTCCACATGAAATTGAATCAAGGGTGCATTCATGATTTCTATCCATGAATTGGCTTCTGAGCAGTTGCCTTCCCCTATTTCTCAACCTCCCATGTTACAAAATGCTCTTTGTCATGGGGTCTATGGCAACAAGATTCTGTCACTTAGGAGTACAGTGTGGTGGGATAGTCATTATCCTATATGGAGTAAGAAGTTTAGAGAGTGCATCTCTGCATTGAGCAATGGAGATAGTTGATTCTGCAGTGCATAAGCACTAAAGGTGGAGTGAATGTGATCTCAATTGGTAATTTACACAATTGGGCCTGGTCTCAGAATTCAGGACCTTAATAGCCCTAGCTATTATGTGGAAGGGTTTTTTGACCTACTTCGCAGTTGTACTCAAGTGCAATCAATTGTGCAGGGCCGGTATGATGTGGTGTGTCCACTTATGTCAGCTTGGGATCTTCACAGGGCTTGGCCTGAAGCCGAATTCATAGTAAGTGCTCAGAGTTCTTCTCACTTGCTGATGCCATGTTTACCAGCTTAGATGTGGTTCATGTGTCATGTAAAACTTGGTAAGTGTCAGTTGTATTCAATCAACTGATGGCTATCTTGTTCAATCTTTAGTTAAGTTCCCTTGCTTTTGGAAGTTTTCAGTAGATAGGAATTGACTGATGGAAGGGTGCAGTTAAGGTCAGGTGTTCAGTCATAAGAGCCAGCTGCCTTGCATGAAAAATGTGGCACCCATTGTAGTCAACATTAGATTGTCTGGCTTGTTTACAGTGGTGTTGGAGTTGCCACTGGATACAGACTTCTTTTGACATTTATTGCCACATGTTTTAGCATGTACACTACTTGAAATATATACTTAATCTAAACCATTGTAAGGACACAAAACTGAAGAGTTGACAGGTCAGATAATGTGTTTGGTATGGAAGATTCCTGGAAATGTGGTGTCCTGTGGCTTGTTTCAATTTCATCTCCTGTTGTTTGTGCAGATTGGCTAATTGACATTGGTTTCCCAAATTTGTGTCTGTTTGTGAAGCTTGTACCAACAGCAGGACACTCTGCAAATGAGCCAGGCATTGCAACAGAGCTTGTGGCTGCCTGTGAGATGCACAAATCTATTTTGCAAGAGGGTCATTGAAAAGTACGCCTGCAAGAAGGGAAACCTGATAATGATCTGTTTAAATGAAGACAATTGCTGGTTTTTTGTGAAGAACAGCTAAGGACCTACACTGCACTTCAAGTTTTAGGAGTTCTTGGATGTATTATTGGTAATTTCATTACTAGCTGGAGCTATGATAATAAAATTGATGGTATCACCACAGACTTGTTTGTGCATATATGTTAACCTGACAAGGTGCAGAGAGCCCTTTTCAGTACTGAGGATGAAAGAGTCGCAATTTTCAATCTTGGACTTGTCCATGTTCCTGTTTGTCTCCATCTGCACACTATTCCTCTGGCATACAGTGATCAGATGGTGCCATGGCTTGGACTGGACCTCAAATTCAGGAAGAGCCTCAAAGTAAGTTTTGAAATTTGAAGTAAAGAACTTTTTAAATTCATCTTTGTACTTGGATGCACCTCCCCAAGGAGTACATTATGTTTCAAAATTCAGGGATTTCTGAAAGTGTAAGGTTCCTTATTTTGATGAGTTGAAGTACTGATTGTGGATTTTGGGGTAGTAGGGTTGCAGACTTGATGGAGAGTTGAAGTTGGCTGGAATTGGAGCACATATTACATGCATGAGGTACAACCACATTGAATTTGAACAAGTGTAATTTGCACTGGTGTCATTACATGACCCATTACCACAAAGCTCAATATGTCAAGGCTCTTATTAGCTATATTGCTGATTCGTATTGAATTGTTGGCTAGTGTTGTTGTGCATTTGATATTGAATTACATCCTGGTAAAGAAATCCAGTAGGCCTTTGGGCCATGGCCTTGGCCTATTCTAGGGAATTTGTTGCAGTTGTGTCAAGGTGATAAGAGTCCGCATGAAGCATGGGTGAGCTTGGTTCAATGATACAAGCCTCCATGTACCTTTGTCTTGGCTCCATGTTTATTATAGTGGTGTCTTCTCTTGCGACAGCAAAGGATCTCTCCAGATGCACAATCAAAAGTTCTAATGTCACCCCCAAAATAAGCAAGCAACCAAGATTTGGTGGAAAACAAAGGTATTGTGATGTCAACTGGTCCCTTGTGGCGGCACTTCTGTAGATTTGCTTGATTACACTCTTTTGAACACGGTGAAACATCTGCAATCATTTGAATCCACGAGAGCCAAAGAGATTAATAGCATCGTCAATGATATCCACATGGACACGAGGGAAAGAAAGAGGTGGATCTTATGATTATCATCTCTAGCCACCAACATTGTGACACATGTGTTATTTAGGAAAAGCTGTTTTTTGTTTGCTGCCCTTGATTTAATTCATCTTCTTCTCCTCATTAGAACCTAGAGCTAGTGCTTGGAACATACCTAGTACTCTTTACAAAACTTCACATGAACTCAAACTATGTGTTGTTGGTTATCTATATGTACTTTGAAGTTGATGAGTAGGGGCAAAAGGAGGCATGTTATTTAAAAGAGATGCATGAAGAAAGTAACCATTCGATTGGAGTTTTAATCATTAGTGATTACATTCTTACCTTATGATGGTTGGTGAGACTTCAAAGGATTGAAGCCTCCTTGCACATGTTGTGCATTAAAACATCACAATTTATGCAAAGATTGATAGCGATGAACATAAAAATTTAGTTCCAACAGAAGATAAATTGTTAGAGATTTAAGAAATGACTGGGAAGGTCACTTCCACTTTACTCCAAATGGTGTGCCAAAAATATAAGGTGTAACTTTTTTTAAGCCATAATTTATTATTCATTTAAATGTATATAGTGTGCTTATAATTTATTATGAGAATATATCTAAAATGTTTTTTAAATGCCATTTTATCTTAAATGCTTCCTAGAATATGCTAAAAGTGACCTATGCAAGAGTTAACAAAAATGCAACAAAACATGTGCCTAAAGTTTTCATGAATCTGTTATTTTATGCACATCAAGAAAATGGTATTGGAAACCCTTTCAAAGAGACAATCTGAGCTATTATCAAGGCAAGAAGATGGGTTGCATTATGAACTTTAGTTTAGTTGTTTCCTCTTAAATTACATGTAATAATAGGACATGTTTCATTGGAGTTCAATAATTGCTCATCATCACAAAAGTTGCAATTTCTTTTTGTCAAACAATTTGATGTGTTGATGATCATAAGCATGTTGATACAATTTGAAATCTCACACTGTCAAGATCTACACAATTGTAAAGTGGTTGTTGAAAAAAATTCTTACACTTTAATATTAAGTTAGTAAAGATGAACTAGAACTTGTTCACTATTTGTTTGTGATAGGAGATGCTAGCAATTAGAATAGACACATTGCCAATGACAACAGAACAATCAATGGCATAGCTAATACAAAATCTAATGATCATGAAGTGTGCACAAACATGGATAGAAACAATGGTTGAAATGAGTCACATAGTAAAGGAATCAAATTTGTAGGAGCTTGCATATTTGCAAGTCATGATCAAAGAGACTTTCCATCTACACCTTCCTAATTTTTTCCTCTTCTTCACAATGCAATTGATGAGGTTTGTCAAGTTGTAAAAGGTCATAATATACCACAACATACACAATTGTTTGGTGAATGTTTGAGCAATGGGACATGATCCTTCAATATGGGAATGGCGCCTCAAGTTTGATCCTAAACCTTTCTTACAACAACACCCTAGACCTCTCAATCAATATGATCTTCATCAATGTAATTTCCTCATTGCAACAACATCCTAATGCAACTATGATCATTGATGTGAATGATAACATCTTCAAGCTTTTGCCATTTGGGAGTGGAAGAATAACATGTCTAGGACATCCATTGGGAGCATTGATGATGGAAATTGTTTTAGCACATTTGCTCCATTATTAACTTCCATTGGATACTCCCAAATTAGTAAGAACCCAACACCCTTGACATGTCTGACAATTTTGGCTTGAATTTTCCTTAAACTAAACAATTGCATGTCATGGCATATCCCAAGTTGCTTGCTCACTTGTATCAATAATTTTAAGCCCAATCTAACATGAATACAAAACTAGTGTTGAATGAGTATAAATATGCCATCAACAAAATCAAATACCCACCCAATATTGATTCATGGAACTAATGATTCTGAATGTTTTTTTAAAACTTGGAACTGGTGGTTATCAACAAAATAAAATAACCATTTATGTTAATTTGGGACCTTCATAGGGCATGGCTTGAAACAAACTTCATTGTACATGCTCATATTTCTTCTCACTTTCATGCACCATACTTAACAACTTAGATGTGGATTGCATGTCATATAAAAGTTAGTAAATTTTAATTTGTATTCCGTTAGTATTAGGTGGCCATCTTGTCCAATATTTTTTGAGGTCACAAACTTACCAAGCTTCATAGGTTTGTACAAAATCCATATGAAATCTAGTTTTCATAGTTTGTACAAAAATTGTATGAATTCCATGTTATGGTTAATATGAATGGTTTTTGTACATTTTCAATATTTAAATATTGAAACATATGAAACATTGTTTTTGAATGACATATGTGAATGTGAATTTGTAGTACACAAAAAATGCATAGTTTTATGCAAAATTATATCATAATAATTTCACAAATTTAATTAAAATATAAATCATACATACTTCACATCAAAATATCATAAGTAAAAAATACCCATAATTTATATGGAAGTAATATATGTATTTTTCATGCCATTTTTAGACTTTGAAACCCACAAATTTTAAATGGACATATTGCTTTACAATTTTTGCACTAATTATATTGAAATTTTGTGATATTGGAAACTTATGACATAAATTCCATTACAATCCCAAATTTTTAACACATTTAGGAATTAACTTGATGGAACTGTGCATGAAGACATGGAAATAGATGGTTAAGATTAGGTGTTCAATAATAACGACCAACTACCTTGCATAAAAATGTAACACCCATTGTAGCCAACATTATATTCCTTTTTTTTTACAATAGCATTGGAATTACCACCATAAATGCTAATTAATTTTGACATGTGTTAATATGTGAAATATTTGAATTGCAAATTTATCCAAACCATCATTGTAATCACACAATACTAAAAAGTTGACAAATTGGATGATGTGTTTGGTATGTAAGATTCCCAGAAATGTGTGTTCTTGTGCGATTCATAAATTACACAATTTTTTTCTCAGAAGGGTAATTGACAAATACTTCAACAACAAGGGAAACTGAATGATGATCTATGTGAAAACAAATAATTGTTATTTTTTTGTGAAAAACCGTTAAGGAATTATAGTGGCCAACTACATTGCACATCAAAGTTTTAAAAGCTCTTGGATTTATTGTTAGTGTTTTTTTTACTAGCTAGTGTTGTGATAATAAAGTTGATGGTCTTATCACAAAGCTTTGTTTATGAATATGTGTTGACCTAACTAAGGCCAAAGATCCATTTTCAATATTGTGGATGAAATACTAATAATATTTGTTCTTGGGCATTAAGTAGGTTACTTAAAGAAGCTTTAGTGGCCATAGTAAAATGGCTTGTGCATCATATGTTTTGGGGATGAAGGGTCACAATGGAATGAAAATGTGTTTTGTTGTTGTAAATTTTCACAAAATATCATGAGTTTCAAAAGATCCTTAGGGGAAAAAATGATTCTTTCTAATTGGCTTGCTTTAGCAAAGGACCAAGCTTTTTCCCCAACTGTACCTAATGATTCAATTGTAGATGATTGGCCATCATGGTTAAAATGTAAAAGAAGTGATCTAGGATAATGACTACAATTCACATTACAATTGTTTTAACCTCAAAGACAAGACATTGAAGCTCTAATTCTTGAAGCTCATAAATACAACTTGAAGTTGGAATAGGGATTTGTGATTTGGGAACCCACCCATGTGCCTCAATTGGAAGTGTTGTGTGTATTAAAACGTTTTTTTGTGCAGCAAAATTAGGATCCTTTATTTAAGGAAATTTCATAATTGACCTCTTATCTTCATTAAGCTTGCTTCCTAGTGTACTTAGAAATGTTCATTTGCCATTAATGTTTAAGGCATTAGGACCCATTGCTCAAGAACGACAATTGCACCAATTGGAAAATGAAGTTTGCCTTAATAATTAAGGTTAAATAAAGACAAAAACTTCCCATATTCCCCTTGTTTGTTTTAGAGTTTGCTCCAACAAATTATATCTTTTTTGTTGGTGCACTATTGCAACAATCCATGATGATGCCACTAGCCCTTGTGAACTAAAATGCAACATAAGTTATGCAACATTCAATGCACTACCTATGGAACAAATCCCATAAGCAACCTTTGATATGCTCTTTAAAGATATATGCATAAATTGTATTGCATCTTGTAGCCCTAAAATTTCTATATTTCCACATATAGTGTGCACAAAACACAATTCTTTAAAGCTTTGTTCAAGACTTTTGTTATTGCCCAATAGTGGACCCAAATCAAGAAAACCCAAAAGCAAATAAATGGCAATTTGTGGGTAGGAACTCATTGCTAAAGCCCATAGTTTAGTGGATCATATTTAGATTGCAATTATTGTATTATAGATTATTTACCTATAATTTTTAATGTAAATGGAGAATTTATTTTAAATCTAGGAATATTGCCTCCTCAAAAAGAAGAAGCAACTTACACTTACATTATAGGCATAAGGTTTTTAAAGCTTAGATAAAAAAAAACCCATTACATAATAAACATCTAGTGGGGTTTTTAAGGCTCATTGCTAGATTCACATTGTTGGAGCAGGCAAAGATCAATTCATTAAAAGGTCAAAACAAGCTACAAGGAGCCACAAGTGTTATTTTACATTAGCATTACATTTCCCTTTTCCCAAAAACATTTTTTTCATACGAATGATTTTTTTAATGATTTTTTTTGCAACTTGTTATGCAAAATGATTAGAATTGCCCCAATAAGTTTTTTTTAATCATTTTTTAATAAATATGAATTTGTAAAAATGTAAAGATTCCTTATAGATTTTATGTTTCGTCTTGAAAAATGATGATAATTTGAAATCATACCAAAAAATCTTAATTTTTAAAGTTTAATTTAATTTAATATAAACTACAAATTTTTTAATACGTCAAGTACATTATACCCCATTTATATGTGGTAAAACACTTTTGAAGTTTTGAAGTTTTGAATTTTCAAAGTTTTAAAATTCTACATTTTTGAAATTGTGAATGTTTTTTTAGTGTTTCTAATAGGTTATTATCATTTCATATTTTTTACCATCAACTTATTTCTATTATATGAGTCCTTTGAAAGTTATTTGTAAAAATGTATTTTTTAATGACAATTTCTCTCACTTTCAAAAGTCTTAATATTAAACCAAAACTTTAAATTGGATCAAATGGATTTTTAATTTGATTTTCTTGACATTCATGTGGGTTAAAATGAATAATGTGCCATGATTACTATCGTTGTAAATGGCAAAAAATAAATAAATCTAGGTTTTTATGATAGAATTTGACATTTGACACCCTTTGTGGCTCCTTGTATCTCGTTTTGACCCTAAAAGTCAATAACATGTAGTGAGTGAGATGCATAAAGGAGTAAAAGTTGATTGGTCTTTAAGAAGTTGAATTTTAGCAAAGGCCTTTTATGTTATGGTCCTAACGTAGAAAGGGAAACAAAGGTACTAGCGATGGCACAAAGGACTAGACTAATTGACAATAGTGACAACAACATCAACAACACCCCCTCCCCCTTCTAAAATAACAACTACACATGAGTTGTGAAACAAAGCTTTCATTTTTTTGATTTGGTGTAGTTATGCGTGTAAATGCAGTTACTATTCCTCTTCTTTAGGCAAAAGGGGATTTAGTGGTTTGAATTTGTTTCCTTAGTTATCTTGAATGGCCTATTAGTTCAATAGATAGAGTGTTTTTAGCAAATGGAGCTACTAATGTAACCCAACACTTGAAAGTTTTTCTTGGCTATGGCTAGGCATTATTTTACTCTACTTTTTGCACCTAGGAAGTTTACATAGCTAATGTGAGAGATAAAAAGTAGGAGGGTTTATAAAAGTGGCAATGGCACCAACAACAACAATGGAAGTAGCAATAGAAATGTTCATAGAAAGACATGCAAAGGGTAGGATAATGCCCACACACATTGAGCAAAGGGTGAAACCATAGTTCCAAGTTCCAAGGTGTAATGTCCTATTACCGTGACATTACTCAACATAATATAAGATAGATACAAGAGGGCAAGATAAAGTGGGGCTTGGGAAAGGTAAAATAGGTAAGGTAGGGTGAAGCAAAATGGGACATTGGCAAGGCAGGCAAACATGGCCCTTAAACAACAACACATGCACACAAGCAGTGGCAAATTTGTAATTGGGTTCATTTGCTATTCCCGCCCCATCCCTTGGGTTTTCGTGAGTTTACTTCTTTATATCCTTTTTAATTTTTTTCGTTTTGTTTGTAAGTACTCCTTTTTTAAAGCAATAGTTTTAGGATTAAGGTGGTTTTTTGAGTTGGGGTTTTTGAGATTGGGGTTTAGAGTCTCACTTTTAGACCTAATATGTTAGGCTAAGGATAGGCATGGCAAATCCTATAGGTTTTATGTCCCCAAAATGTTGTTGAACATCCCATCCTTTTCAATAGTCACCCGATGGAGAGCCATTAGTTAACTGGGTGATAGCATGGTGCGATGGACCAAAAGTGGCACATGCAAAGTTGACACAAAAATACACCATTTTTTCAATTCCTTTGTTAGTCCTTTCACAATTCCAACATGTTGTGTTGTATTCATTTTTTAAAGTTCATTACTTTTTTAAAAATGCTTCAATCATCTTGGTCTATAGTTTATTCTTGTATAAGTCTATTAGAATAGTTAATATTAATGTGGAATTTTTTTTTACATTTCATTTATTTATTTATTTTTCCAATCATAAGTATGTATGAATAGGAAAATTGTTAAATGTTCATCATGCCTTGGGTGTTATTGAATGTTGTTATTAATTTCATATTATTTTTCATATTCATAAGACAAACATATTGTTCTTAGATTTTTTTTCCCAATCCTTCATTTTTATGTTCATTATGGACTTTGAAATATATCTTAATTTAGAGTGCACATGAAAATAAAATAAAATATATTTTTTGTGAATTTCAGTTTCCACATGTCATACATAATATGTTTGGTCATGTGATTGAAATTTAAGAAATAATTTATTTTTAGTGAAAAAAAATCCACATAGTTTGTTATATGACACATTTGTTGTTTTGAAAGTTCAAAAATAGTATGCAACCAAATCTAATTGCAAAAATGTTTTATGCATTTCATTAAATATATAAACTACCATACATATTTGAGTCCAAGCCATAAAATATTCAATCCAATTATCATGTAACATTATATTAAATTTCATTTCTTGAAAAAACAGTGTTTATGACATTCATTTTGGTATAATGCACTGTGCTTTCGCCTAGTTCTACCCTTATGCCCAATTGTGCTATAACTTCCATTTATCCACCTCTCATTCCCATCTTTCCTAATTCACTTTGACCAATCCCCTCATCCTTTTTTTGTCCATTGGCCCTTTTTTCACCTCACCCACCACACCCATTAAAAGCTTTTCAAACATTCATTGTATAGTCCTTTTCTTTGCGATTCCACATTCCTTGTCCTTTTTGCGATTGTCTATTCAATGCAAAGGTGGGAGGGGGGTTCAACATGGTTTCAACTTTCATGCATTGCTCATAAATAGTCATATGTTTCACGACCTTTGACTTTACCATGTTATCTTCCTTCTTCAGCATGAACATGGATTACATCCATAGACATCATTGATGTTTTCCATTTGGGTTTACCTCATCCTTGTTCATACCATCATATTCCATATGCTCTTTGAGCTGATGTTCAATAGGCTTTACATATCCCTTTATATCGATTAACATCTAATCTTTCCAATATTGCAGCTTGACATTTTTTTTGTTATTCCCTTCTTAGTGTTTGTCCTTTCATCCATGGGATGGTGAAAAAGGCCACCAAGAGACTTGCGCTCACTCGTGTCAATACATGGGTGGCGATTCAATGACATTACAGAAAAGCACATGATTAGAGCACTCGCTTTAGCTTTTCATAGATGTTTGGAATCGATTCTAGATCCTACCCCACCTCCATCAACACAATTACACCGTGCACATGCCCTTGCTCATGTAGGGGAGTATGTTCGAATAGTACATGTAGTAGTTTTGAACACACTTGTAGCCCCATTTGACAAGACCACATGAGTCTTTTGCCTTTTCCATCTACTTGTTAATGTTGATTTCCCCTTTTCATTGATGATTTCAATCCTAAGAAAAAGGTTACATTAGATCGGGAGGTATTTATTTATACTTTAACTCATTCACCATGTCTTTTTTTTGGTGGCCTTTTTTAAGTATGGTGTATGCACTTTTACAAAATTGTTGTCTTAGATGATTTTGTGAGTGGATTTCACCTTTTTTTTAAAGTATGTGGGCACATTGTTTGAGGTCATGTTCCACCATTAGTATCGTGTTTGTTTTTTGTGTCTAAACTCCTACTATTGGAAAAACAATTTAAAAGCATATGTCCCATTGTGATTAGTGAAGTGACATATTACCTAGTTGCCCACACACTAGCTATTCAATTTAGGGATGTTTTCGTGAAGCATTTTAGTCCTCATTAATTTGGTGTAACAATTCATGGCGAGTGTGAGATAATAATTCATGGCATTCGAGCAATGTTAGATTTACATCCAAATTGGGTGGTGCTATAAATGGATGTTCGTAACACCTTCGATTCAATGTCATGGTGACCCATGTTTTAAAAGTTATGATTTTCATCTGATTCTCTAGATTATTTTTTTCCATTTGTTCAATGATTTTATGTATGCCCATCCCCATTATATTTTTCTTAGGCTTCTTTACATGGGGATCTCATAGTCCTTTTGTTGAAATTAGGTACACAACAAGGGGACCCATTGGGAGGAGCGTTGTTTGCTTTGGCTCACCTTTGCGCTCTTCACCTTACAATAATAGCTGAACGTACTTGTGTTTTCCATTTATTAGCGAATGATACACATATAGTAGGTCTCGCATTAGATGTGGTTCCTATTTTTTTACGATTACAGCATGAATTTTTAGCATTGGGGCTTTCAATGTAGCCAATGAAGTGCATAATTTGGTCTCCACAGGGGTTGGAGCATTCTATATCATTTCCTTTTGACTTCCTTACTCCCAATTTAAGTTTTCATATTTTGGGCACACTAGTGGGATCTAGATCATTCGTTGAATCATTTATGGTTGAGGTTTTTCATGAAGATCTTGGGATGATATTTAATCTCCTATGCTTGTAGATCTTCAAATGATTTTTGTAATGTTTTCATTGTGCTATGCACAACATCTTGGCTATTTGTTTCATAAAATGTTTCATCTCTAAGTATTTTGCAACATTACGTTAAGTTCAATATTTGTACTATAGCTACGTTGGAAAAATTACTTGGTGTGAGATTTTTAGTGGTTCTATTGGTCATTTAGTTCATCATTAGACCACTCTTCTTGCTCTTTAGGTAGGTTTGGCCTCCCTTTTATAGTTCAAATTGTTACCTCTGCATTTTTGGGATGTTGGGCATTGGTCGTTCCACTTGTCATTCATTTCCAACAAGATGATCACCCTATTCTTTTGGATGTAGTAACACATGTTGAGATCGACACTTCCCCATTCTAAATAACACTATAGGACATCAAAGCCCTGTTATTCCAAGTTGTTTGTTCTCAAATCCCACCGTTTGAGAGCTTAGTGGTTTAGTCCTATCCCTAGTTGTAGGCTTTTTTGGCGAATTGATAATATGAGTAGGAGTTTGTTTCATTTTTAATAGATGTTCTTTCAAATATCATGCAAACAAGTTTTCATTCTTGTGTGGGTTCAGGGGCATGCACTTGGTTATTAACTCGTCCTACCACACCTGCATTTTGATTATCCCCGGCCCATTTCTTTCAACGCTATGTACATGTCTTGGCTTGCCACATCCTACAATTGTTAATCTCTCATGATGTGAATGTGGTCATACCATTCACAATTTAGGTACCCATTTGTTTTGGTGCCCTTACAAAAAGTGAGTGTACAACATCCCATGATACATTTTAGGATACTATTGTAGTTATTGCTTTGGAAAGTGGAGCTCATGTTTAGAGGGAGGTCTCCCACATTTTCTTTTGCCACACCTAACAACGAGTGGATATCCTTTATCACTAAAAACAACTTTTAGACTTTGAAAGATGTTGTCATTGCTAACCTAATCTGGACATATATGGTGCATGGAACATCATCAATGACAACACATGCATCAATGATGGATGTCTAAGAAAAAACATGGTCATACATTGAGTGAGCACTAGACGATGATTTCATTCCCATTACTATTGAGACGTATGAATGTCTTCATTCTCATTTTGATTCATTTTTGACCATTTGTGCACATACCACTTTCGTAAGTTATCATCAATCTTTTTTAGTCCCTTTGATGTTTGTTTCTTACTATCAACAATGTGTATTCATAGCCTTGTAATGTGTGCAAGTCATAATGATTTTTCAACCGGCTGTTGCACTTGGTCAGGGTTCCTCATCTCTTCCACACATCATAGCCAGTGCACCTTCATCATTAGTTGATTTTGGCAGATGACAATTCTTTTGTCATAGGTTTTTTTTTGTTATTGTTGATTTTCATTTTGTAGCCATGAGTATTCTTTGCATAAGGTTTTCACCTGATTTTGTTGATTGTTTGCTTTTGTTTTTTCTTTGGGTTGTGTGTACTTGTGATTTCATTTGCCTTGTATTTTTGATGGATGGGTTCCCATCCTTGATTTTTATTGATAGGGCTTTTCTTTTCTTCTCTTCTTTTATGTTGAATGCGAACAGATTGTTGGATGTGAATCTGAGTACGCTTCAAAGGAATGCATTTGATGTAAACCTTCCCAATTTGTTTTGTTACAAGGTTTATTGAGTATGGCTATTCCAAAGTGCTCCAAAACAAAGAAGCCAAAAAGTTGCTTCATTTAAAAACGTTGCTCCCAAAAGGGAACACCACTAACTTGTCCCATACGCTTTGGCCAAAAATTTAACTCTTTTGAATCATGGCTGGCTAGACCAAATGGAAAACTAGAATTACCAAAATAAATTGCCTTGTGTATGTCCAAAGTTCCCAAAACCATCACGAGTGATGGGTCAATCAAACAAGCTCATTACTTGTTGAAAATGGAACTTTGGACAAACCCACAACTAATCAATGTGTAATCATCTTAAGGATGTTATGGCCTTGGCATTTTAGGTTAATTTAGTTTGGAGGTCCTTTACACTTCACTCCTTGGCCTTGTAAGTGAGCCTAGTATTGGGTACTTAGTATGATTTGTATAATTGTTTAAGGTTGCACTGAAAGATTGCTCTTTCTTTTTTCTAGGTATTGGGCCATTTTGATTGGCCCATCACAATAGAAGGTGTAGAATTTTTTGACATCCCCAAATTAGGAAAAAAAACCTTAAAAGTTCTGTTTGCCCTACCTATATAGGTTATATAGGTTAAAAGAGTAGATTTTTCGGGAAAGAACATAGGATAGATAATGGTGTGACCAATGATTCTTTTTTTTTCAATTTTTTTTGCAAATTTTTCAACTTGGAAATCTGATTTTGATCTTTACACAAGCATTTCTTAATGAAAAATAAATGAACAAAGTTTGCCAGATTTCGAGGAGAAAAAGTAAAAACATTCTCAAATTAAACTATAATAGGTTCCAAATAGGTAGCCACATTTGGCTAAATTGTCTAGTGGAGGATGGCTACATCACATGGACATTGTCCCTAGTGAAATTATTTTTCCTAGTGTGAAATTGACTAATTTTTCTTTTGGGCGGGGGGGAAGGGGAAAATTCATCATATTTTTAATATCACAAAATCGGGGAAAAAACAAAAAAAACCCTAGTTCAATTCCCTCACCATCTAATTTTAGATATAAAAAATAGAGCCTTTTGGGTTGGAAACTTGGAAGTTGGTACACACTTTTATATCACATTCCAATAATTATTATTTCCAAATAATTAATACTTTCGCTTGAGTGAACAAAATCTACATTCTAGAATATATATTCCTCACTCTGTTCAGTCTCACTTTTTGCAGAGTCTAGCATTAATTTCTCTTTGTTTGTTTTCCTTTCAAATAAATACCCATTTCTTTTTTACTTCTTCTTCTTCTTCTAGTAAACCATGTTTGTCTTTTTGTATTTCAATATTTAGCCAGACCAAAAAGGGAGGGAAAATTAAATAAAAATAAAAATAAAAATTGGTGAGGTGAGTGGGCTCTGGCTTACCAGCTTTATGTCATGCTCTTCTTATATGATATGATCATGATCAATAATATTATGAGAATTTCACTGACCCAAAAAACTTAAAGTATCTCTCAATCAGAGATCTATTTTTATTGAACCCAAATTCATATTTCTAGACCTACAGAACCCATGATGGCAAATTCCTTGTTCACGAATTTGTAAAAAGAATGCTTTACATAGCCAATACATGCATATACAAGTGTGTTCCTTTACCAATCATATCATATCATATCAATTCCATTCGATTCAATTCAATTCAATTCAACTCAATTCCATAAATCATGCTTTGCAAAAAACGTGCATACATGTGTGTTTCCATACATTTTATATTTGCAACTATGAAATCCTACACAACATGCAACTTCAAAAATAAATATATGAGTTGCCATCAATTGGGTCTTCCAAATTATTATCCATGTGACAATTTTTTCTAAGGATTTAAAAGTGGGCAAGCTTACATTTGTGATTACTTTGCATTATACATTGCACTTACTTTGCATTATACATTGTGGTTACTTTGTGTTATACATTGCGCTTACTTTGTGTTCTACATTATGGGTTGAGTTATTATCCTTTTACACTATGATACCAAATGTTGACTAGGTGATAGGACTTCACTATTGTCCAATGAGGTTAAGAGCTTTTGGTCATTATTTCAAGCATTATTACTACACAGGTATTAGATTGTGAACATCCATCCTATAGGCATGCCATCCCAACAATCACCCTATCACTAATCATGTTTGTGGTGAGCCTACAAATAACCAATTGGGTGAGTCTAGTTGGTACTAGGGTTCCTTGTTGAAAAATAATTCAAAATAATTCAAAATAATGCTCTAAAAGTTTCTCTATTTTCCTTCACAAAATTTTGTTGCTTGAAAAGGATTTTTATTTTTTTTTGAAAATTTCGAAATTTTTGGAAAATAATATAATTAGTGTGGAAGCCACCAAGGTACTATGGTTATATAACTTACACTCAATGGTTATAGGTAACTACTATTTCCTTCCCCTTAAAACTCAACATCATCATAGGACTAATACTAATTACAAAATCTGTTTTGGTTCTATTTGGGAAACAAAACATGAAGAAAATGTTCAAATACTTCAATACAAAATGTCCCTTCCTTGGATTTTTAGGGTTGAGGACTTTTTAATAATAATAATAATAATATGAAACTATTAGACCTCAAATTTATGACCTAAGCTACCTCATCTTACATGGAAAATCATAGTGAATATTTGAAGAAGATGATACTAAACTCATTGTCAATTGCAACAACAAGAGGTCCCCTTCTACATATACCATGGATTGATTTTTCGATCAATTAGTTTTGAAGCGAGAAATTTATCCCAAGATGTAACAATGTAATGTACCATGGGTATCTAGTAATTTGCAAAGGCCAATTTGAATTTTTGTTTGAGCATACTTTTCTTGTTTTCAAGGCACAAAATAGGATTTGTAATTGGCCAAGATATGGCCATTTATAAAAGGAAAATAAAATAAAATAGAACAACATTTGTGGATTTAAGATGGATCAATGTACGATACTACGATTGATAACAAGGATTGAAGAATTAATTAATTATTTCAAAATCAAGAAAATTAAGA
>Ga0116229_10001299_pt1 | contig 38571 bp, 24 predicted proteins | sample S1TSphgellanicum_3_FD_87313 | JGI IMG/M metagenome (GOLD analysis project Ga0116229, IMG submission 87313) | Host-associated microbial communities from peat moss isolated from Minnesota, USA - S1T2_Fc - Sphagnum magellanicum MG | ecosystem: Host-associated > Plants > Peat moss > Unclassified...
CCTTGGCCGTGGCCTTGGCCGTGGCCTTGGCCGTGACCTTGGCCGTGACCTTGGCCTTGGCCAAGGCCATGGCCTTGGCCTTTGCCGCAGGGTGCCAAATCAATGGCGGTGGGGGATAGATCCGCAAATGGAACAATGCTCGGCAGCATCCGACGACGCAGTACGCCCGCTGTCGGCGAGCACCGTATCGCCCGAAGTGCGCCGTATCGCGGCAGCACTGATGCCGGCGTTTTACGACCGGCTGAAGCGCATTGCGCGCAGCGCCCGGGCGCGCGTCGGCGCGGGTTACACCATGCAGACCACCGCCCTGGTGCACGAGGCCTACCTGCGCTTGAAGGGCGAGCGCGATTTTGCCGACGAAAACCATTTTCTGCGCGCGGCCGCGCTCGCCATGCGCCACGCCCTGATCAACCACGCGCAAGCCCGAATGGCTGAAAAGCGCGGCCAGGGCAACGCGCATTTGACCTTGTCACATGCGGCGGATTTTTCTGTCGAGACCGACGAGGGCATCCTGGCCCTCAACGAGGCGGTACAAAAACTCGCCAACGAAATGCCGCGCCTGGCGGACGTCATCGAATGCCGCTTCTTCGGCGGCTACAGTGAAGAGGACACCGCGCGCGTCTTGGGTATGTCGCTGCGCACCGTGCAGCGCGATTGGCTGAGAGCGCGGGCTTGGTTGTTCCGCGAGTTGACATCCTCCCACGCCTGAGGGCTCCCCGAAGGGCGCGGTTTGCCGCGCACCAGATCAAGGGCGACCTGTGACGCACTCCGATCAAGGCGCAACGCGTTGTTGCCCGCGATGCGCGCGAGAGCACGCCTCGCCCGAATGCTTTGTGGATGCGCGGGTCCGACCTGCGAGTCGAGGTATTGTGCAACCGGCGTGAGCAGTTCGGCCGCGGCCGGCGTGTCCCCCTGCGTGCTCAACGCTTCGCCCAGCCGCTCTCGTACGATGGCCATCTCGTAGCTGTGATCGTGCGACTTCTCGCGCAGCGCAACCGCCTCTCGCAGCGTGGCGATTGCGGCCTGATTGTCGCCTCGGGCCATCTGTAATTCGCCCACCGATTGCAATGCCAGGGCGAGATGGAGTTCTCCGGGCGGTCCGAGTTTGCGCAGCGCGCCGGCCACCGACATCAGTTGATCCTGTGCCTCGTCGTTCCGACCGTCAGCCGCTGCACACTGCGCCAAACTCAGCTCGGCGCGCAGCGTCAGCAAATGGGCCGGTCCGTATTGCGCCAATGCGGCTTCACGGGCGGCCGTCAGGGTGGCGCGCGCGTTACCCGGGTCGGCGGCGGCGAGCTGGGCTTCGCCGAGGAATAGTTCCGCCTGAAGCGTGACCGGACTTCTCGGCCCGGCAAACCGGCTGCCCACATCGACCGCGTTGCGCAACACGGGGATGGCGGCCGCCGCGCGGTCGGTCAGCGTGAGCAGTTTGCCGTAGTACCCCATGGACGCCGCGACCGCCGCGGAGTCGCCGGCCAGCGCTCGTTGGCGATCGATGGCGGCCTTCAGAAGGCTCTCAGCCTCACGCAGATTTCCGCTGCGCAGTTCCAGGGTCCCGGTATTGCCGAGTACGATCTGGGCATCGAGTTCATCGCCCAACTTCAGCGCGCGATAGATCGCAGTGGTCTGCCGGTAGGCGGCGAGTGCCTCCTCCAGCCGGTTGGCCGCCGTCAAGGTGATCGCCAGAGAGTTATAGAGTATCGCGGTCTCGCGGTGATCGTGACCCGAGAGCGCCGTGCGCTGCGCGATGGCATCGCGACTGGTGGCAATAGCGCCGTCGAGGTCGCCTCGCTGGCGCTGCAGCCGGGCGCGGACTCCAAGACCCTCGAGACGTTCCTCGGCATATTGCCGCGGCGCGCGTGCCCAGAAAGCGGCCGCTTGGTCGAGCAGTTGGGCGGCATGATCCACGTGCCCGCTCATCAGTTCGATGCCGGCCAGTTTCTGACGGGCATCGGCGACCGCGACAGGTTCCGCATCGGTGCCCGCCTCCGCCAGAAATCCCTCGAGCAGGCTACGCTCCCCCGCGACATCTTCGAGGGCGGCGTACAGATCGGCCAACGTCAGCACGATCTGGCCGGCCAGCTGCGGCTGATCGTGGTACTCGCGCAGCAGCCGCTGCGCGCTGCCGTCGATCATGGTCTTGGCGGTCGCGGGTTGCGAGGTTTGTTCCGCAATTGCCGCACGGAACAAGCGCGTGAGGCCGTAGCGCACCGCCTCCTCGCGTGCCGCGTCCCGGCGGGCGGCATCGCGTTCGATCGCGGCCCGGTTGGCCTGCCAGGCCGCAACGCTCAGGCCGCCGGCCAGCGACACGAATATGGCCGCCGCCGCCGCCACGGCCCAGCGATAGCGGCGCAGCAAGCGGCTGGCCACGTAGAATCGCGCTCCCGCGCGCGCCGCCACCGGTTCGCCCTGCAGTGCGCGTTGCACATCGGAGCGGAGTTCGTCGGCCGTGCCATAGCGGTCCGCGGCTTCGATTCGCAACGCCTTGGCCACGATGGCATCCAAGTCGCCTCGAAGCAGCCGTTCCGGCAGCGGCGCATCCGGATGCGAGGCGGCCGTCCGGCTTGCGAGCGGGGCCGGGCGCTGCAGCAGGGTGCGCAACGCCTGCAGCACCGGCGTATCCACCGAGATCCAGGGATGAACGCCGGTGAGCAGTTCAAACAACAGCAGGCCGAGTGCGTACACGTCGGTGGCCGTCGTGATCGGCTGTCCCATGAGCTGCTCCGGCGCGGCACAGCTGGGCGTGATGGGCGTCATCGCCGTCGCCGTGAGTTGCGCGCTCTCTGCATCGATGGGCTTGGCGATTCCGAAATCCAGCAGTTTTACCTGGCCGTCCGCCGTGACCAGGATATTCGACGGTTTGAGGTCGCGGTGCACCACCAGGTTGCGATGCGCATACGCGACGGCTTGGCACACTTGCATGAACAAGTTCAGGCGCTCGGGCAGCGTGGCCTTGGACTGTGCGCAGTAGTCGGTGATGCGCCGTCCTTCGATGAATTCCATCACCATGTAGGGCCGGCCGTCGCCGCTGATGCCGCCGTCGTAGAGGCGTGCGATACCGGGATGGTCGAGGCGCGCCAGGATCTGGCGCTCGGCCTGAAATCGTTCCAGCTGAGCGCTGGCCTCACGCTGCAGCACCTTGATGGCGACCCGCTGTTCGAAGTCGCCCTGCACGCGCGTCGCTTCATAGACTTCGCCCATGCCGCCGCGGCCCAGATGATCGGTGACGCGCCAGACTCCCAAGCGCGCGCCGATGCGAATCGCTTCCGACGATGTTTCCTCTTCGGCCGCCGCAGCCGCGTCCGCGGCGGGCGTCAGTGAAACGGGAGCGGCCAGGAAGCCCCCGACCTGGGCGGCGGCACGCAGCAAGCTCTCCACCTCGGCCAGCACGGCCGGATCGGTGACGCGCCGGCTGCGCAGGCGCGGCACGCGCCGCTCTTCCGGAAGATCCAGCAAATCGTCGAGCAGTGAGGTGACTTCGGCTTGTTGTTCGAGCGACAGCACGGCAGGAGTATCGCCCAAGGTCGCCGTTCAAATCACTGAATTTCTGTCCTGGGTGGTGGCGGGTTTGGGGCGGGATTCCGGTTCTTGTATGCAGCCCCCTTCATTACACTCATCGAGGAAATCATGAAACACCACCTCTGTGTGGATTCCCTGGTCCTGGTCGGTGCGCTCGGCGCGTCGGCGGCGATTGCGCAGCCGCCCGACGTCGTGGGGAGCGACAACTTCCAAAACACAGCCATGGGGCCCTATGCGCTGCAAGAAGATACGTCAGGTTATCAAAACACGGCGGCCGGTTATCAGGCGCTCGCCGGGAATAGCGTCGGTTACTCGAACGCCGCCTTCGGATGGCAGGCACTCATCTACAACTCCGGTGGTATCGATAATACGGCCGTCGGATCCTCGGCCCTCACCTTCAACGGCTACGGCAGCTACAACGTCGCGGTCGGACAGGGCACGCTCTACAAAAACAGCGGCAACTACAACACCGCTTCCGGGTGGCAGGCGCTCAATCGGAACACCACCGGTACGTCCAACAGCGCGGTCGGCAGCCGGGCTCTGTATTTCAACACGACCGGCGTGTCGAATACCGCCACCGGACAGCAGGCGCTGTTTCTGAACATGATCGGGAGTTACAACACCGCCTCGGGAGCGGAAGCCCTGGCCAACAACACGTCAGGTTTCAATACCGCCACGGGATTCAGCGCCTTGACCAGCAATACCGATGGCAGCGGAAATGCCGCGTTTGGAGCACAAGCGCTCTATGACAATCTGTCCGGCACCTTCAACACGGCTGCCGGTTTCAATGCGCTCTACTCGAATCGGAGCGGCGAGTACAACACCGCGATCGGCGATGCGGCAGCCTACGATTCCCTGGGCAATGACAACACGGCCGTTGGCGCCGAGGCCCTGACGAAGGCGCAGGGCAACTTCAACATCGCACTCGGGATGGGCGCAGGCTCGGCGTTGACCACGGGAAGCAACAACATCGACATCGGTCACCAAGGCTACTTCGTCGACAATGGCACTATTCGAATCGGTACGCAGGGACTGCAGACCGCGGCCTATGTCGCGGGGATCAACGACAGCAAGGTGACCGGCGCAGCGGTCTATGTGACGGCCTCGGGCCAGCTCGGCGTATTGGCGTCGTCGGAACGCTATAAAACGGCGATCGAGCCCATGGGAACGAACACCGAGAAACTGGCGCGGCTGCGCCCGGTCACCTTCCATTTGAAGACAGACCCCGCGGGCGCGGTTCAATACGGGTTGATCGCCGAGGAAGTCGACCGCGTCTATCCGGAGCTGGTGATTCACAACGCAGCGGGCCGGATCGAGGGCGTGCGTTACGACGAACTGGCGCCCATGCTGCTCAACGAACTGCAACATCAACGACAGGATGTGCAACAGCAACGGCAGAACCTGCAGCAGCAGCGCCAGGGTCTGCAACAGCAGCGCCGGGAGCTGCAGCAGCAACAGCAAGACCTGAGGCAGCAACAGCAGGCTCTGCAACAGCAACGACAAGCAATCGAGGCCTTACAGGCGGAAGTGGCGGCCCAGCATGAGGCCGTGGCTGAGCTGCGCCGCGAACGCGGCGGCGCGACCTTGGTCGCCGCGGGCGGCTGACCCAACACGGCCAAGAATCTCCAGCCGGATGGCGGGTTCTAACACCGATTTCGGTTTCATTGAATACGGCGGCTACATTCAGCATTCACTACGAGCACATCATGAAACACATCAAACACATTTGTCTGGATTCGCTGGTTCTGGTCGGTACGCTGGGCGCGGCGGCGGCGATGGCAGGGCAGCCGCCCGACGTGGTCGCGAGCGACGGCGATCAAAACACAGCCATGGGGACCTATGCGTTGATATACCTCTCCTCGGGCTATCAGAACACGGCCGCCGGCTATCAGGCGCTGTTCGGCAGCAGCACCGGTCATTCGAACGCCGCCTTTGGATGGCAGGCACTCATCTACAATTCAGGCGGTGACGACAATACGGCGGTCGGATCCTCGGCGCTCACCTTCAACGGCAACGGCAGCTACAACGTCGCGGTCGGACAGGGCGCGCTCTACAAGAACAGTGGCAGCAACAACACCGCTTCCGGGTGGCAGGCACTCAACCAAAACTCGACCGGCTTCTCGAATACCGCCACCGGAGACCGAGCGCTGTTCTCAAACCAGAACGGCACCCAGAACACCGCTTCCGGAGCCCTCGCCCTGTACAACGCGGTCTCTTTCAACAACACCGCCGACGGGTACTCCGCGCTGTATTCCACAACCAGCGGAACCGCCAACTCGGCTTTCGGGATAAATGCACTTTTCAGCAACGTGTCCGGAGACTACAACACGGCCGCCGGCGCCGGAGCGCTCTACTTGAACAAGAACGGCGAGTACAACACCGCATTGGGTTCCGGAGCGCTCTATTACGGTAACCAGGGCAATGACAACACGGCCGTGGGTGGTAGAGCGCTCACGAATGCGCAGGGCAGCAACAACATCGGAGTCGGGATGGACGCAGGCTCCTCGTTGAACTCGGGAAGCAACAACATCGAAATCGGTCACACGGGGTCCAGCGGGGACAACCGCACGATCCGAATCGGTACGCCGGGAACGCAGACTTCGGTGTTCCTCGCGGGGATCGACAACAGCAAGGTGACCGGCGCGGCGGTTTATGTGACGGCTTCGGGTCAGCTCGGCGTATTGGCGTCGTCGGAGCGCTATAAGACGAAGATCGAATCCATGGGTACCAACACCGAGAAATTGGCGCAGCTGCGTCCCGTCACCTTTCATCTGAAGACGGATCCCGCGGGTGCGGTCCAGTATGGGTTGATCGCGGAGGAAGTCGTCAAGGTGTATCCGGAATTGGTAATTCGCAATGCGGCGGGCCGGATCGAAGGCGTGCGCTACGACGAACTGGCGCCGATGCTGCTCAACGAGGTGCAGCATCAACGGCAGGATATGCAGCAGCAGCGACAGGTGATCGAGGCACTGCAGGCGGAAGTGGCGGCCGAGCATGAGGCCGTGGCCGAGCTGCGCCGCGAGCGCGGCAGCGCGCACCTGGTCGCGGCGGATCGCTGACCGCGACACACGTCGCCCCGACGCGGATCAATGACCGGTCGGGGCATCGTTTCATCGTTTCATCGTTTCGGCGCTCGCCGCATGAACTGGCACAACCGTTACCGGGCGCTCGCGACCGGCGCAAGGGGTCGAACCCGGGCATACGGGCGACGCTCAGTCCCCATCTTCATTCTCCTGCGCCAGTTGCGACTTGAGACAATAGACATTGATATCGAAGTCGGTGCTGTCCGAGACCGCGGCAAGCACAAGGGGCGGAACGCCCTCTCTTTCCTCCTCGGTCTCGCGGCTTGTGAAACCGGCCTCAATCGCCTCGGCGAACAGTTTCTCTGACAGCCGCTTTGCCCTCGCTTCGTGGCTCTCGATGTCGGGATTGGCGCCGGGAGGAATCTTTTCCTCGATCCATGTCTCGACCCATCTCAGGAAGCGCTTGCTCATGTCTGATCACCCATCTCTTGCGTCAATGTCGGCCCCTGTTCCCCGCCCCACCGTGACCCACTCGATACGTCGGTCAAGGTGAACGGTAACTTACTACATATCATTGAGAGGCGCCGTGACGCTTCCTTCCCGGGCTCTGGACCGCGCTCGCCATCCGCGCCTTTCGATTGTCGATAGTCGAGCCAGCGCTCGCGGGCGCACCTTTGCTTCTCTGCGACCGACAATGATCACCCTTGAAGGAATTTCGCGATGACCTCGATCTTGCCGACGATGCTCCGGTTGAACGCCCGCAGCTTCTCGGCCGGAACCCAAATCTCTGCATGCATGGCGCCGCCCACCGTGTTTGAACATAATCCCGCTCGCGAGCCCTCCGGGGCTGCGCGCGCTGCGAGTCCGCGCCGGCGCACGGCGGAACCTTCAAAAACGCTGAAAATGCGCTCCGAATCACACTATCCGCTCGCGATACCGCGAGCAGTCCGAATTTTGCGGACGCCATTGCGTTGCGGGCGGCCGGATTTGCTATCTAACAAAATAATGAATATTCGGCCAAAAGTCGTGTGGCTGGTCGCGTCACTGTTTGCCGCCTTGATCGCCATGGAAAGCGTCATTCAGGAAACGGTGCTGATCCCGAGCTTTGCCGAGCTGGAACGGTCCGACGCGCAAACGGCGATGACCCGCATCGGCTATGCGGTCGGCCGAACGCTCGACAACATGGAGTCCGCCGCCGCGGATTGGTCGGATTGGGGTGAGCTCTACCAGTTCATGGAGGATCGCAATAAAGGCTTCCTTGCCACCTACACCACACCCGTGGCCCTGGCGCCGCTCAGGGTCAGCGTGCTGCTGCTCGTCGATGCCGACGGCCGGGTCGTATTCTCCTCATCGCACGACCTAGAGTCGGGCAAGCCCCTCGATGTGGATCTTGCCGCGCAGCGCTCGCTGCCGGAGGGGTTTCCATGGCGCCGCAATTTAGCGGCCGGCAAAGCGGCCCACGGCATGTTGCGCACCAATCAGGGCGTCATGATGCTGGCCGGGGCCCCGATACTCGACGGTTCGGGCGGCGGCCAACCCCGGGGCATGGCCATCATGGGCCGGCTGCTCACCCCCGAGCAATTGCAAAGGATCGGCGAAGAGGCCCAGGCGTCCCTGTTCATGCTCGATTCGCCGCGCGTAACCCAGGCCCCCGCCTTGGTGGAAGCGGGCCGGGTGACCTACGTCTACCGGTCGTTCGGCGACATCTATGGCCGCCCGCTGATGACCCTGCGGATCGACGTGCCGCGCCGGATCACTGCGCGCGGCCAGAGCGCCGTAATGTATTCCTCGTTGTATCTGCTGGGGGCGGCGGTCAGCGTCCTGATCCTGCTGCTCATCATCTTCAATCGCGTGGTGCTCGGGCCCATCGCCGCCGTCACCCGGCACGCGGTCGCGGTCGGCGAGGGCGCGGATATGTCGGCACGTCTGAATTTCACCGGTGCCGATGAGATCGGTCAATTGGCCCGTGAATTCGACCGGATGGTGCAGAGCCTGGCCGAGTCGCGCCGTCAGCTCGTCGACCAGTCATTCCAAGCCGGATTTGCCGAGCTCGCCAAGGGCATCTTGCACAATTTGGGGAACGCGATGACGCCGTTGACGGTGCGGCTGTCGGTGTTGGCGAACCGGCTGCGGAGCACCCCGCTGCCGGACCTCAAGCTCGCCGCGGCGGAACTCGCGGCGGCCGAGCTCGCCGCAGCCGAACGCGCCACAGCCGAAGCGGCCCGCGGCCCTCAAGATATGGCGCGACGTGCCGACCTGATTCAATTCATCGAACTCGGAAGCCGCGAGCTTGCGGCTGCGGTGGAGAATGCGCAACGCGACATCAGGGTCATGGAACGGCAGACCTCGATCGTGTCCGCCACCTTGGCGGAACAGACGGCGAGTTCTCGAAGCGCGCCGGTGGTGGAGCGCGTCGCGCTGCCCGACCTCGTGGCGCAGGCGCTCGACATCGTCCCGGACGCCTGCCGGCAGCGGCTGCACATCGAGGCGGACGCATCCTTGAAAACCGTGGGCCCGGTGCCGGTGGCGCGCACCGTGCTGCGGCAGGTGTTGCAAAATATCATCATCAATGCAGCCGATGCGGTCGGCGGCTCGCCGCGCGGAATGCTGCACATCCGCGCCGACCTCGAGAGCGACGCGGATGCCGAACGGTTGCATCTGCGCTGCACGGACAACGGGGTCGGGATCGCGCCGGAGAATCTGTCGCGGATATTCGAGAAGGGGTTTTCGACCAAATCGCGCGCCACCAATCACGGCATCGGGCTGCACTGGTGTGCCAATGCGATGCGCGCGCTGGGCGGCCGGATCTGGGCCACCAGCGAGGGAGCGGGGCGCGGCGCATCCCTGCATGTGATGCTGCCGGTTGGCCGGCGCCAGATTCCGGCCGAGCGCTTGGGCGTGGAGGCATGAGTCGTGGCGGATGACCAGAAACAGCGCATGCGCATCCTGATCGCCGATGACGAGGCGGAACTGCGCGAGGCCTATCGGCAGATTCTCGTGACGGAGCAGGCGACCGAGGAGGCGGCGGCATTCGAGAAGCTGCGCCTGCGCCTGTATTCCGACAAGGCGGCGGCGCAGCCGCAGCCCCCCAAGGCGATGCCGGCCAGGACGAGTTTCGACGTCGTGTTTTGCGACGGCGCCGAGGCCGCAGTCGCCGCGGTGCGCGACTCCCTGAAAATCGGGATGCCGTTCGCCATGGCCTTCCTGGACGTACGGATGCCCCCGGGTCCGGACGGCGTATGGGCGGCGACGCGCATCCGCGAACTGGAGCCGGCCATGGAGATCGTCATCTGCACCGCGTTCTCGGACGTGGACGCCGGCGAGATCGCCCGGCTGGTGCCGCCGGAGGAGAAGCTCTCCTATCTGCAGAAGCCGTTTCATCCGAGCGAGATCCGGCAAATGGCCCTGTCGCTGGCGAGCAAATGGCGTGCCGAGCGCAGGATCATCAAGCTCGCCTACTTCGATCCGCTGACGGGTCTGCCGAATCGCGAGCAATCGCGCAGCCGCATGTCGAGCGCGATCGCCACCGCCGCCCGGCGCAACCAGTCGCTGGCGGTGCTGTATCTCGACCTCGACGATTTCAAGCGCGTCAACGACACTCTGGGGCATTCCGTCGGCGACCAGTTGCTGTGCCTGGTCGCGGAGCGATTGCGCGATTGCCTGCGCCCCGGCGACACCATCGCCGCGAATCCGCTCGCCCTGGCTCGCAGCGGACACATTGCGCGACTCGGCGGCGATGAGTTCATCGTGTTGCTGCCGGAATTGCGGAACGAAGAAGAGGCGGCCCGCGTCGCCGCGCGGCTCATCGACGAACTCAAACAGCCGATCAATCTGGGCCTGCACACCTTGGTCGTGACGCCGAGCATCGGCATCGCCGTGTTTCCGCGCGACGGCACGGACGTCGACACGCTGCTGCGGCATGCCGACCTCGCCATGTATTTCGCCAAGCGCGCCTCTCCCGGCGGCTTCCAGGTGTTCAGCGACAGCATGCACTATGCGGCGTCCAAGCGCTTTGCCATCGAAGAACAACTGCGCGACGCGTTGCCGCGCGGCGAATTCGCGCTGCTGTATCAGCCGCAGTTCGACGTCGTGAGCGGCGCGGTTTCGGGCGTGGAGGCGCTGCTGCGCTGGAACAACGACCAGCTCGGCTGCGTCGCCCCCGCCGATTTCATTCCCGTTGCGGAGGAAACCGGTTTGATCGTGGCGATCGGCGACTGGGTCATGCGACAGGCCTGCCGGCAGGCCCGCAAGTGGCGCGACGAGGGTTTGCCGGTCGTGCGCATGGCGGTCAACGTGTCCGCCCGGCAATTTGCAATGGACGAGTTTCCATCCATGGTCGAGGCCATCATCAAGGAGACCGGCATCGAGGCCTCGATGCTGGAACTCGAAATCACCGAGTCCGTCGTGATGCAGGATCAGGAATCCGCGGAGCGGACCTTTGCGCGCCTGAAGGCGCTCGGAGTTTCCCTGGCGATCGACGATTTCGGCACGGGCTACTCGAGCTTCGCCCGGCTGCGGCATTTTTCAGTCAACCGGCTGAAGATCGACCGCTCGTTCGTGACCAATCTGGTCGACGGCACCGACGATCGCGCGATCACCGCGGCCATCATCGCCATGTCGCAATCGCTGCGCATCAGCGTCACCGCCGAAGGCGTCGAGACTTTCCCGCAGCTCGTGTTCCTGCAGCAGCAAGCATGCCACGACGCGCAAGGCTACTTCTTCAGCCGGCCGCTCACGCCGGAAGATGCCGGCGAGCTGTTGCGCAGAGCCGCCGCCACCGCCGATTCGAGCAACTCGGCGCGCCTGCGGGCCTTGATTGAGCCGCGTTGAAGCCGCTCTCTTGAACGCCCTCCCGAACCTGCATCCATTCAAGATGCGCATCCGCCCCAAAGTCGTCGCGCTGGTGGGAACGCTGTTCGCGATGCTGATCGTGCTGGACCTGGTGGTGCAAGGCAGGGTGCTGTTGCCGAGCTTCGCGGAACTCGAACGGGTGGATGCACGCACCTCGATGACCCGCATCGGCATTGCGCTCGAGCGCGCGCTCGAAAGCATGGAGCTGAACGACGCCGCATGGTCGAACTGGGGAGAGCTGTACCGGTTCATGCAGGATCGCAATCCGGGCTTCATCGCCACCTACACCACGCCGGTGGCCACGGCCGCCCTCAAGATCAATGTCTTGCTGCTGGTGGATGCCGACGGCAACTTCACCTTCGCCGCGGCGCGCGATCCGGAAAGCGGCAAGCCTCTGGATCTGGATTTGACCCGGCGCGGCTCGCTGCCGGCGGATTTTCCCTGGCGCCGGAATTTGCAGTCGGGAAAGCCGGCGCGCGGTCTGGTGCGCACCAATCTGGGCGTGATGATGCTGGCTGCCGCGCCCATATTCGACGGCTCGGGCGCCGGCCGAAATCTCGGCATGACGCTCATGGGGAGGCTGCTGACGTCCGACCAGGTGCGGGCGATCGGCACCGAGGCTCAGGCTCAATTGTTCATGCTGCCGGCGCCGCGCGCGCCGGCCGCGGCCGATCTGGCCGAGACCGATGCGGTGACCCAGGTGTATCGAACGTTCGAGGATGTCTACGGCAGGCCGGTGATGACGCTGCAGGTCGACGTGCCGCGCCGGATCACCGCCCGCGGCCGCATCGCCGTGACCTATTCGTCTTGGTATCTGCTGGGCGCGGCGATCACCGTCCTGATTCTCTTGCTGGTCATTCTCAATCGCGTGGTGCTCGGGCCCATCGCCGGCGTCACCCGGCACGCGGTCGCGGTCGGCAAAGGCGCGGATATGTCGGCACGCCTGAACTTCACCGGTGCGGACGAGATCGGCCAGTTGGCCCGCGAATTCGACCGGATGGTGCGCAGCCTGGCCGACTCGCGCCGGCAGCTCGCGGATCAGTCCTTTCAAGCCGGATTCGCCGAGCTCGCCAAGGGCATCCTGCACAATTTGGGCAACGCGATGACGCCGCTCGGCGTGCGGCTGTCGGCGTTGGACATGCGGCTGCGGAGCGCCCCGCTCGCCGACATTCAATGCGCGGCGGCCGAGCTCGCCACGCAACCGTCGGACGCGTCGCGGCGCGCTGACCTCGCACGCTTCATTCAGTTGGGATTCGACGAGATCGGGAGCGCGCTTCATCATGCGCAGGGCGACATCGAAGTCATGGAACGGCAGACCTCGATCGTGTCCGCCACCCTGGCGGAACAGATGGCGGGTTCCCGCGACGAGCCGGTGGTCGAGCGCGTCGCGCTGCCGGAACTCCTCGCCCAGGCGCTCGACATCGTCCCCGACACCTGCCGCCGGCGCCTGCGCATCGAGTCGGATGAGTCGCTGCAGTCCGTGGGCCCGGTGCCCGTGGCGCACACCGTGCTGCGCTTGGTATTGCAAAACATCATCATCAATGCCGCCGACGCCGTCGCTGCCTCCGATCGGACGGACGGAGTCCTGCAAATCGCGGCCGCCATCGAAACCGATGAGAGCGCCGACCGGTTGCACCTGCGCTGCACGGACGACGGAGTCGGAATCGCGCCCGAGCACCTGCAGCGGATTCTGGAGAACGGATTTTCGACCAAGTCGCCCGATACCAATCACGGCATCGGCCTGCATTGGTGCGCCAATGCCGTGCGCTCGCTGGGCGGCCGGATCTGGGCCTCGAGCGAGGGCCTCGGGCACGGCGCCTGTGTGCACGTGCTGCTGCCGCTCGCCGCCCCGCGGCCCTCCCACGGGCAGGAGCCGGTGGTCGTCGCGCAGGACGCGACCGCGGCATGAATCCGGCAGCGCCCGAACTCTTATGTCACATGTACTTGCGTCTCTTAGACGCCGGCGCCGCCATCGGCGAGTGCATCCCAAGCATGATCGTGCACCGTCCATCCTTGCGCGCCAAGCACGTCGCGTGCGGCGGCCGAAACGGAACCTGACAACCACACTTCGAGTCCCTTGGCTGTCGATGGCAGCGACGCGTGAAGCTCCGATTCATACTTAGCCACGTCTTCAGTCCAGTAGACGGCATCGAAGGCCCCCACCACCACGATCCGACCATCGCGGGTCTCCCCGGAGGGGAGGCGCAGGCCGGGCAGGATTCGCGCAAGCGGCTGGCGGGCATGGAGACGCGCAAGCAAACGCGTACTCTCCAGAAACACCCCGACCTCCTCGTCGGACGTGAGACTCATGGCGTGGCGAAAAAGCTCGTCGCGACCAGCGACACCGTCCAAAAGTTTCGCATTCTCCGTCAACACCGCCTGTCGGGTCGGAGAGAGCAGCAAGGTATTCTCAAAGCGCGCGATCTCCGCCGTCGAAAGACCGTACTCTGCCAGCACCTTGCGCTGACGCGCGCGCAGCACCGCGGGATCTTCGTTGTAGATCGCATCCATGGCGCGACGGACGTCGCTCAGATACGGCACTCCCGGCACACCGACGAAGTGCATGCCGAGATTCGCGGCCGCTTGGATTCGCGCCAGATGATGCACGGCTTTGCGAAGCGGCGCATTGTTCGTGTACGGATCGACGCCGAGTTCCTGGTAGTAACGGCGCTCCGCCGCCGAGATGCCGAGATACTTATCGGCATACCGAGTCGCATCCGATTTCGCCGCGTGGACTACATTCGAATTCTGGCTGCTGCTGTCCGCGCTCTTCGCCTGATCCGAGTACTCCTTCGCCTCTGCCTTATACCCGCTGAAGAGATGACCGACACCCTTCGGAATGCCGGTGATCGTGCCTATGGGATTCGTCACGACCTTGCCCACCGTTTTGGCGTCGTTTTGCACGTGCTGCTCGACTGTCTTTGTGACCACACCGATATCGCTCTTCTTGGAGATCTGGGTGAGCGCCGCCATCTCGCGGGCCCGAATCTTGAGCGCCGCCTGTCCATAAGCGGGGAATTCACCAAACTTGCTGTCGATGACGTAATGATGCATCAGTCCGTCGGATTCGACCGGTTCTGTGACGCGAAAATCGGCGCCTGACGCCAGCTCTGCGGACAGGCTCGCCGACGCGGGTTCGGCCGGAGGCACCTCGAAACCGGTTGCCCCCGCACCGAGCGCCGTGAGAACCGCAACGATCACCCAAACTTGCTGCTTTTGCATTTGTCCTCGCTTCTTATGGAACACCGTCTAGCGGGAAAGGATTGCGTTCAAGAGATTGTCTTGGAAGTTGATGTTGCCGGGAATATCGGAATGCTCGGCACACAGAAAGAAGGAAAACGAGATCGGAAAGCCTCCGCGATTCGGCACCGTGGGATCGAGCGACTGCCGCCCGAGAAGCGAGGCTTTGGTGACCAACCCGTCGCCCGGTTCACGCGTCAGCTCGTCATAGGGATGATCCGGCAATGGGTGCTTGATATCCTCGGGTCTGAACCGCGGGGCCATGTGTTCCTTGTCCGGCTCGACGAGTACTCGCGCCGGCGTCAGGAGGCAATCAGCGCCGAAGACGATGAGCTTTACCGAGGAATCGGGCTGTTCGCGCTGCAGCGCGCGCTGAAGATTTCCGGCGCGCGACAGGTGCCTTGCAAAGTAACGCTGCAAAAGTTCCGTGCGCGAGGGACCCATCTTGGATACCAGCTCGGGACTGAATACCGACCACCGCAGATCGCGCCAGGTACTCACGTCGAAAATGTCGCGTTCGGGACTTGCGCCATCCGCCTCGTCCATCCGCAAAGGCCGGCCGTCAAGCCCCAGCAACGGCTTCCGATCGGAGTTGGGCAGCAGCTGGTACGCGCTCGGCAGGGTGGCGAGCGTCTCGGGCGAAATGCGTTCCACGACGATTTTCGCGCCCTCGATCATGTTCTCGACGGTGTTGGCGGATCCGAGGCTCGGAGTACCCAGTAAAATGAGCCGATTGATTTTGGAGGCGCCCGCCATCGTGATGGGCGGATCGTCGCGGTCCAACACGTCCTCCGTGCCGAACTCGAGGAGGTATCGCGATACGATGCCCCCCATGCTGTGAGCCACGATGTCAACCTTGAGATCGGGTCGTCCATAGTCCGCCCGGAGCCGGTCGATGAGCGCGGACAGCTTGCGCGCCGATTCGACGTTATCGAGGCGCCAGTCGTACGGGAACAGATACAGATGCCGCGTGAACGGATCCTTGACGGGCGTGCCCGGCGTGGTGAGTTCGAACGAGCCGGAATCGATCAACGTCTGAATAATGGTGTCATAAAAGTGCTGTCCTGCGGCGGTATCGGTCAGCGCAAACGCCTCGATGTTACCCGGCTGCCCTTCGAGCGTTGCCGGATCGATAGCGAGCGCGAGATCGTCGTAGTGATGAAACACAAGCCGCCAAATACTGCCCGGCCACACCACTTGTTTGGTGGTCTTGTCCCGCAGGCGCGATCCCATGATGCCCGGAATCAGTATCAGGGGCGGCTGTTCATCGACCAAGTTCGCCGACTGGTACAAGCGCTTCAGATCCGGTTTGGGCGCCGGGCCGCTGCAGCTGGCGAGCAAAACCGCTGCAAACCACAGGGCACCATATCGTCGCCGAAGCGGCGCCTTCGACGGCATATCAGCGCGGCACCGGTTCCCGGTTGATCGCCAGATCGTAATCGACCGCGGCGGCGCTGTTATTGCGCACGTCGATCAAGTACGAACCGTCACGGCGCGGTCGCCAGCGGCAGGCCGAATCCGGCGAGGCCGCGTCGATCGTGCAGATCAGATTATTGAGATCGTCATAGATGAAGAGGTTCAGCGCGACGCCGGGAACCGGGCGAATGTAGATGACCGCGAGTTCGCCCGCCAGGAAGCGTACCTCGGCACGATCGGCCGATTTCTGCTTGATCTGCTTGTGAAGGAATTTGATGTCCAGCGGAATCAGCGGGATATCACGGCGCTTCAGACGACGTACGTCCTCGACGAAGCCGGCCACCGCAGGATTAGGCCCTGCGAGCTGCGTTGCGCGCATCAGCAGCGTCTCCCATGGATGAGAGGAGGCGGCCGGATCGGGCTCCGCATCGAGCGGCGGCGGAAGCATTTTACGAATCTTGGCGGCTTCGACCAGTGCGATTGGATCCGCGTTGCGCTCGCCGAAATCCGCCAGAGTGTCCGACAGCCGCAGTTGATCGATCGCCGCGGCGGCAGGCGTGACGGGTCCCAGGCCCCGCTCCACATTGGGATCCTGCGGCGCAGCCGCGGCCGCAAAGGCGACGACACTTCCCAGGATGGTCCCGCAGCTTGTGAGACTGCGGAGCGGGATCCAGTCGCAAATGACTTGGCTGATGCTCAAATTGCTGCTCCCTGCAGTCGTGCGGCACCACGCCTAGCATACTGCAAGTCCGGGGGATTCATGACCAAAAGCGCTCAGGAACCGGCTGCGACTTCGAATCGAAGGACCTTCATCGAGGTTGCCTCACCATCATCCTGCGAAATCCCGGAACGAGTGCCGCGGGCGCTGAAGCCAATGCGCTCGAGCAAGGCCGAAAACCCCGTGTCTTCGCCCCGCCGGGCCACGCCGGGCTGCGCCAGATAGCTCAAATCGTGCGGCCTCCCGGACTGTGCTCGCTCGATGATGAACACCAGGCGGTTCTGTCCCGGCGTGCGCGCATAAATTGGGAACTGCACCCGTACGCTGCCGGCGCGCAGTAGATTGCTTTCCCGGTCAACCGGATAGACCGGCACGATGCCGAAGCGCTCGTCGAGCCACAGGATGGTGACATCGAGGTCTTGGGCGCTGGTGTTTTGCAGTTCGATCTGCAGTTCCGTGCCGTACGGAATCGGCGCCGATTGTGGACGGCCGATGGCCTGCCATCGGCCGCCAGCTTCTGAGCGACGCACATCCGCGCTCAATTCGCCTGGATTCTCGGGATACTCGCGCGCGAGGCGCGTGAGCGCAACTGAGCGGCTTGCGCTGAACAAAACGCTTCGCACGTCGTCCGTCGCACTGTTGGAATCGAGATCGATGCTGGCAGCCTGGTTCATGCTCGCTGCAGATTGAACGACAAAAAGCCGCCGATCCCTCACGATCAGATACAGATCGGCCGCATCGATGTCCTGTGTGAACTCGGCACCGCTCGGCAGGTTTCCCGCATTGCTTGCCATACGACGCGCCGACTCGACCGCTGCGGCATTCGCAGCCGATGCCTGGGCTTCGCAACCACCGGGCGGCGGCAGCGATGAGAAGCAAGGCGCCGGCCCCGCCATCCGAATCGCGGTGTCCACGCCGGTGCTGAGCACCCGCACCACCCCGGTCGCCAATTCGACGCTGCGATCAGATGCGATGCCCCGAGCCCTGAGTTCGCCTCGATCGGAGACCGGCTCCGCCCAGGCATCCGTCAGGGTGACGCGAGTCACGCGCAGCAGGCCAAGAGGCGATTCGCTCTTCGAGCCGGGGATCGCCGCATGGAGTGCCAGCATAGACCCCGGCGTTATGCCGTTGAGGCGCCCCGAATCAATTCGAAATCCTGTGCCGGCGCGCCGCGCGGGCCAGGCGCTGGGGGCGACAAGCGGTGCGGACGGCGCACCGATCGGCTCATCCAAAGACCCTTCGAATTCTGGCGTGCTTGCGGGATAGATTGAGGCGTAGAGCGCCAGGATCCGATGAGCGACCTCGCGATAGCTGCCGCCCTTGCTGGCAGCGAGCGATTTGAGCAGCGCGTAAGTAAAGAGTCCATGCACCTGTCTTCCGGGTTCTCCGGGCGGCAGAGGCAGCTCCGGCGCGCTCTCCACCGTCTGCGCGGCGTAGAATGCGACGTAGCCTCCCGGAAGTTGTGCGCGCTGCAGATTGACCGCCCGTTCGGCGCTCGGCTCGGTCTCCTGAGCGGCCGGTGCCGGCACGCCCAGTTGTGCGGAAGGGACGGCTCGCAGGCGGACATGCGGCAGCATCACTGCTCGGGCCATCGTGGCCGAATGACAGCTATCGAACACGAGCCACACGAAAATGCCCCGTGCCCGCAACACCTCCACGGCGCGCCCCACTTCATAATCGGCTATTGCGCGGTCGACACGCCCGGACGCGCCGTCCCATCGGCCCACGTCTCGCGGCAGGAATAGCTCGTCGAGTCCGTCCGACTTGGACCACTCCCGACCGCCCTGAGGTTGCTGTGAGCCATGGCCGGCAAAATAAAGGAAAGCGATGTCCCCGCGCTGCATTCGAAGCGGCAGTTGCCCGAGCGCGCCGAGAATCGCCGCGCGCGTCGGCAAGCCGTCACTATGCGGCACTTGATCAGCGAGCACGGTCAGGTGCCCCCGTGGAACGCCCTGGCGGCGAAGCCAGGTCACCACCAACGGCACGTCATTGGGCGGACCGTCGAGCGCCAACGACGGATCGAGGTGCTCGTATTGCCCTACCCCCACGACCACGCCCCACCAATGCTCGCCTGGGGTTCGCGCGGGGGCCGCGCCTGCCGCGATCGCCGGCAACCCGATGACTAGCACGCACCAGCGGCAAAACATGTTTGCGACTCCGACCCTGGACGCGCATGGCATTGGGCCTGCGGACATGGGTTTCAAGTATCCGATCACCGAATAGGGTGTCAACGACGCGCTGGGATGAGTATCCTGCGCTCAAGATATGGATGCTACCTTGATATCGCCGTCGAGAGCCCGGGGCGGCCTTCGTTCGACGACGGTACGTAGGGTGGTCGCAGGGATGAACTTCGTCTCGGTCTTCAATTGCGCGGCGATCGCCGCCTGCGCGATGCTCATCGGTACGTCGTGCGTGGCGCTCGGTTGGTGGGCCGCGTTGCCCGCCAATCTCCCCGGCGATGAGATTTTCAATGTCGGGCGGGCTGCCGCACTCACGGTGCGCGCACTCGTCGGCTGGCCGCAGCCGCCCGACACGCCAGCGATGCCGTGGCTCGTCCGGACGGGCATTGGCGTCGATTTCGGCGGTGTGGTGATTCTTGGCGCGGGCGCACTACTCCGCTTCTTTCGCTCCGCGATCGACCGCGCACTCGTGACAATGGCGCGCGAGGTGAGGCTGATCGTTATGGATGATGAAGCGGCGGCGGCGGTCGCCGCCGAGCCCACTTTGTGGACCAACGTGCTAATCGGAGACCCCGCGCTCGTGAATCAGACCTGGCACGCGGTGCACGCACAATTCAACGATGATTTCATCTCCGGCACTCTCCCGAGGATCGCCGCCCACATCCGCGAACTCCTTGCGCTCGGAGTCGATGCATCCGACAATATCGATCTGGTCCGATGCATGATCGCACTAAGACGCGAGGCTGCGCCGTGGCAACCGCTCGATCGAATATGGATTCGGATCGATCCGCGCGAGCTCAGAACGTCGATCGGGCGCGATGGCTTCTCTGAGTTCGCGGATGCAGCCGCCGAAATCCGGCTGACGTCGCTGCCCGAGGCATACTGCCGATGTCTGCTGCGCGATCAGCCGCCCAACAAGGTGCGCCTGGTGAGCTGCGAGGGTCGCCCCGCGATCGTCATCGTCGGTCTCGGCGAGACCGGCCTAGAGCTCCTGGCGAGACTATGCGCGCAAGCCCAGTCCCCCAACTATGATCCCCTGATCATCGTGCTGGTCGATACGGAGGCACCCGCAGTGGCCCGAGAACTCAGGGAGCTATGGCCCGCGCTGTCGCTGGTGGCCGAGATCCGGCCCTTGGCGCTTGAGCCACGGCTGCCGCAATCGGCCACATCCCTGTTGCGTCACCTGCACCGCGAGGAACTGGTTCCTTGCTGCCTCTACATTGCGTTGGACGAAACTGCACTCTGCGACGCATGGCAGAGCGAAGTCTGTCTCGCCGTTCGGCTCGCCGGACGCGACTCCCCATTGGTGCTCGCCATCGGTCAAGGCATGGCAGGCGACCGCTCGCTCCTCGTTGAGGAGGAGGAAATCGCACTCTTGGAAAAACAGTTGCATGCGGACCATCTGCAAAGCCTTGGCGAATCCGCGTCCCTGGCGACACCCTCGTCCGCGCCATGGTCTCATCTGCCTTTCGACTATCGAGAAGACAACCGATCGGTCGCGGACCATCTATGGGCGAAGGCGCGAGATGCCGATCTGCGGATCGTTCCTGCATCCGAAGATCGCGCGACGTCGATCGACGAGTGGATGATCGAGAAGCTGGCTGCCGCCGAACATCGCCGCTGGATTGCGAGCCGCGCGATTGCCGGATGGCGTTTCGGCGTGTCGCAGTCTGAATCGGAGCGGACGCACCCCTCCTTGGTGCCGTGGACTGAACTATCGGAATCAGAACGCGATAAGAACCGCCTCATGGTCCGTCAGATGGCCGGGGTTTTGCGCGCGGCGAAGTTGTCGCTGCAGCCGCTCGTGGGCTTCTCGGTACCGAGATCTGGTTTCACCGATGCGAGCGCCGAAACACTCGTCACCGAGGCGCTGGCCCGGGCGAGATCGACCGAGGGAGCGGCGCCGAATCTGGTCGTCGCGGCCGAGGACGCGCGCAGTTTGAAACTGGCGCGGCGTTTGACGCAGTTTCCCGCCATCGCGGTCTCTTTGGTCGTGGCGCAGCCCGTGAGCGGTCTCGCCAACGCCGCGGGATTATCCTCTCACGACGCATCCCAAATCGAGCGGGCGGCCCACATTGTTTGGATCATCCGTCCCGAGGCCTTCGGCGAAATGATGGCCCGCTGGTCCCCTCTCACCGGAAAGGCGTCATGAGAACACTGTCCGCGTGCCTGATCACTCTCGCCGTCCTGATCGGTCGCGTCGAGGCGCAGAGCCGCTCACCCCTGCCGGATGACGCGGAGCGGGTGTTATATCCGGCCGGCACCCGCGTGCTCATCATCGGGCTTTCGCAGTATGCCAACCGGACGTGGCCCGCGCTCAACGGCAGCCGTGACGCGGAGCGAATTCAAAGGATGTTCATCGACCGCGGGGTGGCGCCGCAGTCCATCAGCATGGAAGTCCCGGTTCCCGGCGGCAAGCGCTCGATCGAAGAGATCATCGTTCGATTCGGCGAGCAACTCCCCGACGCGGCAAAGGGCGATGCGCGCGTCGTCGTCTACATCGCCGGGCACGGCTACACCGCCGACGGCATCGGATATCTGGTGCCGCCCGATGCTCCGGACCCCAACGCAGAGCCCGCGGAGTTCAAGCTGCAGGCCATGCCGGTGAGCACATTGCTGTCGCGAGTGGCCGGGTTTCATGCGGCTCACGTGCTGCTCATCCTCGATGCGTGCTTCTCGGGCCTCGCGCTCGAGAGCTTGCCGCGCGAGCGGTTCCTGCATCCGCCGCCTTCGCACGACGAAGCCCGCGTGCTGCAGGTCATTACCGCCGGCACCGCAGGCCAAACGGTGGCAGATGATGGCCGATTCGCCGAATTGATCGTGTCGGGCCTCGTGGGCGCGGCCGATCTCGATTTTGACGGCTGGATCAGCGGCACGGAGCTGGGCATGTACTTGAGGCTCCGCATGACCGAGGTGTCGGGGGGTCGACAGATTCCAACCTTCGGCAACGTCGTCTTCGGGCGGGAGCTGACCGAGGGTGAGAATTGGTTCGCATCGGCTCAGTTGCCGCTGCAAGCGGCCGCGCGACCCTCGGTGAGCCACGACTCCACCTCGGCGGCATTTCGCGACTGCGAAGAATGCCCGTTACTGCGCGTCGTACCGGCGCCACGCGACGCATCAGGTACGGACGGTGCGTACCTTGCGATGAGCGTCCATGAAGCGACTTTGGAGGAGTACGACGCCTGCTTTCGCGCCGGCGCATGCAGCCATTGGGCCTGGACCGAATCCGGCAATCGCGGCTCGTTGCCCGCAACCGACGTCAACCGCGAGGACGCCCGTGCGTATGCGCGCTGGCTGACGTGTTTGACCGGCGACCGTTACCGACTGCCCTCCGATGCCGAATGGATCGCCGTCGCGGAGTCCGAGCGAGAACGATTCGCGCGATTCAGCACCGACACGCCCGCATCGGCCAACTGCCGCGGTTGCGGCGGTACCTCGAGCGGCCGATCCCCCCTGCCCGTCGGCTCCTTCACGCCCAGCGAATTCGGCCTCTACGATCTGGTGGGCAATGTCTGGGAGTGGGTCGCCGACTGCGGCGAAAGCGCCGCACAGGATCGCCGCTGTTCACAGGGCATCGTTCGAGGCGGCGGGTTCACCACACGCAAGACCGTGGCGATCACCCTTCCACAGGGGAGGCTGCTCGCCACCACGCGCGATCGAAACATCGGCTTTCGAGTGGTGCGTGAACTTGACGGCGCCGCGCCAGGCGCGCAGTTGTCGTGCACACAGCAGCCGCCGCGCCAACCATAACTCACCCGGTGAGACCCTTTAGCCGAGCACGATCCCTGACACGCAAATGCGGCATTTCCCATTAAGTCAAATGGTCGAATCGTAATGCGCCGACCTTCGAGCTGTCGCTCCCATCTGCAAAGCGCCCCGTTTTCCGCCAAACATGCGATTATCGTGCAGCATCGCCGTCATCGCCTCACTCATCGCAGTCTTGGTTATGGCTGAATTGCCGATTCTCAAAATCTTCCTGTCCTCTCCGGGAGATGTGGCGGAGGAACGTGCCCTCGCGGAAATAGTGTTTCGTCGGCTCGCGGACGAAGTTGCTGACTCGGTACGTTTGAACCTGGTCATTTGGGAGCATGAACCGCTCTTTGCGCACACAGGCTTCCAGCAGCAAATCGAGCGACCCTCGCACTGCGATCTGGTGGTCTGTATCCTTTGGTCACGACTCGGTACCCGCCTACCTTCCGACTTCGCGCCGATTCCCGGAGAACCAGCGCCGACCGGGACCGAATTCGAACTGACGGATGCTCTTGCGGCGCATGCCAAGGGAGGCAAACCGAAACTGCTGATCTACCGCAAGACGCCCGCACCGCAGATCAGCCTCAGCGCCGCGGATTTCAACGAGCGCACGGATCAATACCGCCGCCTCGATGAGTTCTGCCGCAAGTTTTTCTACCATCCCGATGGCTCCATCAGTGTCGCTCATAGCAACTTCACGGACAGGCACGAGTTCGAAAGCCGTCTGGCCGAGCATGTACGCGGATTTCTCGACCGCGAGATACTGACGCCACACCCCCAGGGCTTCAGGCCACCATGGCGGGGCAAGTCGCCGTTCCGCGGCCTGCAATCGTTCGAAGCCGAACATCAGGCCATTTTCTTCGGTCGTTCGCAAGCGCTCGGCGATTTGATGAAACGTATCCGGGAAACCGAGATTGCGGCGGCCGGCGGCCGCGTTCCTAGAATGCTGCTCGTCCAAGGGATGAGCGGCGCGGGAAAGACATCGTTGTTCAAGGCGGGACTTTTGCCGTTGCTCGATTTGCGGCCTGTCGAAGGTATTGCCCAATGGATCGCGGTGACACTCAGACCAACGGAATCGGAGCCTGCCCTACGCGAATTGGGTCCCTTGAGCGTGCTTGCCTCGCGGCTCTCCGAGCGGATTCCGGCCATAACGCGCCTTGGAACCGACGTGGGAAAATTGGCGGACATGCTGTTTGAGCGGCCCAAAGAAGCCGCAGCCAAGATAGAGACCTGTATTGCTGTGGACGCGGAGCGTGCGGGTTTCGAGCCGCAGCGTGCCCGGTTGCTCATCTATATCGATCAACTGGAAGAGACCTTCGCCCTTCCGGACTCGAGCAGGTTCGCTCAAGCCCTGTTCGGCGCCATGATCGCGCTCGCGAACTCGGCATCGATGTGGGTCGCCGCGACACTGCGAAGCGATTTCGTCCACCGGCTGGAGGCATTTCCGGATCTGATGACGTGCCTGGGGCGCAATACGCCGTATACCTTGCTGCCGCCCCGAGCCGACGAGCTGGCGGAAATGATCCGCGCGCCGGCGAGCGCAGCCGGCTTGATCTGGGAGCAACGTGACGGCGTCACCCTGGATCAAGAACTGCTGCGCGATGCGACTGGCTACCCCGAGGCGCTCCCCCTGCTGGAGTACACACTGGCCGAACTCTATGAGCATCGCGACGGCCGGTTGCTGCGCTGGTCCGCCTACGGCGGGGGCCTTAAAAGCGCGTTGATCTCCGCGGCCGACGAAGTCGTTGCCGGTGCCGGCGATGACGCCGACATCGCCTTTCGCGATGTAATGCGCGAACTGGTGGGCGTCGGCGAGGACGGCGCAGCCACACGGCGCTATGCTTCGCTCGATCGCTTTCCTGAAGGCAGTGGCGCGCGCGCGCTGTTGGACCGGCTGGTCGCGCGTCGTCTATGCGTCACGACCGATGAGGGCCGCGGCGACGGCCCGGTCACATGTTTGTCGCACGAGGCGCTGATTCGATCATGGCCGCGCGCGGACGCATGGTTACAGCGAGAGACTTCGCTGCTACGAATCCGCGATGAACTGGTACGCGACGCTTCCGTGTGGGACCGGCACCAACGCGCGGAAGCTTGGCTGGCAGTGGCGCCGGATAAACTGGCCGCCATTCGCGAGGTGGAACAGGCCGGCCTCATGCCTGCCGGAACCGCCGCGGACTATGCGGCGCGCTCGAGGCGAAGAGCCGCTCGAAATACGGTGATCAAGGGTGCAGTCGCCGCGCTTGTTTGCCTCACGAGCGTGGTCGCCATCGGCTATTGGCGGAGCGCCGCAAATCAGCGCGACATCGCCCGCGCGAACGCCGCAACCTCCGAGCGCATCACGCAGTTCATGGTCGGGCTCTTTCAGGGCGCCGATCCTACGCTGAGCCACGGCGATACGGTGACAGTCAAGGAAGTTTTGGATAAAGGCGCCCAAGATATCCGCAGCGACGCGGGCGGCGAGAGCTTGGGGCGTGAACCCCGGGTTCGTGCTGAACTGTTGACTGCCATGGGCCAGGCATACACCGGTCTGGGTCTGTACAAGCCGGCCGAGGATCTGCTCAGCCAGGCACGTGCGGACCAAGCCGCGGCCTCCGTGCCGGACGAGTCCCGCATACGCACCTTGATCGCGTCGGGTGAGACGTTGTACCTGGCCGCCCGATATGATGAGGCGGCGAAGATCCAGGGTGAAGCGGCAGATCTGGCCCGGAAACGATTGGACACCTCAAACGCACTGCGTTCCAAAGCGCTCACAAGCCTCGCTGAGACATTCGTGCAGCTGGGTAAATTTCCGGAGGCAGAGCGGCTGTGCCGCGAGGCGCTGAACGCTGACCGACGTCGCGGACCGGAAGGCGGCGCCGTGCTCGCGGAAACGCTCGATGAGTTGGGCAAGGTTTATTTCTATAGCGGCAATCTCGCCGCCGCCGAAGCCCCAATGCGCGAGTCCTTGGAATTGCGGAAGCGAGTGTTCGGCAAGCGCCACTCGCAGACCGTGCACGCGGAAGGCGACTTGGGGGCGCTGCTTTATCAATCGGGTCGCTTCGGAGAAGCGTTGTCGCTGTACGAAGACGCGTTACCGAATTTTTGCGCGGTATACGGCCCCGAGCACCCCGAGGTGGCGACGATCCTCAATGACATGGGTCGTCTGCAACTGATGATAGGTCAGGTCGAGGAAGCCGAACCGATGCTTCGGGAGGCTCTGGCGATGACGGAGAAATTCGAAGGTGACACCCACGATGATCTCGTCGCACCGCTCAATAGTCTCGCGATGATCGACTTCTTCCATGACCACCTCGAGCCGGCGAAAAGTGAAATTTCACGCGCCGACGCAATCGCTCGTTTGCCGGAGCATGGTAATTTGCTGGACATGGTGCTCCTCAGCGAAGCCGACATCGAGCTTGCATCAGGCAATATTACTCGCGCGGCCGCCTTACTGACTGAATCAAAGGTATTGTTAGAAGACGCCTATCCCGATACACCGGCGAACGCTTGGAGATACGCCAATTGGAACGCAGTTGATGCGCAACTGCATATGGCTCAAGGTGACCGCACCGGTGCGGCGAGTTTACTTTCGGCTGCTCAGCCAATTCTAGTGAAGCGGTTCGGTGCCAATGGATTCTACGCACTGCTCGTCAAGCATCGGGCGCAACGACTTGCGAAGGACTCCAGCCTCATATCCCAAGCGGAAGGCGGCAAGGTAACGGCGCCAATTGACCATAAGCTGGGTTATTGCCATGCGGACGTTGATCGCTGATGGGAAAATCGCAGTCGTAACACTTGCGGTACGTTGACAACGTGTCTTACACGATGTAAATTTTTTGCGCAAACTGAACTCGATTTGCGACACAAACTCTCCGCGAGCGGCCAGTCGATCGGTTGCATAGAAGAACACTTGTCCTCGGTCAAATTAACGAATAGAACTGAAAGGGTGAGAGCTCATGAACCACTCAGTCATCCGGTTTGCCACGGCCTTTTCGCTGTTGTGTATCTCGGTGTCATCGCATGCCACGCGAACAATTCGGACTGATGCCCCTGCACTGGATGGAGCCAACGATTGGGTTTCGTCCACGACAACTCCACCAAGCCTGTTCGGTATTAGCGCTCTCAACCCAGGGGTTTCAACCACGGGTATGGCGACGCTGAGTTACTCGCCAAACGGGACTGACTTCTACACGAATCTTCAGCTGTCGAACGCAGTCCAGTACGATTACTACAATTCGTCAAGCTTGAATCCCAACTCGATTGTCGAGCAAGTCTTGGTCTATCAGCTGGGTGCCGGCAACACTCCCAGCAATGCCTCCACCGCATTGGCGAGCGGTGATATTGCTGTCGAATTAAATTATGATCAGAGCAACACCAGCATCACTCAGGGAACGGCGAAGTTTACTATTGGCGGCGTGACTTACAGTTCGTTGGGCACCGGCCTTCCCATCAACACTGAGAATGACTTCCTCTTCAGTTCAACCGGAGCGTTTATCGGGGTGCTGACGTTAGACGGGTCAACAACTCTGACGACAGGGTTGAGTGCTCCGGCTGGATGGACCGCCACCCCCGCAGTGTCTGCGCCCGAAATACGCTTGTCCTCTTCGACGACCTCGCTAACCATGCTTTTTGGCGCCCTGGCGTTGCTGCGTGGACGGAGACGGCTCAAAGCGTCGCCAGAGCGGTTGGCCCAGCACGAACTCGTGTGAACCAGGTCACTTAACGGCCCAGCCGGGGGGAAGCCCCTCAGTGAGAGTAAATTTCCCGCTACCATCGGGCGCCGAATTATGCCCGAGCAAGGCACCGTCAGCGGCGAACAGGAAATCATTCGTCGCCTTGCCCTCGCAGGGGTTGCCCACCCCACCGGCGCCGGTGAACTCATACGTCTTCCCGAACCACGTGAAGGATGGTGCAATGGGCTTGAATGCATTGTCGCAGGCGTTCTCCGGGCCGGTTTGAACGTTGCCGGTTCCGTAGTTGAACAATATCTCGTACTCGCCGGAATGACTTCCGGTCAGCTTGAGAACGTCCACCATGGCCACGATTGGAATCGTCATGTCGGGCCAAAACACGGATAGCTCAGGAGTGTTTTCATTTCCGGGTGGCCCCGTCAGGCTGGACGGCGTCAGGCCGGCCGCTGATAAATCGACCCATGTGTAGAGCAAACTACTCCCCGGCTTATAGGAGAGGGGGGTTAGGCTCTCGTCCTCCGGTGCTGAGAGCGAATCTGCGCATATCAAAACCGGAAAATTGAATCCCGACGCGGCTTCGTTGGTCTTGTCACCGGTGCCGCTGAGAGTTACCGAAAGACTCGACGTCGCGGCAGCGGCCGACGAACAGGTCATTGTCGCGTCCACCCGGATGGTCCGCGCCTGACTCGGCGTTGCAGCCATCAATGGAATCAGTGCCATCACATCCACAAAAAGAATGCTCATTCTCTTCATGGTCCCATCCGAAATACGAATGCTGATTCCCTTCATAACTTCCATTGGAAATGGGTTTTCGACGCAATCGCCACGCAGTATGTTTAGCATGGCCCGGTCGGCGCGTGCTTGGCAAGTCTCCTAAACTCCGGTGTCGCGTCAGCATCTGCCTTGGATAGTCACGGGTCACAGGTCAGTAACATAATGTCCCAAACAGCAGGTATTGAGAGACTGGGCTGATGAACAACGAGAACTCTGATGCGGCCCGAACCCCTTTCCTGGGTAGTCCCTTCGAGGATCCCCTCAAAACCTGGCCGAACAGCGATCTATTGATTGCCGAGGAAGATCGTGAATTCTTCGCGCGTCACTTTCCCGCATTTGCGCCGATCTTCGATTGGCCGGAGCTCCGGTCTCTCTTTGTTACCTATAACGGAATCGCAGCCCGAACGCGCGCCCACAGCCGCCGCTCCGGCGTCTTTGCGATCCTATTCGGCTTCTTCAGCCTGAGCATGGGAGCCACGGTCCCGCTCGTGGAAGAACTCGCCGAAGGGAAAGCGACGCAAGATCTGCGCACCCGAGCCGTGTTGGGCGCTATTGCCGCGGCTCTCGCGATCGTGAGCATGTTGATCGGATACACCCAGATACTCAGGGGCAAGGAGAAGGCGCAGTGGCTCACGAACCGATTTTGGAGCGAGCGCATCCGCCAATTCCATTTCCAACTAATCATCAACCATCTCCCGAAAGTCATTGCAGCCGTGACGAGGGAAGCAGATATGAAGGATTGGCTGGCATTCAGGTCTCGCGAGCTGGAAACTTTCAAGCAAGAATACCTTCGCGGCGTCGAGGACAAGGTTCATCACCTGGACGAGGACGAGGCCGAGGATCGACCCTGGATATCCGAGGAATGGAATCACCCGGGTCACCTCCCCCCGGCATCGCCGGAGCTGGATATGCTGCTGAAGCTGCTCGAGCGACAGCGGTTCGGCATTCAACAACGATATACCGAACGACGGCTGGTGAGCGGATGGCATTCTCCGGATACCCGCTCTCAATGGGTATCCAAGCTGTCGGATGCTTTGACCGCGGTGTTGCTGCTGGCGACCGTCACGGTCGGTATTGGCTCCATCGATGCGTTTTTTGAAAGGACCAATCCACCCTACCGCATCATTGTTGCGTTCATTGCTGCGATTTCGAGCTCCAGCGTGGTCGCGATGCGGGCGCTGAAGGAGGGACTGCTGTTTGGTGCCGACGCCGAGCGTTACAGATGGTACTCGGCGGCAGTTCGAACCCTTTATCATCGATTTGAGCACGCCGATCGTCAGCAAAAGGTTCAGCTTTTGCGCGAGCTGGAGCACGTTGCCTATCAGGAAATGCGGCGATTCATTTTGTCGGTGAAGCAGGCGCGCTTCGTCATGTAACGAGTATGCCCGCCCGTACCCTATCTGTTGGCCAGGGCGCGGTTCAGCACCGCGGCGAGGCGCACGCCCGCCTTGCTCAGCTGCTCGCCGGTCACGCGCGTCGCATCGTCGATATAGGCGGCGGACAGCTCATAGTGGCGAGGCGAACTCGCCGCCGGCAGCAAGCCGTACGCATGTTGCTGCGAGACGGCGTAGGTTTCCATGGCCCACTCTGCCGCAGTGCCGGTTGACCATCGGGCCTTTTGGCCGTCGGTAATATTCGCGATCAGCTGCCGCGCCACCGCCGACTCACCGCTTCCCAGACGTGCGACGAATTCCACATCCCTGTAGTGATGCAGATTGTGTGAACGCATGCCCGGAGCTCTGACGATTTTCTGGTTTCCGCCCCGATCGTGATCGTCGCTCGCGTGCAGCGGTTGGTGCAGATCACCCACGAGGTGCAGCAGAAACTCGAGCGCCAAGCGTCGCTCCTCCGCGCTGGTCGCGGGATTCGCGAGTTCCGTGCTGAACTGATCGATCTTATCGACGATGCAATCGTCGGCAGGTCCCGAAGACGCCGCGGTGCCGGCGGGCAGCGCGGGACGCCCGAAGCACGCGCTCGTCAGATCCGCGCCGTCGAGTTCCAGATCCACGAAATGCCAGTCGCGCGTTTGGTAATAGTGAACCTTGCCCGAGTTGCGGTCCGAGTCGCGGAACTTGTCGGCCCACGTGGCTTCCTGGTCGATGTCAGTGCTCGAGGTGAGGCCGGAACGATCCTCGGCAAGCAAGGCGTTCACCTTGGCGCGTACCGCGGGGTCCAGATAGTGATCCGCAATGATCCCGATAACCTCGTGCCCCTCCTCGCCCCACGCATGGGCGGGCGCGGCGCTGCAGGCGAGTAACAGTACGCAGGCCGCGTTCATGGCGCACCTGACGAGGCGTCGGACTGACATGGGATTCTCGATGGTTGCCGTCGCCATATTATGGCAGAGCCGGTGGCGGCCCGCGCGCCGCGCCGATTTCTCGATATTCGCGGCAGATACCGGGATTTGCCGCCACCGGAGCGCCGTAATACACTAATGCAATACAGGAGTCGACGATGGCCGTTTCCGCAAGACTCACGCCCAAGACCCAGCTCGCGCTGGCGCGCTACTGCAAAGCGCACGGCCTCACCAAGACCGAGGCTCTCGAGCGCGGCATCGCCCTGCTGTTGCAGCATGAGGGAAGGGGCGCTCGGCATCCTGCCTACGCCGCATTCCAACGTCTGCGCGGCCGACTTGTGCCGTCATCATCCGCTGAAGCGCACGGGCACGACTCAGCCGCCCTGAAACGGCATCTGGATGAGAAGTATCCTGCTTGACACCGGAGCCATCGTCGCTCTGTTGAGACCCGCCGATCGGCATCACCGCCGAACCCGCGCATTCTTCGCCGCCTTGCGCCCCAACGATGAGCTTCTGAGTACCTGGCCCGTCATCACGGAGTGCGCATTCATCATGAGAAATCACGAGGCGCTTTTCTGGGATTGGCTGCTGACGAGCGAATTACGGATCGACGACTTCTCGATCGATGACCTCCCCGACATGCGTGCGTGGCGCACTCGCTTCAGGGACCGCGAGGTTGATTTTGCGGATGCGACTCTGGTGTGGCTGGCCGGCCGTCATGCCACGACGTTCATCGCGACCACGGATTTCGACGATTTCGAAACCTACCGGCTCGCGAATGGCGATCGGTTCAGACTGCTGATTGCCAGAGCTTAGCGCTCAGGTTCGAGATATCTGCAAAATTGCGCGCCCCCGACCACCGGTGTGACGCTCGATTCCAGAGCGCATCAGCGGGTGCGCGCCCCGCAATTGTGCGGTCGATCGAACCCATCGAACAAGTGTGTGCGCATTCGCTGCCTTGCCATAGGCACAAAGCATGCATCACGTTTTGCATCACCCTTCGAGGGCCCATCGTCGATTGCAACATTTCGGCAACACCGGGGTCGATCGTTGGTCGGCGTTTCGCATATCTCTCGTGCAATAAACTTGCGTGGCAGTAAACGCTATGTTACGAATTGCGTTCGACGAATACCGAATAGATCGCTTCCATTCGAGGGATACTTGTTCGCGGGATGACTTGCTCGGGCGGCATTTTCGCCTCGTACCGTGCGCGCCCATTTTCGCTCAATGCAGGGAGATTCGGAAAATGAAAACACTGTTGTGCGCAGCAGACGGTGGATCAACTCTGGCGTGCGCTATCGGCCTGGCGTGCGCCCTCGCCTTCTGTGGTGCGGCAGTCGCGGCTCCCGCCGCCGCTCCGCCCGGCGATAACAGCGGCTTGGAGGAAATCGTCGTCACCGCGGAAAAGCGCGATTCGACGGTTCAAGCCACTGCGATCAGCATGACCGCGCTCAGCGCCGGCGATCTGGATCAGCAGAACATCCATTCGCTCGAGGACCTGGTCGGCGACGTGCCGGGTCTCTCCGCACGCACGGCCGGTCCCGGTCAGACCGAGTACGAAATGCGCGGTCTCGCCTCCGCCGGCGGATCGACCGCCACGGTGGGGTTCTACATCGACGAGACGCCCTTGTCGGCGTCCGCGGTCGCCCTGAACGGCCGCACCGTCATCGACCCGGACCTGTTCGATCTCAATCACACGGAAGTGCTGCGGGGACCGCAAGGCACCCTGTACGGCGGCGGCTCCATGGGCGGCACCATCAAATTGGTCACCAATCCGCCCAAGCTCGGCAGCTTCGAAGGGGCGGCGTCCGGGGACGCCTCGCAGACCACCGGCGGCGGCACCAACGGCGCCGGCAGCTTGATGCTGAACATTCCCATCGGCGAAATCGCAGCCTTGCGCCTGGTCACCACCGACAAGTACATCAGCGGCTGGATCGACCGCAAGGTGATCGCGGCGGGCGATTTCCCCTACCCGACGAATTTCGGCGGCTGCGGACCGTTCTATTACTGCACCCGCGGCAACGTCGCGGATGCGCCCGTGGCCGACGACATCAAGGGCTCGAACATCGAGCGCTTCATTTCCGCGCGCGCCGCGCTGTTGGTGCAGCCGACCGACAACCTGTCGATCACCGGATCGCTGATGTATCAGCGCATCGATGCCGACGGCTACAACAACTATCAGTCACCGCCCGGCAACGAGGCGATCTATCAGCCCTATAACATCGAAGAGCCGTACTACGACTCGTTCAAGCTGGCGAGCCTGAAAGTCAGCTATGACATGGATTTCGCGAATCTCACCTCCGCCTCGGCGTACTGGAAACGCGATGTATTCCAGTCGACGGATTCGACCGAGGCGCTGCAGAACATCTTCAATTTCCTGAACTTCATCCCCAACCTGTATCAGGAGGAGGATCCGACGACTCAAGTGAGCGAGGAGATCCGCTTGACGTCGAAGGGCGAGAGCGACTTGCAATGGGTCGGCGGCGTGTTCGTGTCGGACCTGCATTCGGGCTACAAGACCACCAACCAGAACCCGGCCTTCGCCACGGCGCTGGCGTGTCTGACTCCCGGAGAAGCCGCGGGCGGCGGATCGGGCGGCAACTGCCCGGGTGGGCTCACCGGGCCAAACGTATACCCCGTGACGAATCCCCCATCGGCGAATCCCGAAGGCATCGTCTTCGACGACAACAACCCCAACATTCTCAAGCAACAGGCCATCTTCGGCGAGATTTCCTACAAACTGCGGCCCGACCTCAAGCTGACGACGGGATTGCGCTTCTACAAGTTCGAGATCAGCAACACGTCGAACCAGCGCGGCCTCGGCACCGCCACGGGCACCGCTACACCGACCATTGCGAGCGCCTCCGGGGAGAACACCAGCCTGTTGCCGAAGGTGAACTTGTCGTATGAGCCGACCCCCGACCTCACCGTGTACAGCACGCTTTCCAAGGGCTCCCGTCCCGGCGGCGTCAACTTGCCGATACCCCTCACCGAGGGGGCTCTTTATTACTGCGGGCCCGGCAGCGGACCGAGCTACCTCAACGGTCAGCCCGCCTACTATTCGCCCGACGACATCTGGAGTTTCGAGGTGGGCGAGAAGTCGCGGTTCGACGACCGTCGTTTCACGATCAACGCCGATGTGTTCTACGTCAAATGGCACAACATTCAGCAGTTGATCGTCTTGAGTTGCGGCTACCCCTACAATGCCAATGTGGGCGACGCCAAAACCTACGGGCCCGAACTCGAGATGTCGGCCAAACTCACCGACGCGGTCACGGCCGACCTGGCCGCTGCCTACACCCAGGCCTACATCAGCGCACCGAAGGATGTCGCGGGGCTGCCGCTCACACCCGGCACGCGGGTCGACAACATCCCGAAGTACACCGCCAACCTGGCGCTCAACTACGAGAGCACGATCATGGAGGATTTCAAGTTCACCGCGCGCATCGCGGAGGGCTATGTCGGCCCGGTGCACGATGTGGCCTATTATTCCGAAACCCTGCCCTCGTACGGCCTGATGGACTTCAGAATGGGAGTGGGCAGGAACGCGTGGGTCGCCTCGTTGTACGGCACCAATCTCACCGACAAGCACGCCGCGCTGACCATCGACAACACCGTATTCGCCTGGCAGCAGCCGACGATCACGCGCGTGTCGACCAATCAGCCGCGCACCATCGGCGTCGCGTTTCAAACGAAGTTCTGAGCGTCGCGTGTGAGATAAATTTCTGCGGTTCAGCACAAGCGATCGATCAAGATGCCGACTGAAGGCGAGGATGAGGTGACTTCTGATTGAGGTGACGGACGGTTCAGCACAAGCGATCGATCAAGACGCCGACTGAAGGCGAGGATGAGGTGACTTCTGGTTGAGGTGACGGACGGTTCAGCACAAGCGATCGATCAAGACGCCGCGCAGCTGAAGGCGCTGGGGTATGTGTCCAATTTCGACCGGACCATGTCGAAGTGGGAAAACTTTTCCCTGGGGTTCACCTACTTGTCGCCGGTGGTCGGCGTGTACACGATTTTCGCCGGCGCCTTCATCGCCGGCGGTCCGCCCATGTGGTGGACCTACATCTTGGTCGGCCTGGGTCAACTCATGGTGTGCCTGGTGTTCGGCGAAATCGTTTCGCAGTTCCCGATCTCGGGCGGCCTGTACCCGTGGGCCCGCCGCCTGATGGGCAAGCGCTGGGCCTGGATGGCCGGGTGGGTCTACGCGTGGGCGCTGTGCTGCACGATGGCCGGCGTTGCGACCGGCGTCGCGCCCTTCCTCGCGCAGCTGTTCGGCGTCGAGAGCACGCCGGTCGCGACCACCGCGATTGCGCTGGTGCTCATCGTGGTGACCACGCTGCTCAATTTGAGCGGCACGCGCTTGCTGGCACGCGTGGCGATGTTCGGCTTCATCTGCGAATTGGTGGGCGCGATCGTCGTGGGCGGCTATTTGCTGCTGTTCCACCGGCATCAGCCGCTCGAGGTGTTGCTCGACACGAGCATCGTGCACGTCGACGGCAGTTATTGGCCGGCGTTCCTGGCCTCTTCGCTCGCGGCGATGTTCTGCTACTACGGCTTCGAAGCCTGCGGCGATGTGGCCGAGGAAACACCGGACGCGAGCCGCATGATCCCGAAGGCCATGCGGATGACGATCTACATCGGGGGCGCGGCGGCGACCTGGGTGTGCCTCGCGTTCGTGCTGTCGATCCCGGACTTGAGTGAGGTGATGTCGGGTGCCGACAAAGACCCGATCGTGACGCTGCTGCGCGCGGCCATGGGCGAGACCGGGTTCCGCGCCGTCATTCTGGTGGTGCTGGTCTCATTCGTCTCCTGCCTCCTGAGCCTGCAGGCCGCCGCCAGCCGGCTGATATTCGCGTACGCCCGCGATCAGATGATTTTCGGCAGCAAGTACTTGAGCCGCATGTCGCCGGGCCACCATGTTCCGGCCACCGCGCTGGTGGTGATGGGGGCCATTCCGGCGCTGATTGCCCTGTCGGCGCTGTGGCTGCAGGACGCCATCACCATCATCATCAGCTTCGCCGCCATCGGGATTTATATTTCGTTCCAGATGATCGTGCTGGCGGCGTTGATCGCGCGCGCCAAGGGCTGGCGGCCGGCGGGACCCTTCACGCTGGGCGGCCGGGGGTGGCTGGTCAACGGGCTGGCGCTCGCCTATGGCGTCGCCGCCATCGTCAACATTCTCTGGCCGCGTCCGCAGACGCCGGACGAGGCGTGGTTCGTGAGTTACGGAATGTTGCTCACTACGCTCGGTGTGATCGTGATCGGCGGGGTGTACATGGTGACGGCGAAGCCCTACGAGCACGGCAACGCGCCGGCGGGCGACGCGCATCGGTTATGATGCAGCCGACCCGGCCCGTACCACCGCCGAAGTACGAACTCAGCCGCGCATTGCAGGGGCGCCATTTGACGATGATCTCGATCGGCGGAATCATCGGCGCCGGACTGTTCGTCAGCAGCAGCACCTCCATCATTGCCGGCGGCCCCGCGAGCTTCATCAGCTACGCGATTACCGGACTGCTGATTCTTCTGGTGATGCGCATGCTGGGCGAGATGACCACCGCCCTGCCCCAGGTCCGCTCGTTCACGGAATTCGCGCGCGCCGGCTTGGGCGACGGCGCAGGCTTCGTCGTCGGCTGGCTGTACTGGTATTTCTGGGTGCTGGTCGTGCCCGTGGAAGCGATTGCCGGGGCCAAGATCCTGCAACACTGGATTCCGTTCTCGCCCCTGCAGATCGGCGTCGGATTGATGACCGTGATGACCGGCGTGAACCTGATGTCGGCCCGCTCCTATGCCGAATTCGAGTTTTGGTTCGCCTCGATCAAGGTCGCGGCCATCCTGGTGTTCATCGCGATCGCGGCCTCGTACGCCTTCGGCTGGACTGCGCCTCATGGCAGCACCTTCGGCAATCTGGTCGACCACGGCGGCTTTACGCCGCACGGGTGGATCGCCGTCCTCGCGGCGGTTCCGACGGTGTTCTTCGCCATGACCGGCGCGGAGATCACGACCATCGCGGCGGCCGAGTCGGCGCAGCCCGGCCGGGCGGTCGCCCGCATGAGCACGACCGTCATCTGGCGCATCCTGATTTTCTACGTGATCTCGCTGTTCCTGATCGTCTCGGTGACCCCGTGGAATACGGTGCGCTCGGGAGAGTCGCCCTTCACCTTGGCGCTCAACACCATGAAAGTGCCGTGGGCGGGCACCATCATGAGCGTCATCATCATGACCGCCGTGCTCTCTTGCTTGAACTCCGCGTTCTACGTGAGTTCGCGGGTGCTGTTCGTGCTCGCCGAGCGGGGCGATGCGCCCCAATCGCTGGTCAGATTGAACGAGCGCCGCGTGCCCGTGGGATCGGTGCTCATGGGCGCGCTGGCGGGGTTTCTGGGCATCATTGCTGCGACCAAGGCGCCGCAGGTGGTGTTCGATTTCCTGGTCAGCTCCTCCGGAGCCTTGATCGTGTTCGTCTACATGATTATTTGCGCTGCGCAGATCACGCTGCGCAGGCGCCGCGAACGCGCCGGACTGCCTGCTCCCGCGATCAGCATGTGGCTGTTTCCCTACCTGAGCTACGCCGCCATCGCGGCCATGGGTGCGGTGCTGCTCGCCATGGCGTTCACGCCCGGTCTGCAGCGGGATTTCTACTTCAGTTGCATCACGCTCGCGGTCGCGGTGGTCGCGTACCTGGTCGTGCAACGCTGGCGCAGGCCACGCGAGGTTGTTCCGGCTGCTACCTAGTTTTGCCGGCCACTACCCTGATTGTTTCGGCCACTACCTGTGCGGATACTTCCTGGGTGGCTGGTACCTGTGCCGGCCAGCTCTTCATCCCGCGTTCACAACCAGCGCTATCACGCATTCATACTCTCAGTCAAACGAGAAAATTTTCACCGAGGTTTAGAAAGAGTCCGCGCTCACTCGACCAATATCCGGCAGGATTGAGTGGAAGGTTTAGGAGACGTTCGTACCGACAAGCCAGCCAACTCCCCCGTCGGTACGATATCCCGGCGGCGTGGGTACCTAGTAAGGCCCACGCCGTTTTTTAATAGAAGTTATTTATGACGTGATTGTTACATGGCGGCGGCGCGGCGTCACGGCACATTTGACCAACGTCGTCACATTCCTTTGCCTGGCACGCGAAAACAGCGAGCCACCTGATTTTCTCGTCCTTCGCCTCTAACTGCGTGCGCTCGCCCGCAACCCCGATTCCTCGCCCGCTGCCCCCTCGCCGGCAACTCGCGACCCGCTCCCTCGCCCGCAACCCGCTGTCCGCACACGGGCCTCAAGGACACGTGCCTCAAGGACACGTGTCTTAACTTCGATCGCGGACTCGGCATTCAGGAAGTCATGCACAGTAGTTGCCGCGGGAACGTTGGTCCGCTGAATAAGTCAAGTAAACGGTTCATTGGAGTATCACGGGTGCTGGTTGCCGTGACAAGCGCGTGCTGGACTAGCTATGCCCGCTTGCATAATATCGTGACGACGTCTCTGAAGGGGATGGAGCATGCCATCAAATCCAACCGAAACCTTCACCTCGCCCGGCATTACCACGTACACGATCGGAACCAGCGGAACCTACGACATCACCGCGGACGGCGCGGAGGGCGGCGAGGCTAGTTATTTCAACAAATATGGCGGCGCCGGCGCCGCGGTCGGCGGGGACGTTTATCTGCAAGCGGGGACGAAGCTCGAGATCGTCGTCGGCGGCGCGGGCGAAACCGCAGAGTATGGCGGTGGCGGTGGCGGTGGCAGTTTCGTGATCGAGCCCGACAACGGCGACACAATCTTGGCTGTTGCCGGGGGCGGCGGCGGCGGCGGCCTCTATGACAGCGGTGGCGGCGCCGGTACTGGTCCGACCGGCGGGAATGGCAGCGGCGAAGGCGTCGGTGCGGGCGGAGCCGACGGCGCCGCGGGTCAAGGCGGCAAAGACGACGGCGGCGGTGGCGGCGGCTTTACCGGCGGCTACGGCGGCGGGGGTGGCAAGGGCGGCGGCACAGGCGGCAGCGGCGCGGTTATCGGGTCAACCTTTAGAGGAGGTACCGGCACCAGCACTGGCGGCGGCGGCGGAGGCGGGGGTGGCGGGGGCGGCTGCAGCAGCGGCGGCGGCGGGGGCGGCGGCGACGGCGGCGGAGGCGGC
>Ga0116229_10001301_pt1 | contig 38541 bp, 31 predicted proteins | sample S1TSphgellanicum_3_FD_87313 | JGI IMG/M metagenome (GOLD analysis project Ga0116229, IMG submission 87313) | Host-associated microbial communities from peat moss isolated from Minnesota, USA - S1T2_Fc - Sphagnum magellanicum MG | ecosystem: Host-associated > Plants > Peat moss > Unclassified...
GACGCGCCGCGCTGACAATGTATCCATCATTCGAGTGCTGCTGGCGGATGATCACACCATCCTGCGCGAGGGTGTTGCCTCCATTTTGAACTCTCAGGAGGACATGGAAGTCATCGCACAAGCCGGCACCGGACGTGCCGCGGTCGAGTGCTACCGGGAGTTGCGGCCCGACGTCATGCTCATCGACATTGCCATGCCTGATGTGGATGGACCGGAGGCCATCGGCCTCATTCGAAACATTGATCCGCAGGCAAAGACCATCATATTGACGACCTTTGTCGGCGAAGAGGATGTCTATCGATCACTGTCGGCCGGTGCGAAAGGGTACCTGCTCAAGGGCGAGGAACCCGCGGTGATGTTGGCATGCATCCGCAAGGTCGTGCAGGGCGGCCGCCACATTCCTTCGCAGGTGTCCGACAAATTCATGGATCGCATACCGGACGATGCGCTCAGCGCGCGCGAGCTGGAGGTGTTGAATCTCCTGGTCGAAGGCAAGAGCAATCAAGAAGCCGCGGCCACTTTGTCTATTTCAGAAAGCACGATCAAGTTTCACGTCAATCACATTTTGGCGAAGCTCAATGCCGCCGACCGGACGCAGGCCGTCATCACGGCTTTGCGCCGCGGCTTGGTGCGCCTGAACTGACCTTAAGTACTGCCGGGTACCCCAACTCCCGGTCGGCTCGTGGGCGGTCGATAGCGCCTAACGTGGATCCTTGTGTTGTCCATCGATGGCGAATCGTGAACCGGAGCCTCGGCGAGTTTTCGAGCGATGAGCACATGCTGCGGCCTCGGGCAGCGCGGGTGCAGCTCCTGCTCTATGGCGACTATTCGTGCTCGCTCACGGCCAGGCACGACATTGCCATTCGTCATGCGCTCGGCGAGATCCCGGAAGATGTGGCCTACATATATCGCCACTATCCGCAGGGCGCCGCCGGGCGCCGTGCCGCTGAGTGCGCCGTGGCGGCAGCCTGCCAGAATCGCTTCTGGCCCATGCATGCCTGGCTACTGACCCACCAGTCCCAGCTGGACGATGCCTCACTGGTGGAGCACGCGGTGGCATTGCAACTCGATGTTGGACGGTTTCTCAAGGATCTGGCAGGATCCATGCCGCGTGAGAAGGTGCTGGCGGACAATCGCAACGCCCGGGCGGATGGGATCTCGCGGACGCCCAGCATCTTTATTCAAGGGCGACGGCTGACGGCTGACGTCGACATCGAGCAGGTAATCGCGCAATTGCGCATGAACACGCGCCAATGAGTCGCTCAGACTGGCGGACCCGAACTTTAGACGAGTCATCGCGCTCACAGTCGGACGAGCTTTGGCACCGTCCCGCAGGCGGGAGACACACAGCAGAAAATCGCCGACACTAGCATCATCAACGCGCAACGCTGTCAGAAAAGGGAGCATGTTGCATGGATCGACTCGAGGCAATGGAGGTTTTTCTGGCGGCCGTCGAAGGCGGCAGCCTTTCCTCTGCGGGACGAAAGTTGGGCATGCCGCTGACGACGGTGAGCCGAAAGATCTCGGACCTGGAACGGCACCTAAACGCGCGGCTCCTGGAACGCTCCACGCGCAAGGTCATGCCGACTGATGCGGGACTAGATTTTATGTCGGCTTGCAAGGCGGTTCTGCAATCAGTCAATGAAGCTGAGCGCACTGTCGCAGGCGAGTATACGACACCGCGCGGTGACCTGACCGTCACGGCGCCTATTTGCTTCGGTCGGATGCATGTACTGCCCGTCATAAGCTCCTTTCTCGAGCGCTATCCCGACGTCGACGTACGGCTGATCTTGAACGACGGCGATTTCGACCTACAAGAGGATCGTATCGACGTCGCCATCCGCATCATGAATCTTCCGGACAGCTCGCTGGTGGCTACTCGCATCGCGCAGGTTCGTCGTGTCGTATGCGCGAGCCCAGAGTACCTCGAGCGTGCCGGACGCCCAGCGCGCCCCCATGATTTGGCGCAGCATGCATGCATTGCAACCGGCAGCGCGCTCGCGCCGATACCGTGGTGCTTTCGCATCGACGGCAGTGAAGTGAAGCTTCCGGTGAGACCGCGCTTGGTAGCGACGACTTCGGAGGCCGCCATTGACGCTGCGATTGCCTCGGTTGGGGTAACACAAACGCTCTGCTGCCAAACCCAGTCGGCGCGCGCCGACGGGCTTCTCGAAGTGATTCTGGGTGCTTTTGAGGCCAATCCTCTCCCGGTGAACTTCGTTTATCGACGCCGCGATCGAGTACCCATGAAGTTGCGCTCGTTCCTCGACTTCGCCGGTCCGCGACTGCGGCAGCGACTGAATGAGTGGGGCGTGATGCCGCGTGCTCTGGGACCCGCGGCCGCACTCCGTGTATGAACGAGTGCGAGAATTCCTCTCGTGAGTAGTGCGCGGATCAGATCGGTTCACATCGGAAAGATCGCGCCACTCGGTAAGGACGGGATTCCGAGTGCCTTTGTCAAACATTCTGTGGCGACAGCCGTCGAGGCAACGACGCTCGGCTTGGTCGGCGACAGTCAAGCCGATCTACGCGTCCACGGCGGACCTGAAAAGGCGATTTACGGGTACTCCACGGCGAACTACGCCGCCTGGCGAGCGGAATACCCGCAACATCATCTCCTCCTGGTCCCGGGGGGCTTCGGCGAGAATCTCGCGATTGATGGAATGACGGAGCCTGACCTCTGTGTGGGCGACGTTCATGCGATCGGCGGCACGTTGTTGCAGGTCTGCCAACCTCGGCAACCGTGCTTCAAATTTGCGCTGCGTTTCAATGACACCGCACTCCCCAGGGCCATGGTGCAGAATGGCCGATCCGGCTGGTATTACCGGGTCATCCGAGGTGGCTGGATATGTCCTGGCGATCATATCGTACTTCACGAAAGGCCCAACGCCGACTTTCCCTTCACCCGATTGGTCGAACTCGCCGGCCGCGGACGACCGACGCCGGCTGAGCTTCGTCGGATGGTCGACATGACCGGTCTCGCCGGCGACTGGCGCGACATGGCGCGCCGCCGCCTCAAAACCCAAGGCCCCTGAGCGACGGATGCTCATCCGGGCGCCGGCCCCATCGGGTCGCGCGAATTCCTGGCGTCCTCCGCCATGCGGACTTTCTGTGGGGCCGTCGCTACCGACCGCCGGCTTTCGCAGTCCTCACGCATCGGCCTTCAAGTCATTCGAAGCGCCGTTGCGGTTTGCCGTTATCTCGGCGTCATCGAGCTTGGCGACATTTCGACCGAGATACGTATGTGCCGACAGACAGTAGTCGAGTGTTCCCATCAGTGGCACTAGCCGCGTGATTTGCGAGGTGACCGCAACCGCTCGATCTATCCACCGGTCTCACATTTTGAAAGACAGACTTCCATGGAAGCTACTTGTTCACCGTTGGGGCAGCGACCTAGGATTTCCCAGCGCTGAAGCTCGTGACGGAGGCGATGAAGAGCCCCTGTACTCGTCAGCGCTCGGTGTCAATATGATCTTATGAATGACTCTCAATAATTTTTCTCGAGGAGCACTTGCACATGAATATGTCCAGACTCTTGGCCACTGCCATCACCGCAGCCGTCGCGTTGCCGGCGATTGCCGGCCCCGCGCCGGTTCCCACGTATACGTCCGAGAAGTGTTACGGCGTCGCGGCCCAAGGCGCGAACGACTGTGCCACCGGGGCGCACGCGTGCGCGGGACAATCGACGAAGGTCAAAGACCCCGCGTCCTGGATCTACGTCCCGACCGGCACCTGCAAGAAGATTGCAGGTGGTACGACAAAATCCTAAGTGCGAGGCCGGCCGGGCGATGATAATGAAATCGAGCAACGCTCAATCGTTGTCCTCGCCCGGTATCGGTCTGCGGGGTCCGCACGTCAACGAGATCCTGACGGCGCGCCCCGATATCGGCTGGCTTGAAGTTCATCCGGAAAACTATCTTGGCGACGCGCCCCAACTCCAATTGCTGGAGCAACTTCGCGAACACTATCCCGTATCGCTTCACGGAGTATCGCTCTCGCTCGGATCCGCAACCGAGATCGATCGGGCCCATCTGAGAAACATTTCGAATCTAATCGATAGGATCGAGCCGTTTTTAGTCTCGGAACACCTCTCGTGGGGTCGACGCGGGAACACACATCTCAATGAGCTGCTTCCCTTGCCCTACACGGAGGAATCCCTGAGATTGATGGTCGAGCGCGTCGATCACGTTCAGTGCACGTTGGGTCGCAGGATACTGCTCGAAAATCCCTCGAGCTACGCGCGCTACCGGCATTCGACGCTGAGTGAAGCCGATTTTCTCGCCGAACTGGTCCGCCAAACGGATTGCCGTGTGCTTCTGGATGTCAATAATCTCTACGTCAGCGCGCATAACGTGGGGCTCGACATCTCCCGTTTCTTCGCATTACCACCGGAGGCAATCGGCGAGATTCACGTCGCCGGACATGCCGTCAACCAGGTTGGCGCCAATTTTGTGCTCATTGATGATCACGGTTCGCCCGTGTCGGAAAAGGTCTGGTCCCTGTACGCCGAGATGGTGAAACAGTTCGGGCCGAGACCGACACTGGTCGAATGGGACTCCGCACTCCCATCGCTCGACGTGCTGCTCGGTGAGGCCGCGCGCGTTCGCGTATTTCAAGATGTCTCGACAAAGGATACTCATGCTGACATTGCGTGAACTTCAGCGCGAATTTTTCCACTCGATGGTGGGTGATGCGGCGCCGGCGCTCGTCGCTCTCATAGCCGGTGATGGCATTGATTCAGCATCGCGCCTGAATATCTACCGAAACAATGTGTGGACGCGTCTGACCGAGGCGTTGCGAAGCATCTATCCCGTGGTCTGCGAATTGACCGATCAACGCTTCTTCTATTTCGCCACCGACGCGTTCATCCGGCGCCACCCTCCGACGACAGGGTGCCTCGCGGAGTATGGGGCTGACTTTCCCGCTTTCCTCGCCACATTCCCTGCCGCGTCGACGCTGCAGTACCTGCCGGATGTCGCACGGCTTGAATGGTGCATTCACCGTATTCGCCGCGCGCCGGTTGTTTCGCCCATCACGATAGCCGACCTGGCCGGGTGTGGTATCGATCCCGCCGACATTCGACTGAACCTCACACCCCGAACGGCATATATCAAGTCGGTGTATGGAGTGGATAGGCTCTGGGCCGCCCACCAACAGCCCTCGAGTCCCGAAGCCATGCTGCTTGAAACGGTGGACGTGCGGCTCCAGGTAAACGCCCACTCTGGCATCGCGATCGTTCGCCTCGAACCTGCGACGTGGGAATTTCGAGCCCGATTGGCGAATGGCGATCCGCTGGGAAGCGCCGTCTCGCGGGCGATGACCGTGTCCCCTCGATTTGACACGACTCTCGCATTGGCCTCCTTGTTCAACGAGGGCTGCGTGGTCGGGCGGCACCCAGCACGGGGCCCTTGCTGTATGTCATCGCTCGCGGCTCGGGGGGCTTCTGGGTACCGAAATACGAGAGAGCGCATCTCAGCTTTAACGGCTTATCGCCACCAATGCAATCCCAGACAATGCCAGCCGGCATCGGGAAACGACTGCTAACCACAATTGACCGACATCAATTCTTACGGAGACCTTGAATCATGATAACGAAACATCCTCTACTGATCGGCGCCGCGGCGCTGACCACGCTGTCCTTGGCCGCTTTCGCCGGCATTTCGGGGAAGCCTTCCGTCAGCACACCGGTCACGGCATTGACCTATGGTCCCACGGGTGTCTCCGATGGCGTCCACGGTGAACTCAACGCCGCGCCCGCGTACGGTGACCTCGCTCACGGTGCGCACGGCACCTTTATCAAGATGCCCGCAGGGTTCGTCAGCAAGGTTCACATCCACACCGGCGACTATTGGGGCGTGGTGATCTCGGGTGTCGCCGTCAACGGCCTCCCCGGCAGCGCTGATGTACCCCTGCCGGTCGGCTCTTACTGGTTCCAGAAGGGTGGCGAGCGGCACGTAACAAAGTGCATCTCACCGAACGAGTGCATCTTCTTCATCAGCCAAAATGAGAAGTTTGATTACGTGACCGACACTGCAAGTCATTAAAAGTCGGCGGGGGCGGGGCGCCGGCCGGTCCCTTGGCTCGGCGCCTCTTTCATCGGGCTTATGGAATCGTGCGTAGCTGCCTAGGAAAGCGCCGGCCGGCGACGACGCAGGAAGCCCACACCGGCGAGCAAACCGGAGGCTATCAACGGGAGAGCTGCGGGCAAGGGCACCGGAGCCGCGAAGATACGAATCCCGGTGTCAGATTCGGCCTGGAAACTGTCACCCGTGAGGCTGCTGAAAATATTCGGGCTGCCGATGGTGCTGTTGCCGCTGGTCAGGTTGATCTCGCCGGTGGTGCCGTACAGTCCGCTCCCGAAAATCAATGCGTAATTGCCCGCCGCCAACGCCGTGGAGAAACTGATCACGGTCGATGCATCGCCGGCCACTGTGGGTGCCGACAGGGACGCCTCGCCGAGATTGTTGGACTGCAGCCACGCAATGAGGTTGCCGCCGGTAACGGCCGGCAAACTGGACAGGGACGCCACCGATACGACCTCGGCAAAGACTTGTCCCGATCCATACGCGTCGACATTGGCGCCGACCTGAAGCGCGCTCACCGGCGAGCCGGTCAGTGCGAAGGTGGCGCCGATGAAATTCGATGCGCCATCCGTGCCATCCCCATTACCGATTGTGGCGTCGGTATAAATCGGATAATCCCCCGAACCACCCGGAACCGCCGTCGCGGTCTCGAGAACATAGGCCGCGGAGGCCGGCGCCCCCGCCAAGAGCGCCGTGGATGCGAGCGCGGCGATTGCGCTCGCGCGAATCATATTGATCATGTGTGCATATCCCTAGTTTGATGTGTACTAATCAGTGGTCTCGATCTGTGCGCGACGCCCGATGTGATCGCTACGGCAGGACCAACGCATTCGTCAGATCGCCCATGGCCGGATAGCCATTGGCCTGCAAGAGCGCGTCGCGGGCGGCAATGCCCGGGAGCCCGCCGTTGAAGGGCGCGGCCGCCTGATTCAGGTTCCACTTGTTCTGGATGAAACGCAGGATCGACGTGGTGTCGTACTGGGTGTGATCCACGTAGCCCTTTCTGGCGTAGGGCGAGATGATGATCGCCGGAATGCGCGTACCGGGACCGAACGCGTCCGCCACCGGGGGCGCGACATGGTCCCACAAACCGCCAAACTCGTCGTACGTGATGACGATGAGCATGTGCGGCCATTGCGGGCTGTTCTGCAGTGCCGCCACCACCGCGGCAATGTGCTTATCGCCATCCGTCACATTCGCATAGCCGTTGTGCTGGTTCACCGGGCCGTTCGGCTTGTAGAAGGTGACGGGCGGCAAATTGCCCGTGGCGATGTCAGAGGTCAACTGCGAGGTGGGCAGCTGGCCGGCGGCGATTTGGGCCGGGCTCGCGACGCCGGCATCACGCAAGTGGTTCGACCGATACGCCAAACCGTACGGGGCCGCGGCATTGGGGTCGAGGTGCGCATAGAAGTTGAACGGCATGTGGTGGAACTGAAAATCCGGGTTGGCAGCCGAGTACGTCGTGCCGGACGTGATGTAGGACGGGGACGTGGGATCGGAACACCCGGTGTCATTGGCGGTGGAATTCTGCAACGCCAGCTGATTGCACCAGCCGCCGGCATAATACGCCCAGTTCACACCGGCCGAGTCGAGTAGATCCCCGATGGTGGTCTGGGTCTGCGCCGGAACCGTGTTCGACAATTGCAAGTTCACCGCGCCCAGTGTTGCGCTGTAGTTGGAGCTCGGCGCGAAAGGCGGTTGCGAGGTGTTGACACTGTAGAATTGCGCGCCGCCGAATGCGCTGCCCGCGTTGATATACGGTGTGATCACAGAGCTGTTCGTGAATACGGGCGCCCCATTGAGCGCCGATGGCGGCGAACTCGTGGTGGTCGCTAGCTGCGGCACCCCGTTGACCGGCGTGGTCAAGACGGTCGGAACCGGTGTGTTGGCCGAACTCGTCGTACCGCCGGCGGCGACGACGGCCGGATTCAGAGGATTCGGCGTCGGCGACGCGCCGTCATTGGGATATATGGGCGCACAGGCACAAATCAGGAACTGGTGGTTCAGGTACGAGCCGCCGAACGCGCCCTGGAAGAAATTATCCGCCAGCACATTCTTCTGCGCGAGCGCCCACAACGGATGATCGGCCGTGGTGTTGGTGATGTACATCATGGTGAGCCCGCCGGAATCCGCCCAGGCCGCGAACATGTTGTTGGCGCCGCCGTTGATCTGCATCTGGTTCTCGTAATACCGGTGATACAGATCGCGGTTCGTGATGGTCAGCGGGTCCGTGCTGGTCGACGTCAAGTTATAGAGCGAGAGGATGTTGAACGGATGATTGATGTTATTGGTGGCGAAGTACTGCTGCGTCTGAGACTGGCTCGGATAATTCACGGTGTTGCCCGACGCGTTGCCGGGCGCGCCGACCGTGACACCGGAGCCCACACCACCCACCACCGGCGGAAGATAGGGCAGTGCGCTGCCATTGCGATCGAGCTGCGTGTACTGCGCAGGGGTGGCACGGGACAGTCCATTGGCCCCGGGATATTGACCGAACAGGCTGTCGAAGCTGCGGTTCTCCGCGTAGATCACCACGACGGTTTGGATATCGTTGTAATTCGGCGCCGCGGCAAACGCCGGCGGACCCGCGACGGCGGCCAGGCTGATCACACACGACGTTGCGGTAAACAGTTTCGACATTTGAATCCTCCCTCTACTACGACTATTTTCGCCAAGCGATAAAAGCGACTGCGTGGATTTTCTTCCCGCGGAAATATGAGCGCGCGTTATCTCGTGGTCATGAACGAATTGTGAAAATGACGCGGCACGTGTTCTCCGCCGCACAGTCACATTCGTGCCATGAACCGTGCGCAAGATTTGCGGGTAAAGTGAGCCGAGGCATTCCAATGACGTTCAACTACCCTGCGATCGCGGTTCTCGCGGTCTCATTCTGCGCGGCGGCAAACGGGTGCGCGGCCGAGGCGACCGCGACTCCGGAACAGACATTGCCATGGGGCGCCGATCCGCCCGCGGGTCCCGCGTACGCGCGCGCGGCGCGGATCGCCGACCTCGGTCGCCAGCTTTTTTTCGATCCGGGACTCTCGGCCTCACGGTCTATCGCGTGCGCGAACTGCCACAGTCCGGCGGCGGCCTTTGGGCCGGCGAATGCGCTGTCCGTGCAGTTGGGCGGCGCCAAGCGCAATCTACCCGGTACCCGAGCAGCGCCGTCTCTGACGTACCTGGCGAGCGCGCCGTTCTTCACGGAGCATTTCTACGAGTCGGAAGACGACGGCGACGAGAGCGTGGATCAAGGGCCCGCCGGCGGACGCACCTGGGACGGTCGGGTCAACCGGCCGCGCGATCAAGCGGCCATTCCGCTGCTCGCGCCCAATGAAATGGCGAATATCAGCGAGGCGGCCGTCGTCGCGCGGGCCGCGCGGGCACCCTACGCCGCCCGCATGCGCGAACTCTATGGTGCGACCGTGTTTGCCGACACTCACCGCGCGTTCTCCGCCATCGGCGAGGCGCTGGAAGCGTTTCAGGAATCTCCGGAACTCTTCAGTCCCTACACCAGCAAGTACGACGCGTTTCTTCGCGGCCAGGTCGCGCTGAGCGAACAAGAAGCTCGCGGCCTCGCGGCGTTCAACGATCCGGCGAAAGGTAACTGCGCGCGCTGTCACAAGAGCCAGTTGACGCCGGCGCGGAATCTTCCGAAGTTCACCGATTTCGGCTTCGTCGCCATCGGAGTGCCGCGCAATCCGGCGATTCCCGCCAATGCGGATCCCAACTACTATGATCTGGGCGCATGCGGTCCGTTGCGCCGGGATCTCGCAGATCGTCCAGAGTACTGCGGCATGTTCAAGGCGCCTACCTTGCGCAACGTCGCGGTTCGCCGGTCGTTCTATCACAATGGCATCTTCCATACACTCGAGGAAGCCGTCGCGTTCTACGCGACGCGCGACACGAATCCGGAGCGCTGGTATCCCAGAAGTGTCGATGGGCAGGTGCAAAAATTCGATGACCTACCGTCGCAGTACCGCGCCAACATCGATGTCGAGCCACCCTTCGACCGCAAGCCCGGCGACGTGCCGGCGCTTTCCGACGAGGATGTCGCGGACGTGGTCGCGTTCCTGCGCACGCTGACCGATGGCTTCACACCTCCCGTGCTGCGGGCGCGTCAGACGGCGAACGCGGCCGCGAATCAGTCGTTCTTTGTGCGCTGAGTAGAGATCCGCGAATAACGTGGCCTTCGCCGCCGCCTCGTCCAACTCCGTGGTCGCCGTTTTCTCGACGTCGCCCCCCAACGCGTTGAGGCCCGCCAGGTATTGGTAGGTCTTGATAGGAAACTGTCACGAATCCGTCATGGTGCTGCGAAGCGCCGCTTGTAGCCTTGTTCGACTGTGTTAAACAAAACCATGGCGCAAACGGCGCAAGCTCTTCGGGATGCATCAAACATGAAATCAACCGGCTTGCGCGTTCCCCACCGCGGGTTCAGCTCTGTACATGCCGCAGGGTTCGCGGCCTTGCTCGCAACCCTGGTGGCAGCTTCCCCCGCTGCGGCGGCCAACTGCCCCAACCTCACTGGCACCGTGACGAGCACGCAAACCGTCTCGAACGGCTCATCCTGCACGGTTGCTGCCGGTGCGATTCTCGACATCGACTCCGGGAACTCGCAAGCCGTCACTCTGTCATCCGGCACGGGCGGTTCGACGACGACGCTCACCAACAACGGTACCATAGAGGTTACGGCCGGCGGGAGTAGTAGTGGGCGCGCCGTACAGTCGGCCGGCACCAACGCGGTGCTGGTCATCCAGAACAACTTGGGCGCGACCATCTCCTCGATCAACAACGACACGATCGCGGCCGGCACCGGCTCAACATCGGTGAGTTCCGTGACGCTGACGAACGCCGGCACCATCGTGTCGGCCGCCGGCGGCCAGGCGGTCAACTTCAATAAGATCGTCAACGGCGCCACGAATTCCGTGATCAATTCCGGACTCATCAAGGCAACGGGCTCCGATGCCGTCCGGCCCGGTGTGAACGGCACTGTCAGCAACACGGGCACGATTCTCGCGGTCGCCGTGAGCGGCAGCAGCAGCGACGGGGTCGACGCACAGAACAACTCCGGCGTGCAGATCACGAACAGCGTGGTCAGCGGCAGCGCCGGCCTCATCGAAGGGGGACGCCACGGCATCACCGGCGGCGCGCTGAACAGCACAGTCAACTTTTCGATGAGCGTGACCAACAACGCGGGCGCCACGATTCAAGGAGATAACGGTTCGGGCATCAACATCGACGGCTTCAATGCGAACGAACTCGTGACCATCCTGAATCGCGGGACGATCATCGGCAACGGCGTCACCGGCGATGGCGACGGGGTCGACGTGGACGGCTTGGTCAATCTCACGAATTCCGGGATCATCAAATCGTTGAACTCTTATTCGGCGACGGGCATCGAGTACAGCGAAGGTGTCACGGTCGGCGGCGGGACCATCAACAACACCGGAACCATAGAGGGCAGCGTGGCGGCCGGCAACAACTCGGCCCTGGGGCGCGGCATCACCATCGCCGGAGTCGACAAGGATGCCAACGATAACCCGATCCCGGTGCAAGCTCCCTATGCCGCCACTACGATCACCAACAGCGGCCTCATCAAGGGCGATTCGGATTCGGCCATCATTTTCAGCTCCGCACTCGCCAGCGGCTTCAGCCATTCGATCACAAACGAGGCAGGCGGCGTCATTCAAACCGGCAGCACGACCGCCGCGGCCATACTCACCGCGGCCGACAACGTCACCATCACGAACTCCGGCACCATCGACGGTTCGAGCAGCGGCAAGGCGATCGTCGGCGGCAGCGGCAATCTTGCGGTGAACGTCCTCGGCGGTTCGGCGGTGATCAACGGCGATATGACCGGCGGTGCCGGCGCCTCGAACACCCTCACGGTCGATCCGGGCACCGGCAACTCGTTCGCCTACTCCGGTTCGATCTCCAATTTCAACACCGTCGAAACCAAGAGCGGTTCCGTATCCCTGTCGGGCGTCAGCACCTACACGGGGACGACGCGCGTCAGCGGGGGCGTTCTGACGCTCGTCGGTGCGAATCGATTGTCCGCCGGCAGCAGCCTGGCGCTCAATGGCGGAACATTGGCTCTCAGTGGTGTCGGTGCTGCCAATGGACAGACGTTCTCGAGCCTGGCGCTCACCGACAATTCGAGCATCGACCTCGATCTGTCTTCGATCACCTTCAACGGCCTGGGTACGCTTAGCGCCGGCAAATCGCTGTCGGTCATCGACTGGTCCGCGAACAGCTCACCGACCTACGCGATAAGATTCCTCGGCGACGATACCAGCAACTCGAGTTTTCTGGCGCTGATGGCGGACACCACCATCGACGGCACCGCAGCTACCATAACCTTCGATGGCACTTATACGGATGTAGCCGCGGCCGTACCGCTCCCCTTGACCCTCCCCATGCTCGCCTCCGGCTTGGGTTTCCTCGGCGTGTGGGGTCGCAGGAAGCGCGCGGTAGTCTGAGCCGCGCTCACGCTCTTGCCGTGTCTCCTAGTTCATACGCCACCGCCTCCCGGAACGCATGCGCATGCAACTCCGCGGTTCGCATCCGAGTCGGCGCATAGCCGCCCGCCAGGACGATGCACAGCGGCGCCCCGCGCCCCCGCACCGCCTCGATGACCGCCTTGTCGCGCAAACGAATCCCCTCCTCCGTGAGCTTGAGCTTGCCGTAACGGTCGCCGTCCGCCACGTCGACGCCCGCCAGATAGAACACGAGGTCAGGCTCTGCTGCATCGAGCACCGCGGGTAGATGCTTATGCAGCGAGTCCAAGTACTCCGCGTCCCCAACCCCGTCATTCAAAGGAACATCGAGATTGGAGCGCATTTTCGCCAGCGGGTAATTGCGCTCGCCATGCATGGAGAAGGTGAACACCTCGTCCAGGGATTCGAAAATCGCCGCCGTGCCGTTGCCCTGATGCACATCCAGATCGATGACCGCCGCCCGTCGAATCGCCCCCTCCTCGCGCAGCTTGAGAGCGGCGATGGCCACATCATTGATCACACAGAATCCCTCGCCATGATCGGCGAACGCGTGATGGGTGCCGCCCGCCAGATTGCCCGCGAGGCCGTGGCAAAGCGCCGCGCGCGACGCCATCAAGGTCCCGGCGGCGGCGAGCCGCGAGCGCCGCCACAGCGCCTCCGACCATGGCACACCAAGCCGGCGCTGCTCCGCGGCCGACAGGCCGGACGACTCGAGCTTCTCCAAGTAGCCGCGCGTATGAACGAGCCCGGCCGTGGCAAGGTCGAGCGGTTCCGGCTCGAGCACGTCGCCGTCCGCCAGCAGCCCTTCCGCGAATAGCTGATCCTTGAGCAAGGAGAATTTGCTCATGGGAAACGGATGCCCGGGCGGCAGCGCGACCTGGTACGAAGAGTGGTAACTGCATTTCATGGGATACGTTGCAGTATGGCGGGCGTCGATGCGATCAACAAGCTCGAGGCACTGATCGTACCGGCGACTCCCCGCTGTTCCCCTGGAGTCACCCGCGTCTAGCGGGCGGGGAATTCCTCGAACGCATGGCGCACTCGGCGGTCCGCCATGATGTAGACGAGGAAATACAGATCGACCGTCGCCGCACACACCGACCCCATCCATTGGCCGTCCATGTCGCCCTGCCGAGTGAGCCCCATCAACGACAAGGCAATGTCGAGCACGGCGGCAACCCCCAGTACGAGCCGTCCATGCGCCCAGATCCAGCGTATCGGCCTTGGCGCGCCCGGCACGCGTCGACACAATACGACCAGCATGACGGCGGCAATCAGCGACGGGACCAAGGATTCCGCGCTCCACAACGCCCGCACTGCCGTGATTGCCTTTTCATCGACTCCGGCAAAATGGCCGATTGCCATGGCGATGGGCATCGTGATCGCTCGCGAGAAATACAGCACCGCCGCCCACAGCAGGAGCGGGGGCTTGAGACAGCAGTGATCGTCGTAGTGCGACGCCGGGTAGGAGGGCGAAGAATGGGAGTGGCGCAACATGCTGATCTGCTGAATAGCGACCTGGTGAATGGCGATCGAATGAATGGCGCAACCGGATTCAAACGGTAGAGACCCGACGCCGGCGCCACCCTATCGCGAACCACAGTCCCCCCATCGCGATGAGCCACGCGGGCTCGAATGCTCCGCCCCCGCCGGACTTCGAGGGTGCGGTGGTCGTCACCGTTACAGAATCGGCGGCCGAGCCGCCGGGACCGGTGCAGGTCAGGGTCAAGGTCTCGGTGGCACTGACCACAAGGCTGAGAGTTCCGCTATCCGCCTCGCTCCCCGTCCACCCCGTGCCGCCGCCGGCTGTGCAGCTGGTTGCGCTTTGGCTGCTCCAGGTCAACGTCACCGCACCGCCCGCGGCGACCGATGCGGCGCTCGAGGTCAACTTGACCGTGGGCGGCGCGGACGCCACATGCAACGAATACAACCCGTAATTCCCCAGGCTCGGCGGCACGGTGACCCCTGAGCTTGGGATGGCGACCAACGTCACCACGTATTTGCCCGGCGTCGAGCTGTACTGAAAAGTGCCCGAACTTCCTTCGGCGTAGGCCTTGCCGAGCACCTGGCTATTTTGCGACAGCACGAATGCCAGGGTACCGAACGCTTGCGGGAACTTGAGATCGGTGAGGCTGGCATTGAAATTGCCCGAGATGCCCACCGTGATCGTTTGGGTGTTGAAGATTCCACCCACCGCCTGCGTTTGATCGAGCACGACGCTCGGCGTGGTACCTGTGGTCTGCACCGTGACGCCGAAAATACCGAGGCTCCCGGTCGGCGGCGAGGCATTGACCAGCACCACGACCGGGCCTTGCACCGCCGTGAAATTACCGCTGCTCAGCGGCAGCACCGTGCCATTTTGGGCCACCGTGGGACTGCTGATCGATTGTAGCGAGCCGGGAAACTGAAAGTCGTTGACCACGAGATTGTACGTTCCCGCGGTAGGTAGGTTGGCCACGAACGCAAAGCTCGTCGCCGAGGTGCTGGGCGCGGGATTCACCACCTGGGTGGTCGAGAATAAATTGTCGACCGGATTCGACTGATACACCGACAGATTCAGACTGTAAGTCCCCGGTTGCGCCCCTGCGACGGCGTATTGCCAGACTTCTACGTTTCCCGCCGCCACCGGGACATTGGTCGCGCTGCCGGGATCGGTGAGTTCCGTCAGCAGCGTCGATCCTTGGGTCAGCGCCACGCCCACGCTGGAAAGCGCCGCCGGGTACGCATAATCGGTCAGGATCACGCTCAAACTTTGCGCCGTCGTGCTATCGACCACGGTAGAGCCCGGCAAGATCCCCACCGGCAAGGTGCGATCGAACACGATCGCACCGCTCGGGTCGGTGATGCGAATGCCGTAAAGACCGGCTTCGGTCGCGGTACCCGCCTGCGCGGCGATCAGCAATTGGTAAGAGGTCTTGGCCGCCAAGGTGATCGGCGTGGGAGTTCCCGAGGGAATATTCACCATGATCGCGTTGCTGCCGCTGAATACTCCAGCCGACAGCGACTGCAGTGCCGCCGGAAACGCATCGTCCGTCAGCGTGACGATATAGTTGCCGGCCGTTGTCGATGTGAAATTGGTATTCAACGTCGATGTGCCGGTCGATGATGTCGCCGCCGGGGTCGTGATGCTGCCTGAATTTTGATAAACGCTGCAGCTCGCCGCGCTGGCGGTCGGTGCCACACAGATGCCGAAATTGCCGATGCCCTGGGTTGCATTGGGAACGCCGATCACATGCAGTGTGTAATTGCCCGCGGCGGCGGGGATGGCGAAGGTGCCCGTATGCGTGGTGGCGCTCACGGTCGCCGTTCCGACCAGCGCGTCGTTCAGGGTCACCGCCACCTCGAGGGAGCCGAAGGCGGCGGGCGTCGCCAAATCCGTCAGTGTCAGCGTCAACGCTTGTGCCGTGGATTCCGTGAAGGAATACTCCACGGGCGGAGCGACGCCCGGCAAGCCGACCGCGGAGGTTTGATCCAGCAACACGTCGGCGCGCGCGGCGCCCATCAGGCATCCGCAGATGAGGATCGAGTGCCGCAAAAACCGCGCCGACGAACCACGCATAAAAAAAATCTCTCCGTGGTTTACGACTTGGAGGGCGCCGCGATGGACGTGGCGCCCTTGGCGAGTTTTTCCAGCGTCGCCTTGGCTTCCTCGATACCGGTGAAGTTCTTGCCGGACTGCAGCGAGCGCGCGAGGTTGTCGCGTGCGGCGTCCGGCTGGCCGGCGAGAGCCTCGGCCATCCCCAAGTGGTACAGCGAAACCGGTGACTCCGACGCCTTGGTCAATACCGTCTGCAGCACCGACACGGCCGCGGCGGCGTCGCCCCGCTTGTAGAGCACCCAACCATAAGTATCGAGAAAGCTTGGATTGTTCGATGACACAAAACGTGCCGACAATTCTTTCGCGCGCTCGAGGCTGGCGGGATCCTTGCGATAAGTCACCAGCAGCATCGCCAGGTTGTTGCTGGCCAGATCGGATGCCGGATTGCGCCGCAGCGCCGCTTCATAGACCTGCATCGCATCGTCGGGCTTTCCCAGCCGTTCATCGAGCGTCGCGAGTTCCGTCTGCAGCGCTTCTGCGCCGTCGGACTTGTCGATGCCCAACTGCAGCGTCGCAATGGCCGCGTTGGAATCGTGGTCGGCGAGCTGGGCAATGGCAAGGTTGCGATACGGGATCGCCCACTTCGGTGCGCGCTCGATTGCCATCTTGAACGCCGCCTCGGCGTCAGCCGCCTGGCGCGTGGACAGCAAGACCTCACCTTTGATATTCGCGGCCATCGGATTCTGCGGGTAGCGGGCAATGGCATCATCGAGGCGCTTGAGAGCCTCCGGTGTCCGCTTCAACTCCACCAGCACTTGCGTCGCCGCCTGCAGAGGCTCCAGCGTCTCGGGTTGTAGATCAGCAGCTGTCGTATACAGACGCAACGCGTCCAGCGGACGATTCTGCGCCTGCGCCACCTTGCCTTGATAATAGTAGCCAAGACTCGACTTCGGCTGTGTGGCGACAAGGGCATCGGCGGCGGATTCCGCCGTCACGAGATCCTTGGTCGCGAACGCGATCTTGAATTGGGTATCGAGAGCCTGTAGATCGTTAGGCTCCTGCTTCACCAACTCCTCGATGATCGGTTTCGCTTGGTCCGGTTTGCCGAGCTCAGTCAACAATTGCGCCAAGTCCAAACGCGCGCCGGAATCCTTCGGATTCGTCTCCACTGCACGGCGGATAGTTTCCTCGGCCAGCGCCGGTTCGCCATTAGCGAGGTGGGCGCGGGCCAGCGCTCGCATGACTCCGACCGCATTCGGTTGATCGCGCAGCACCGAACGCAGGTCGGCGATCGCGGCCCGCGGATCATTCTTGGCGAGTGCCAGATTGCCGCGCAAAATGAGGGCATCGTTGTCGCGCGGACTCTTGGCCAGCACTTGGGCGATGAGCTTTTCGGCGCTCGGGACATCTTTCGCCTGAATCCGCAGCGCCGCCAAGCGATTGCGCGCGGTCAGTCCAGGATCATCGAGTTCGGCCGCGGCGATGACTTTCTGATACACGGCCTCCGCCTTGGCTAATTCCTTGCCTTGCTCGTAGAACTGCCCCTGCACGAAGCGCAGCGCGTAGTCCTTGGGATTGGCGGCAATCAAGTAGTCGAGTTCCTTCTCCGCAAACTCACGGCCGCGCCGCACGGCGAGGAACTCGACCAGCTCGGTCTTCATCTCGCGATCATCGGGAAGGGCCTTCACGCCTTCGCGCAGCACATGTTCGGCCTCATCGACGTGGTTATTACGCGCGTAGAACTGCGCCAAGCGCAAGCGATGCGATTTCTCTTTCGGCTGAATTCGCACCAGATCGACGAGCAACCCTTCGACCTCGGATTCCTTCCCCATGCTCGCATAGAGCTGCGCCAGCGTAAGGCGCAGATCCACCGTGCCGGGAATCCGCTTTATTGCATCCGTGAGCAGTGCTTGTGCTTTCGCCGGCTGATCCTGCCGCTTGTAGATCCCGGCGAGTACCGAAATGGCATCTTCATTGTCGGGCGCGAGTTGCACCGCGCGCTCGGCATCGTGCAGGGCGCCGTCCAAATTCTTGAGCTGTACACTCGCCGCGGCTCGAACCGTGAGCAAGCTCGCGTCATCCGGGTGTTTATCGAGCGAGGGCTTGATGGTCTCCAATGATTTATCGGGGGCGCCGCCAAAGAGATACAAGCGCCCCAAGGCGGCCCTCGCTGCTATGTTGTCGGCGTTGGTATCGATGGCTCCCTGATAGAACTGCGCAGCTTCGCGTGGATTGGCCAATTTTTCATCGACTACGCCATTCTCGAAGCGCGCCTCGCTGTCGGTCGGCGCAATCTGCAGCGCGTTGCGAAATTCGACGCGCGCTTTGTCGAAATTGCCGGCGGCCAGAAACGCCCGACCCTTCTCGAGATGTTTAGCTTTGCGCGACTCCGCGCCGCTGCAGCCGGCGATCAGTAGGACGGCCAGACACGCCAACGCCAACCCAGTGCGGGTCCTGATTGAGAACACGGACATTGAAAAATTCCAAGGATCGCCAAGCGGAACGCGAGTATAGAAACGGTAAATGACGTCCGCGTGACACGGTGAAAGTCAGCTGTCGTTGGCAGCTTGCCGCCGCGCACACTACGGGCCGATTACAGGGTCGCGAACGGCCGCACGACGAGTCCCGCCAACACCACCGCCGCCGCGATCCGCACCCAGACGGCCCGGAGGTCCGAGCGACTGACCAACATTTCGATCGCGTAGAACAAGATGACGAGCTTGGCGATGGCGAGACCGGCGCCGCTCGGCAGGCGCAATGTACCTGGAAGACTCGGCACAACCAACGCCATGAACAACACGATGAGGTCGAGCGGCGTCAGTTGAAAGCGGCGGTCATCGTAAAGCCTGAGTCTCACCGCCGTTCCGGCGGCCGCGATTGCCACGGCGACCCAGCCCAAGACCGACAGCATTCGGTTGGCGGGGAGAACGATGGCATCGAGGTAGACGAGCACGGTCACCGTGACATACAGCGCCGCCTTCTCGACGACGTTCAACGGACCGATGCGCAGCACGGCCAGAAAGCCCACGATCACCGCCAGCAGGCAGATGACGAGGATCCTGAAGTCGCCGCTCAGAGTGACCGTTTCAGTCACGATGAGTCCAGCGTAGGCACCCACCGCGCCGGCGAGTACGAGGTAGGATAGACGCGGCGTGACGCCCGGACGCTGCATGACGGTCAACAAGCGCGGCAGCGGTGCATGGTCGGAGTTCTTGCCGGCGTTGCGCAGCCGCCAACCGGTGCGCGACGCGGCCTGAAATGCCGCGATCACGGCCGCAAAAAAGGCGGCCACGAAGCCCATGATCACGACGTCCGATTCGTAGCGTAGTACATACGCGCTGACGAACAGCGCGCCCTGCGCCACGTAAATCACCATGACGGCTTCGTGGTGGTCGAACCCGAGCGCGAGCAGCTTATGGTGGATATGATTCTTGTCCGGACTGAACGGTGAGCGGCCTTCTCCAATGCGCTGCACCATGACGCTCAAGGTATCGAGTATCGGCACCGCCAGCAGCAGAATCGGGATAGCCGCGCTGATCTCGGTCGAGATGCTTTGGGTCGCACGGACGCTCAACACACCGATGCTGAAGCCGAGCAATTGACTGCCCGCATCGCCCATGAACACGGTGGCGGGATAGGTATTGAAGCGCAAAAACCCCAGCACCGCGCCGGCGAACGCAAGCGCAAAAGCGGTCGACGAACCCGAAGTCCCGACGCTCGACAGCAGGGCAACCGCGCACAGACACAGGAACGTCGTGCCTCCAGCGAGGCCATCGAGACCGTCGGCCAAGTTGACGGCATTGGTGACACCGACCAGAAACAGCGCGGTCAGGGGAAACGACAGCCACTCCGGCAGCCACAGGCGATCGTCCAACGCGATCGTTTGAACGCGTACGTCGCCCGCCAGCATCACGATCCCTACGCTGAGCACCTGGCCGATCAACTTGACGCGATAATCGAGATCGAATCGATCGTCCAGCACGCCGAAAGCGATCAACACGCCCGCGGCAACCAGGAACCAGATATCCGCCGGCTGCAGGCGCATGGTCACGAGCGCGGCGATGAGCACGCCCATCGCCATCGCGATGCCGCCCACCCTGGGCACGGGGGTGGAATGCACCTTGCGTGCTCCGGGATGATCGATGATCCGCCAGCGATTCGCCAAGCGCACGAACATCGGCAGCCATGCCATCGTGACGACCATCCCGATGATGAATGGCATTACATATTGCATGATCGGTCGGACACCGAGCGCACGGCTAGTTGGGGATGAACCGCGGCAGCTCGGGCGCAATTCTGGCGGCTAAATTGCTCAGGCGGCGATCAACCTCGGCGACGTCGGTGGTGGGCGCCAGGGGGGCGATCATGCGCACGAGCGCGCCGTCCGTCCGGTGGCGGGTCAGTGCGTCCCAGAAGAGATACCACTTCACCGCATACTCGTTGGTGATTGAGCGGCCCCGCTGTTGGAACCAGTAATAGACGAGTTGCCGCTGATTGCCGAGTTCGATCAACGAGCGGTTCACGCGCAACGGCTGGCCATTGATGCGGACGTCCGGCAACTCGCGCTGGCCAAAGTCCTGCATCTGCCAACCCCCTCCCGGCAGGCAGGAGCGCGGCGAGTGCACGGCCCCGCCTTTGCGCTGTGAATTGTAATAGGCAGAGTAAAAGTTCACGACATCGCCGGCCGGGTCGACATAATCCGCAAGCACGTAATCATCGAGCTTCAATTGGTCGATGAATACCGATTCGAGCGATTCGCGGTGTCCATGCCACTCCCCGACTTGCAGCGGAAATTCGACAAACGACGCACGGGCCGGAGACGTTTCGATGGGGCGAGGCACGGCGGCGCTGACGGCGATGAATGCGAGCAGCAAGACGCTCGCGGCGATGAAGCTCGTCGGCAGCTTGCGCTGTCGAATCGGCAGTCCGCTCGGCGTCGGCGCCGGAAACTCCACGCCGAAGAGCTGACGCCACGTACCGGCCTCCTTGCCCAATTGATTCAGCACCGCGATCTCCCCGACCATCAGCGCCGCGCTGACCATGAAGACCATCCATCCCTGGAATTCATGCAAGAACCCCTCGGCCATGCCGATGCCCCAGTGCTCCACGGTGATGCCGATCACGCCCACCCGGAAACTGTTCATCAGGACGGTGATCGGGATGCTCGACAGAAACAGCACGACGCGCTTCCAGACGGCACCCTTGTAGAAGCACGCCATCAGGAACCCGAGGGTCATGAGCGGAAATAGATAGCGCAAGCCGCTGCAGGCCTCGGCAACCTGCAACTTGTAGCCGCCGAGATCGATCACATTGCCCTCGAGGAACACGCTGACTCCCGCGAGGCGCATGAAATAGACGCCGATTTGCGACGACAACAGCTGCAGCTTGGTCGACAGGCTGTTGAGAATGAATTCCGGCAGCGGAATCATGAACCACAAGATCAACAACGGAACCGCAATCAGTCGAAACGCCGGCCAGCCGACGAACGACAAGATCAATCCATAGAGCGTCATCACGTAAGCGTATTGCACGGCTGTGTAGATCGTGCCGAGCTGGCCCAACATCAGCAGGCCGCCGCAGAGAAGCACCAGCGCCACGCCCGCCCAGCTTCCCGTGAACGGTATTCGCTCGAGCCGATCTTTCTGCTGCCAAATCAGAAATGCCGCGACCGGCGGTATCAACAAGCCGTGACTGTATTCCGGAACGCCGATCCACCAATCCCACATGCGGCTGATGCCGTCCCAAAACGGCCAAATACTCAGCATCCCGACGATCGCGGCAATCAACAACAAACCCCAGGACCAGCGCCAGATGGGCGCTGAGGTAGCGGTCGGGTCAAGCGACTCCACGGCCATTGGTGTTGTTCCTGAAGAGGCGGCCCACCTAGATACCGCTTGTGTGTTGCAGGCAAATGACATCGGCGGCACTAACGACCCCGGCAGCATTCAGCACTACAATAAGGCAGCCCCGCTGCCGTTCGGCAGAACTCGTTGCGCTTGGGCCGATTGGGCGGCGACGTCGGCAGAAAATTTGACGGGTTTGTGGATGGCCGGGTGAAGTGAATCTACACACTGTTATTCGATACCTTCGATTGCGGCCGTTCGCCGTTGATACCGAAGCGGGTAGGACTGAAGAGCGTTACCGTCTCGCGCTATTGAGCATGGTGGCGAACCTCGCCAGTCGCCTGGTCGGCATGCTCGTGATGGTGATGTCCGTGAGTTTGACGCTGCCCTACCTCGGGGCCGAGCGCTTTGGCGCTTGGATGACTGTGGCGAGTTTCGCGTCGATCTTGAGCTTTCTCGATCTCGGTGTCGGGAATGCCCTCACCAATCGCGTAGCGCACGCATCGACGTCGGGCGTAGACATGATCCTCGAACGAACCGTAAGCGGGGGATTGGGTCTCCTTGGAGTTTTTTCCCTTTGCGCCGCCGTAATTCTATTCGGTATTGCATGGTTTCTTCCGTGGGCCTCCTATATCAAGGTGCATTCGGCCGCTGTCGCCGCGGAGGTAAGAACGACGTTCATGGTGTTTAGTGTCCTCTTTGCGGTATCGATGTTTTCCAATGGTGTTGCAAGAGTGATGAATGGCCTACAACGCAGCTTCGAGGTCTATCTGTTGGGTATTGCCGGCTCCCTCGTGGGCGTCATGGCGTTGCTGTTGTGCGTTCGTGCCCAGGCAGGTCTTCCGGTCTTGTTGCTTTGCTCGATGGGAAGTTCAGTGTTGGCAAATCTGATTTTATTGGTGGTCCTGCTCATTAGGGGTCAGTTCAGCGTCGTCGCATGGGGCGCGGCAATTCGTTCCGAAGCGCCCCACCTGATCCATCTGGGTTGGCTGTTCTTTCTTCTGCAGATTGGCGTCATGGTCAGTTGGGGGGCTGACAGTTTCCTCATCGCCAGCGCGCACGGTGCGGCAAGCGTGGCATTTTTCAGCGTCACGCAGCGGCTGATGCAGTTCGTCTCACAACCGCTTGCCATAATGAACGCCCCTTTATGGGCGGCGTATGCGGACGCCGATGGCCGGCGCGATCGCGCGTTCGTCCGGCGCACGTTCGTGCGGAGCATCAAGCTGACTCTCGGCTTCGCCACCATAGGGGCGGTGTTAACCGTGGTTTTAGGTCGACCGATCATCAACCTTTGGACTCACGGCAAAGTGGTTCCAACTGAAGGTCTGGTAACCGTGATGGCGATTTGGTTGATCCTCGATACGGGAGGCACCGCTCTGGGTACGCTCTTGAACGGCCTAGGGATCGTCCGCCAGCAAGTATATGTGGTGTCGGCGTTCATCGCCGTGGCGCTGCCGCTGAAGCTTTGGTGGGCGCAATCGGGGGGCGCTTTTGGAGTCGTTGCGGCGGGAATTATTGCCTACATTCTCACGACCGTCATCGGCTATGGCATCGTGTTTCGTCGCGACCTCATCGCGAGAATGTCATGACGCCGGGCTGCAGGGTGTGCGGCGCCGCTTCCGGTGATCCGGCTTTTTCCGGAGTCCTTTTGGGTCAGACGGTTGCCTACTTCGACTGCAGCTACTGTGGGTACGTGCAGACCCAAGATCCTTCATGGCTGGACCGAGCTTACGCCGCGCCGATAAACGGCAGCGACACCGGTATCATGCAGCGCAATTTTGGCAACGTTGGTATCGTGCTCGCAACTCTCACGACGATTGGTCGTCTGCGCGGTCGGGTCGTCGATGCCGCCGGTGGCTATGGGATTCTCGTCAGATTGCTGCGGGATCAAGGCGTCGATGCTCTGTGGGCGGACCGCTATTGCAACAACGCGCTCGCCGGTGGTTTCGAGTACACCGGGGGCAAGGCGGACCTCGTCACTGCTTTCGAGGCGTTTGAGCATTTCGTCAAGCCAGCGGACGAGCTTGAACGGCTATTTGCGATTGCTCCAAACGTGTTGCTGTCTACGGAGATTATCGCTTCACCGGCCCCGCCGCAGGCCGACTGGTGGTACTACGGTAAAGATCATGGGCAGCATATTGGGTTTATCCGAACGAGTACGCTCGAATATCTCGCGCATCGATTCGAAAAGCACCTGCTAACCGATGCGCACAACTATCACCTGTTTACCGAAGCCCCGGTGTCCCAATGGAGCTGGCGGATATATCGTCGCATTGCGCGGTTTTCGCCACGCCTGTTGGCGCGTGATCTGACGTCCAAAGTGTGGTCGGATTACGAGTACATGAGCAATCGATAAATGCGGGTTCTATACGATCACCAGATATTCGAGTGGCAGGGCTACGGCGGGGTATCGCGCTACTTCGCCCGGCTGGTGCAGGGGCTGCTCGAGCTAGGTGAGTATCCCATGGTTCTCGCGCCGCTGCATCGAAACCAATACCTGAATGCACTGCCGACGAGGAGCGTCTACGGTGTGAGCATCAAACGATTGCCCCTCGTTGCCGTGCAATTCGTCACCGCCTTGAACAGAGCGTTGAGCGCGACATGTATCGGCCGGCTAAAGCCTGATTTGGTTCACGAAACCTACTACACCACCAAGCCGGTCAGGTCAGACACGCTACTACCGCGGGTACTGACGGTGCACGACATGATTCATGAGAAGTTCCCGCGCGAGTTCCGAAAGAACGATCCAGTCTCTGAGAATAAGCGTGCGGCTGTCGCCCGCGCCGATCACGTAATCTGCGTTTCTCACAGCACGAAACGCGATTTGTGCGAACTCTTCGATGTACGGCCGGAAAAGGTGTCCGTTGTCCATCACGGGTTCGATGCTTTTTCCGGACCAGGCGATCCGCCCCCGCAATTGCAAGCGAAGAAACCATATTTGCTGTACGTCGGTCATCGTGGTGGGTACAAGAATTTTAAAGGAATGCTGCGAGCGCTTGCCTTGCAAGAATCGCTTCGCGAGACATTCGATGTCATCGCTTTCGGTGGCGATGCGTTGACGGCCGCGGAGATAACCTTGATTGGCGCTTTGGGTTTCTCTGAAGGCGCCGTACGACAGGTTCGCGGCAGTGACGAACTATTGGGGCAGTTATATCGATCGGCAGCGGCATTTGTTTACCCATCGATGTATGAGGGGTTCGGACTTCCTTCTCTTGAAGCTATGGCGCACGACTGTCCGGTGGTGGCAAGCAACGTAAGTGCCATGCCCGAGGTCATAGGGGACGCCGGCGAGTATTTCGACCCCGGTGACATCGAGGCGCAAGCCGAAGCAATACGCCGTGTGGTGTTCGACCCTGCGAAGAGATCCTCGTTGATTGCAAACGGACGTTTACGGCTTAATGAATTCTCCTGGTCTCGTTGCGCCGCGGAGACTATGGGCGTCTATCGCGAATTGATTGCAAGCGGCGGGAGCGACCGAGCAAACCGAGTCCGTCCGTCATGAGCCTAGTCGTACGACAACAAAAAATTCACGCGGAGAAGAGTTGGGGCGCTGCCGCGGTGTGATACACAGCGGACGTATGGAGGAAAAAATGTTTGCGCAGAATGAACTAAGCGGCGGGATCGTCATGGGTCCTCGAGGCGGCATTCACCACGCACGCCATAGTCTCACGGCCCTGCTGGCTACCACCACGTGGGAACAGTTCCATCACTTCCTAATCCGTGATGCGATGGATAGAGTCTTCGCGGACTTTATGGAGCTGAAAGCGCGGGCACCGACAATCCTAGCGATATGTGCTGACTGGAAGGAGGCCGCAACCCTTAGGCAGTTTCCGTTCGAGACCATCACTTTGACGGGACTGCTGCCTGCAGATGAGAAGATGTGCGAGTTGCTGGACCAAGACTCCCGAATCCGCTACGAGCAGCAAAACGCTGAAAGCCTGCATTTTGCATCCCAGTCGTTCGATATTATCTTTTGCAAAGAGGGCTTACATCATTTGGCGCGCCCAGTGCTGGGACTTTATGAGATGCTGCGCACCTGCCGCGTAGCGGTGGTCTTCATTGAAGGCTACGACGGCTGGCTGAACCGTCGCCTTGAACGCGCTGGCCTTTCCTCGATATACGAAACGGACCAGGCTGGTAACATCGGTCAACGCCGCAACTATGTATTTCGCTGGGGTCGGCGGCTTTTGGAGGAATTGCTCAACAGCTATTACCTCGATTCCGGGTGGACTGTGAGCTTGGTGTCGGCCTGGATGGGCTCGCGGGTTCAGTTCGGAAAGCGATCCTGGCCGCGTCGAGTTGGCCTCACTGCGGGTTGGCTCTTGAGTTTCCTGCCTGGTTTTGAAGGCAATTATCTAACCGTCATAATTCGCCCGGGCGCCGATTTACCGGTTGATCCGCACCCGATTCTTGGGTCTTAGGCCACAAGAATCCCCTTTGAGGATTCGGGTCACGCTACGTCATCAAATTGCCAAGGCGACGTTGCACTGTCGCTGCTTGCGGTGAAATTCGCGGCTGGCCAGTCAGCGAGTATCCGGCGAGCAGAAACGCCGGAATATGCACCGCACCATAAAAGCTATTGCCGTCGATTGTGAGAATGAAGATCATCATGGTTTCGAGGAATAGACCGGTTTTGACGGCGAACCCCATGGGATGTACCGAATCCCGGTCCCGAAAATGTCCGACGAAAAAGGTCAGCATGACGGCGATCAACAAGAGTACTCCCACGCAGCCGGTCGAAATCACGATATCCGCCCACGCAATGTCGGAGGAATACAAACCCAGCATGTTGTAATCGGAAAACGCAGCGAATCTCGCGTACGCCGTCGGGTCCGCAGCGGTTCCGCCCAATACGGTCCCGAATCTAAGCGAGTGCCTGACCTCCTTCGGTACATCGTCCTCATGAACGAATCCGAATCCGACCAGCGGATTGCGCGACCACGCCATCGTAAACCGCTCCGCCGCGAGCCCGAGTCTCCCGCTGAAAGTATCGTAATCATCCTTGCTCGCGGTGGCCGATTCGCGTGAGGCGAGCAAGTCGATGCCGCTGGCCGCCCGCCCGCCCACCTTTTGCGCCAAACCCGACGCCAACAAGATCGCGAGTAATAGAGTCGCCGCGGCGATCGATGTCACGATGGCCGAGAATCTCAACTTGCGCGCCCCCGACAGTGTCCATAGCAGCATTCCGCAGCTGACCACGAACGCCGCGTAAATGCCGCGGGTATAGGTCAACGCGACCGTGATGAGAGCTAGCGACGCATAAAGGTACTCGTGAACGACCACCTTCTCCCCGGACAGGAATTTCGCCGCGATGATCCACAAATTGAGCAAACAGAACGGCAGAAACACCGGGAGCGCTCTGACGGACCCTTCGTAATCGGTGACCAAACCGAACAGAAGCGCTCGCTTCAATATTGATTGCAACAATACGATCGGCATCAGCGCGAAGCTCAAGCGGTAGCACCATTTCATCATGAACTCGAAGCTTTCGGGCTGCACCGCAAAAAGCCGTATGAAGACGAATGTCATGAAGTAGCCCAATACCATGTATCTTGCGTTCTTGATCGTATGGACCACTGGATATTGATAGACCAGCAGCGACCAGACGAAGCAAATGAGGAGCCACGCGAGGAATACTTTCAACACGTTGAGGTAAGCATGGTCCGCTGCCTTCAAGACGGGTCTTCGCGCAAACAATTCGACGGCGGTTATCAGCATGAGAATCGTGCCGTAATCCCATACATACATACCGAACATGATCGTCGGTAGAACGTCAAAACACTGCATCATCAAAAAGAACGCGATAAGCGCCTTATACTTTGGCTGCAGAAAAAGAAAGAGCATCAGCAGCGGGATGGCGGCCGAGGCGGCGATGTAGATCATGTTGAGATTAGTGAGCGCGGTGAAAGAGGCCGTTCAGCTGCAGCTGCTGTCCGGAGTCCCGGTCGAGTATCTCTGGTTCCAAGTAATAGACATGAAAACCCTGGTCGTGGAGGGCGGACAGGACAGTGTGAATCAGAGGCTCGTCGGCATACAAAGGAATTGTCGAGAGCTCGACCTCCAGTCCCTCGATCGCGGCGAGGCTGCGCCGCGCACCTGCCAAAACCTTCGAGGTAAATCCCTGCGTGTCGATCTTCAGAAATACCTTGGCGCCAGGCGTTACGTATCGGTCAATCAAGCTGTCGAGCTGATGAACGATGATTTCCTCTTTTCCCACGTAGGCTGATTGGGGGGCAGCCTCGACGTGACGCGGCAGCATATTCAGCAGGGAACTGCTAAACGAATTTCCCGCGATATTGATCATCGACGTTCCATCGGCGGCGCCGAGAGCGCATCGCTCCGCGATCCAATTGCCGTCGCTGGCCGCTCGCGCCTCGAGCAATCCAAAAGCGCTCGACAACGGCTCGAAGGAAACTATTTTTCCGAGGTAGCCCAAATGCCGCAGTCTCTCACCATACTGGCCGATGTTCGCCCCCACATCCAAGATCGTATCGATCGAGTGCATCGAAAGAAGGGCTCTTCGCACCGCATCGGGGTCGCGCCGTGGATCATATCGCGAGGCCACGATACCCGCCTTTTTCAATGCGCGTTTCACTAATGCGCGCCCCATCGCTTTCATCATTTTTCAACGATCCAGAACGCGCTGCCGGGGGCAATTCTTTCGTGAAGCCGGGTTCTATGATATTTGAGGTTCCATGCGAATAAACGCGACACGAGCGCGTCGAATTTTACTGCGATCCGGTTATTCCAAAGCGATCCGCCGACGAGCCTACCCAACCGATCCGTCAACGGAAAAAAACATGGCGCGGCACGATGAATCTTGAAACCGGTCTTGGTGAGTAAGGTGTTGAACATGTCCCACGGAATACCTCGCTCATGCTTGGTTAAGCCCGGTCGCTGGGCGCGCCAATCACCCATCGTCGTAATGGGCTCGCGGATCAGCGCCACTCCGCCTTGGCGAAGAACCCGGTGCATTTCCGCCAAGGTGTGGCTGACACGCGGAATGTGGTGCAGTACGCCAAAGCAAGTAATGAGGTCGATACTTTCGTCGACGAGATCGATATCACCGGAAGATACGGCCTTGATGTACCTGACCGGCGTTCCATCGATATCGGACACCACAAAGGACGAGGAGGCATCGAGCAGTGACACGGCTTCGACCCGAGATATCAGCGGCCTCAACTCGTGTCCATAGGCACTTCCAAAGCCAAGTACATGTCTAAACCGGCGACCGTCGAGGTGTCTAAATCCGTGTTCGATGTTGACCGCGTGGTACCCGTAGGTGTACGCGCCGCGATCTTTGGCACCTAAATCGGCAAACCCTTCTTCTTCGTCTTTCAGCCATTCCGCCAGTTCTTGCGCTGACAAGTCCTCGCCATACAGTCGGTGACCGGCGAAATAGCTTTCAATGTCGGACGAATTTGACATGGCTTGGGTTTGAGCGCCATGAACGCGCCCAACACTCTCGTGAGCTCAAATCCTGAATAGCCTGGGGAATGAACATGAATTCTGTGTGACGGTACTCGCAATTTCGGCGATTATTACGGCCATCATCGGTATTCGCGCTGCGATGCCGCGAGCACGGTGGAATAGATGCGCATGAGCTGCGTAAAATTTTGCTGCTCGGTCAAGTTCGCCTCGAAGTAGGTGCGGGCGTTGGCGCGCATTTGGCGAAGGCTTGGTCCGTCCGCCAGCATCGAGTCGACGGCGCGCGCGAGCTCATCCGCCTTGGTCGCAGTGAATTTGCGGCCCGTGACGCCCTCCTCCACGAGTTCTTCCAAACTGCCGATTCGGGAAGCCAGAACCGGCGTACCGCACGCGAATGATTCGGCGATGACCATCGGGAATCCCTCGTACCATTCCGATGGAATGATCAGCAATTCTGCGTTTGCGACCGCCTCCAGCACTTGCGTGCGCGGCTGCATGCCCGCGAATTCGACATTGAGACATTCGCTCCGCACTATCTCTTCTAGCCGCGGGCGAAGCGCACCATCGCCGATGATTTTCAATCTTACGTCGGGGAGTCTTCGCCACGCGTCGACGAGAGTTTCCGTTCCCTTCCCCTCGAGCAGCCGACCGACGAAAACGACATAGCCGCCGCCTCCGCGCCCCGGGGGCGGCGGCTCAGGCAGGAAGTTCGGCTTTACCGCGAGTTTGTGTTCTGCGATTCCCGCTCTGGCGAACTTGGTCCGCGCAAATTGAGTCAACGCGATGTAGTAATCGATGTCCTGGGAATAGGTACCGATGGCTCGATGCACGCTCAGCATCGTCGCCAACGTGGCCGTCGCGGCGACCGAATTCCTGTAGCATCGATAGCGAATCGATTGCAGCAAGCTCTGGTCGACACAGGCCTCGCACGGCTTGCCGTCGCGCAAGAATAACGCTCCGGGGCAGAAGAAGCGGAAATTGTGCAAGGTCTGCACGACCGGCACGCCTTGCGCCCGGCACGCGCCGTAAACGCTCGGCGACAGCATCGAAATCGTATTGTGCACATGCGCGATATCGGGTCGGAATTCGCGTAGGACCTCGGTTAGCTCGGAGCGCGACCGGCGCGACCATATCGTGTTGAGAGCCATCGCCGCCTTCGCCGCGAAGGACGAATCGTCGAGACCGTCGTTGCAGCGCTCGAAGGCGAGCACCTCGATTCCCCGGTTCTCCAGCATGCGCCGCTCATTGGCAACCGCGATGTCTTCGCCGCTTGGGGCGGACGTGCGGTATTTGTTGTGGACGAGCAGCACCTTCATAGATCAATCGTCTCGGCGCGCCGCAGCGCATGTGGAGTGCGGCCGGTATAATGCGGCAGTTCGAGCTTCCGTGGTGCCGACCCACTTCAAGCTCATACACGATCGGCATTGCAGAACCATTGCAAAGGATAGATGTGGCCGCAGATCGAATTTTGGGCGTCCGGATCGGTACGCGCACCTTGGCGGAACTGGTCGCGACGTCGCAGCGGGCAATCCTTGACCGCGCCGGGCCGTTCACCTTCGCCTGTGCAAATCCTCATTCGCTGGTGGTGGCGCGCGGGGATGCGGAGTTTCGCGCCGCGCTCGACCGGTCGAGCGCGGTGGTCGCCGACGGCGTGGGCTGCATGTGGGCCGGGGCCCTGTCCGGCGTGCCGGTCGGTCCGCGAATCACGGGCTCGGACTTCTTCGTCGCCATGATGCGGGCAATCGATTGCGGCGGCGGCGGGCGGGCATTTTTCTTCGGCTCGCGCGCGGCCGTGCTCACGAAGCTGATCGAGCGGGTGAATTGCGATTTCCCGCAGATCACCGTGGCGAGCCTGGCGCCGCCCTTCCGACCGTGGTCGGACGATGAGAATGCGGCGATGGTCGGCAGAATACGGGATTTCGCACCCGACGTGCTGTGGGTCGGAATGACGGCTCCGAAGCAGGAAAAGTGGGTCGCGGCCAATTCGGCGAAACTCCAGGTTCCGGTCATCGGCTCGGTGGGCGCCGTGTTCGATTATTACGCGGGCGTCACCACGCGCGCGCCGCGATGGCTGTGCGATCTCGGCCTCGAATGGCTGTACCGACTGCCGCGGGAGCCAAAGCGGCTGTGGCGCAGGACCTTCATCTCGGCGCCGTTGTTCCTCTGGTATGTCATGCGCGAGCGCGTCGCGGGGTGGGCACCGGACTCACCGCAGGGGCTCCCATAGCTCGCCGAGACTTTGCTTCCAGCGGTCCAGCGAGTGGCGCGCGCCGATCTCCAGGGATTTCCGGTTCGGCACCTCGAGCCGCAGCGCGGTGATGATGGCGCTTGCGAATTCGGCCGGATCACGGCTGTGAACGACGTAGCCGTTGATGCCTTCCTCGATCAGACTCGATGCGCCGCTGACATTGGTCGCAACCGCCGGCAGCCCGCAGGCCTCTGCCTCCACGAGCGCGGTCGGCCACCCCTCCCGGTGCGAGCCCAGTACGAAAAGATCCGCGCCATTCAGCAGGCGGGCGACCTCGATCGGCGGCAGAAACCCGGTGATCGATACGGAATCGCGAACGCCGGTCGCGACGATGCGCGCCTCGAGCGTCGCGCGATCTTCGCCGTCGCCGACGAAACACAGTTGCGCGGAGGGAATCTGCTGTTTGACGAGCACGAAGGAATCGAGGATCAGGTCCCAGCCCTTGACGAGATTGAGACGCCCGCAGCTCAGCAACAGCGGGGGCGTGCGAGCGATAGCCGACCGTTCGAGTTTGAATATGGCGGTATCGACCAGTGTCGGCGTCGAAATGACGGTCATGTCCGAGAGGATCCCGCCGCTGCGCGCCTTGAGAGCGTCGATTGCCGCTTGGTCGGCGGCCGCGGTGATCAGCTCGCTGTGCCGCGCCAAGGCCGAAAATAAGCGCCGCTCGAAGGGTTCCGCGATCCATTTGCCGAGCGCATAGCGCGGCATCGTCAGAGGATTCTCCACCCCCGCGAATTTGTACGCGATCCGCAGTCCCCAGTGCTGGATTGCGAGCATCACCTCGGGCGCCAGCACGTAGGCGGCGGTCACGCCGAGCGAGAGGATCTCTCGCTTGTAGAATTTCAGTCGCCAATAGGCGTGAAGTCGCCGCGGTATCCGCGGCTTCTTGTCGTGCGGGTCGACGCGGCCGAAGCTGAAGAAGTCGAGTTCGATGCCGTTGAATGATTTTCGGATCCAGCGGCCGATGGGCGTGTCGTCGGTCGAAACCCCGACCAGCGCGAGCGACTCGCCGAAGACCGCGACAAATTGTTGCGCGGTGGTCAGCTGGCCGCCCACGGGGAAGCCTTGAAAGTCACAGGCCTCGATCAGCATGACTTTGGGCTGTGCCGCCTGCAGACCCATGTTACTCATGGATCGCTGCGAGCCTCCCATATTCCTCGAGATAGCGCCGTGCGGTCAGGCGTACGTCGAAACGGCTCCGGGCCTGTTCGATCTTGGCGCGCATGGCCACGGCGAAATCGGGCGTTCCGGACAAGGTGATGAGGTCGAGCAATTGTCGGGACAAATCCTCCGCATTTTCGCTGCGGAAGCTCCAGCCAAGCTGACCGCCGGCAATGATTTCCATCGGCCCTTCGATATTGGAGACCAGGACCGGCAAGCCGGCCGCGATCCCTTCGACGACCGTGAGACCAAAGCCCTCGTATCGCGAGGGTTGCACGAGCGCATCGTAGGCTTGCAGTTCGGCATAAATCCATGCTCGGGACTGAAGGCCCAGAAAGCGGCACTGCCGCTCGACGCCGTACTCCGCGGCGAGCCGCCGCAGATAGTCGAGCGACTCTCCTGCGCCGACGAAGTCGACGCCGACCGCGGCCGCACCGAGAATATCGACCGCGGTTCGCAGCGTTCGAATCAACAGGTCCTGGCCCTTTTGTTGATGGGCGAGCCGACTGACTTGAACGATACGAAACGGTCTCCCACCGTAGCGTGCCTTGACCCGGACGGCCTCAAAATCGATGCCATTATGAATGACCTGCGGCCGGCACCGTGGAAAGCGCTGAGTCACCTCGTCGCGAACCGCCTCGCTGATACAGCACACCGAATCGAAGGCAGCAATCGTGTCGTTGAGCGGCAGGCGTGTGTTATGAACCGTGAGCAGCATCGGTGTCGAGATCAGCGTCTTGAGGCGCGCAAAACTCGCCTGATGGGTGTGGATGACGTCGGCGTTGATGCGCCGCAGCCAGGCGCCCAGCTTGATTAGATACCAGGGATTCGCGCTCCCAGGCGGGCGGCCCAACACGCGAAGGCGCACCGAATGATTGAGGCTCGCGGCAATCGCCGGGTCGACACACTGGTTGCCGACGATAATCCAGGTCTCGTGCGCTGCGGCCTGCTGGTTGGCGATGTCCACGAGCAGGGTCTCGGCGCCACCAACGGCAAGCCCCCAGGTCAGGTGCACGATTTTCACGACGAACGCGCCTATTTCTGCCGGATCGATCGCGTTCGATAGCGCGATGGGACCACACCCCAATGAACCAACCTTTCCTTGGCGAGTCCCTTGATCCAGTACCAGCGCTTCTTGGCGCGATGCGACGCGATCCAATGGGCCGGAGCACGTTCGCGGCGCAAGATTGCCGCGATTTCCGCGGACTGCCGCAAAATATTGCCATGCATGCTCTTCTGCGCACCGTGATTACGGAAATAGGCCCAGTTTTCATCGACCATCGCCGGCGATGATATTTTTGCGAGCCTCACCCACAGATCGAAATCCATCACCATGTGGTAATCGGTATTCCAGCCGCCCACGGAGTTCACCGTTTCCCGCAAGAAAAAAGCGGCCTGTTGTTTGACGATGTCGGGATCGCGCAGCAGTGCATCGAGGGAAATGATTGGACTGCGGCGAAAGACCGCTTCGGGGCCCGCCTCGTAGAGATTGGCCACGTTACCAACGATCCACTTCGCGCCGCTCGATCGAAATTGGCGTGCGACCGACCCAAAGATGTCGGGGAGATAGTAATCGTCGGAATTGATCCAGCCGATGATTTCTCCCCTTGCCAAGCGGAGCCCTTTGTTGAGCGCATCGGCTTGGCCGCGATCTTTTTCGGAAATCCAGATCAGATGCGGGTAGCGCCGCAAGACATCCACGGTGGCGTCGGTCGAACTGCCGTCGACCACAATATGCTCGACATTGGCGTAATTTTGGGCGAGAACCGACCTAATGGTCTGCTCGATGTAGATCCCTTGGTTATACGAGGGCGTGATCACACTGATCATTGGCATGGCCGCGTTTTGCATGATTTTGACGCGATGTCAGCCCGTAAGCCGCCGATCAAATGACGAACGGCACATTTCTGTCGCCGTTTCTCTTCCCGGCGGCCGCCGCGATCTTGCACGCGAGCCTGGCGGCAATTTTCCGGGCGATTGGCACCTTGCGGAGCTTGAGATATTCTTCGACCCGCTTGCTTTCCACCCTCCGGCCGGCACGCCTCAGCTGCAGCCACATGCTGAACAAGACGTCGGACAGAAACGGCGCTTCGAGCGACCGGAGAAGTTGATCGTGTTCTTCAATGAACTTCATATAGTCATCGAGTCTGCGGCTCTGATGTCCGACCGACACCCGGTCGCGTCCGTCCGCGTGATAGCGGGTCCACGGCTCGTCGACGTATAGCTGGCTATGCTGCAGACCGAATGTGAACCATTGGTGAAATTCCATCGCGAAATAATCGGATCGTTTCGCCAGCCACTCTTGCACGATGGAGCGGCGCACGGCACCGACGCAATCCAGCCCTTGCCGGCCATTGAGGTAGTCCGCCGGACCGATGATTTTCTTTTCGCCGCTGACTCTTACGAACATCCTTGAATCGTGCTGCCGCAGGTGCATCCCGGCGACCGCATCCACCTGTGGGTAAGCGTCGAGGTAGCGCGCCGATTGCGACAATGTCCATGGAAAGACCTCCCAGTCGCTGTCCAACTGGAACAAGTATTCACCGCGCATGCTTCGATAGCCGACGGTGCGCGCGTTGTAAGGGCCACCATTGCGTGAGTTGCGCAAAACTATGAACCGCGAATCGCCGAATTCCGCGACAACGGGCTCGATCGGTTCGTCGGAACAATCATCGATGACGAGACACTCGAAGTCGGCGAAGGTTTGCGCGCGAAGACTGGATAAGGCCCGCCGCAGCTCGGCCTGCCGGTTGTAGACGGGAACGACCACCGTTATCCTAGGAGTCACCATGACCGTTGGCTAATTGATTTCATAGGCGCGCGCCGCATAGGCTCCAAAGGAGCTTCTGAACCGCGAGTTCTGCAGATCGGCCGCTGCCGCGCCGAACATGAGGCGGGCCCGCGTGGCCGCCGCGCCCACAATCGGCGTCAGGTCGATCGTAAAGGATTCCGGCTGATCACCGATATGCACGACGATCAAATAGTGGTGTTCGCGATTTCTCCAAACCGAATAGAGGAAATGTCCGTCGAGCGTCGGCGCAATCAATTCCGATGCGTCGGGGTTCAGCATCAGCAGCTCCTCCAGGACATTTATTTCCCGGTTCGTCTTGCCCAAGCGGTCCCAGGTCGGCCCGGCGTTCGATTTCGATTGCCAAAAGCTGTAGTTGGCGCCAAACAGCAAGTTCACATAAGCCATGAAATTCAGCTCCTCCCCGGTCGGCTCGCGGATAACGTCCAGGTAACCGTACAGCTGCAACCACGAATGCCCCGGCATGCCTCGCATCCGGGCGGTTTCGAACGCGCGGACCGTTCTCAAGGTATAGCTTTCCAGGTTCGTGTTACCGTTCGTGAACGGGTAATAGTCGATCGAGTACAAATCGGTGGCGGCGAGCGTACCGTGCGGTTCGCCGCCCACGCTCGCGGGAACGTCGTCGGAGCCCCAATTGATGAACGCGAGCCGATGCGGATCGAGCGACTTCACGGCGCGGTAAATCCCAAGCAAGTCCCCCGGATGCAGTGTCCACGCTTGGGGCTCATCGACGACGAACCACCCAATGATCGTAGCGCTGTCGCGGTATCGGCTGATCAAGTCGGCATAGTGGTCGAGCAGTGGTCCCCAGGCCGCGCTCTTTTGTCCCATCACCGGGGGCCCGATGACCAGCTTGATGCCATGCTTGGCCGATGACTGAATCACCTGATCGAGGTCGCCGAACTTCACAGCGCCCGCGGCATTCTCGGCGGGAAAGAAGATCAGCGTGTTGATCCCATGGGCTGCGATGTCGGAAAAATACCAGTCGGGCGGGACGTACCCGCCTACCATGATGCCGCGCAGCTGAAAACCGGAGCCATTGATGTCGAGCGTCCTGCGGAATCGATTGACGCGCACGGAGATCGGACCCGGCGTCGAGATGGCGAGTGTTGCCGAAACGGATGCATCGGCACCGGCGGCTCGGCAAATGTATTCGCCGACGGCCAAGCCGCTGATGGGAATATCCACCATACCCATTTGACCTTGGCGCAGCTCGACCGACGAGGAAAAAAAAGGCGCACTATCGACTGGCGCGCCGGAAGTGCGGCACTCGACCGTGCCCTGCCAAGCGAAATTCACGCCGTCCGTGACCCGGAGTCGTGCCGGCGAGGCACCGCTGTAGTTGCTGAATTCGAACATTGCCGATAGATCTGCGCGCGGTGCGGCAATCGTAGCGTCCTTGATCGCAGCCCTCGCTTCGGCGGCGGCGTGGCGTTGCACCTCGCTCTTCAGCGAGAGACCGGCGTCATCCGCGCTCGCGCTATAGGCCGTTGCGGTTTCGCCGGCCTCCAGCTGCGGAGCGGAGATCCAGTAGGTTCCACGACTCGGCAGGGCGATCAGCGGGTTGATTTGGTCAGTCCCCGGATCATCTATGCGAAAGCGCGCGGAATAGCGCCGCCAATCGGTCGTCACCGCACGGCTCGCCCCCAGAGTCATTCGGTCGAGTGCCGGTATGAAGCTGATCTGATTGCCGGCCCGGTCCGCTCTGGCATAGACCGAGAACACATAATCGCCGATAGGCAATCTCGCTTCACGAATCTTGGACAGCAAATACACGTACGGGAATCCGGCTTCACTATTGACGATCTTGAGCGTCCGCGCGCCGGCGATGGGTCCGGCCGGCATATCGACCAAATTGTACTGTTGGTGGAGATTTTGAAAACGCATAGCGGCCGCATGATGCAGATCCCAGTAATCCGGGGTGGCGCCGTTGCTGGCGAGCTTGAACGAAGAATTGAGCAATAGATTGCCGGATGCGGGGCTAGCCGCGCCAGCATTCAAGAAGCACAAAGCGCCGATCAATAGCAGCCTGAGCGGGCGCGAGGAGTCCGAGCGAGCAGTGGCACTCATCGCCGCTGCATGCCGAACGGTCGGGCCAGCGGCTCGCCGATGAACAATCCCTGGCCCGGCATCGCGACGCTCTTCCAATACGCTTCGAGGAGGGTATCACCGCGCAGAAAATGGTCGAAAAAGACTCCTGGGTTTGGAAACTTATCGACCTGAGCGCAAGGTTCGGAGACCGTTCCATAGGAGGCGGTCGCGCCCTGTTTCAGCCATTGCAATGCCGACATCTGTTCCGAGCCATCGAGCTTGCCGCCATAGGACGTGAGGTGATCGGCAGCGGCACCGGGCCGAAATTCGAGTTGCGGCATCTCCTCGACCCAGACTGCGCCGGTGAAGTACCCGATGATGTCATTCAAGGGCTGCGCAATGGGCGTCGTGAGTTCGCGCACGGCCAAACGGCTCGAGACCAAAGTCTTCGCCGCTGAATAGCCCGCCGCCCTCACATTCCGCGCGCGGTCGGCGGTGCGAATGAGATACACGGTGCCGGGTGGCCGAGAACCATCGGCCTCGATCCCCCGGTCGATGATCGCCTTGGCCAACTCCTCGTCGTTGCTGGGCAGCAGCATCGCGGGTAACCAGCCGGTGGTATCGGCGGGCAGCCAGCCTTGCGTGTCGAACAAGGGACTGCGCAATGTGAGAGCACATCCCGGCTCGCAGAATCCCGGCTGGTAGCCCGCCGCCATGGCGGTCGTGATCGACATGCATTCGACGGCATACGGCCTCGACCAAACCAGCAGCAGCGACTGGACGCTCGACGGCAATTGCGCCAGCAATCGGGTCCGCAACGCACTGAGGTCGTCGCGGTTGATCACCGCGCGATCCGGGAGCGGCACACCCACGAGATTCATCGGTGGAACATGGCGTTGCTCC